>Ga0210015_1001316_pt1 | contig 24715 bp, 15 predicted proteins | sample CryGeymeta201522_FD_185471 | JGI IMG/M metagenome (GOLD analysis project Ga0210015, IMG submission 185471) | Groundwater microbial communities from Crystal Geyser aquifers in Utah, USA - Crystal Geyser metaG 2015-22 (SPAdes) (version 2) | ecosystem: Environmental > Aquatic > Deep subsurface >... | reverse complement strand
CACCACCGCCCTTGGCGAGAATAAGCGGATTCTTTATGTCGATTCTTATCACGAGTCTTACCCCTGGAGCGCCGGCATTACCGCCGGTATTCGCTCGGTTCTCGACGCGCAACCCAAAATCGCGCTGGAAATTTTTACCATGGACAGCAAGCGTCAGCCTGAAGAAACAGCCATAATTGCCGCCGCCCGACAGGCTAAGGAATTGATTGACAACTGGCACCCCGATCTGGTGATCACTTCGGATGACAATGCCGCCCAGTACCTGATTGTGCCTTATCTTTTAGGCACCGACCTCCCGGTAGTTTTTTGTGGGATCAACGGGAATGCCGACAGTTACGAATTTCCCTCCGCTCAGGTGACGGGCATGCTCGAAATTCAGCTCATCGACCAGATACTCGCGACCCTCAAACCTTTTGCCAAGGGTTCACGAATTGCCTTTCTCAAAGGCGATGACCCCTCGGCACGCAAGGAAGCTGATTTTTTTGACCAGCGCTTCAACCTGCAACTCGACAGACGTCTGGTGAAAAATTTCACGGAATGGCAGCAGGAATATCGGCGCCTGCAACAAGAGGCCGATATTATTCTCCTGGGGAATCATGCCTCTCTTTCCGACTGGGATGCCGCCCTGGCTAAGACCCTGATTATGAACGAAACCCGGGTACCAACCGCCAACTGGGATGCCTGGATGGCTCCTTACAGTTTGGTGACCTTTACCAATCTGCCCAGGGAACAGGGCGAATGGGCCGCCAAAACTGCACTGAAAATTCTCAACGGCACCTCGCCCGCCGCCATTCCCGTCACCACCAACCACAAGGCCGGCATCTATCTCAACATGGCTCTCGCCAAAAACCTGGGAATCAAATTCCCCATGGAATTGATTGACCGCGCCACCTTTACCGCTGAAATTGCGGCGCCATGAAATATTATTCTCTGCAATTCAAGCTGTCTGTGATGATTGTGCTCGGGTTTTTCGTCACCAGCTGTCTGGTGCTGCTGATTGTACAGCACCAGATGACCCAGGTTTTAAATACCAGCCAGGAAGCCGAATATGGTCAACGTCTGCAAACCATTCTGCGTGGTCTCGACAGCTATGATCAGCGGCTGCAGCGCACCGGCATGGTCGAAACCTATCAGGAAGATTTCCAGCAACGCGCCCTGGCGCAGATGCAGCAGACACAGGCAGGTAACCGTCAGCAGGCTAAATTTTTTGTCCTGAACCAGCAGGGTCAATTCCTCATTTCACCCTTCGGTGAGATCCGGGGCCAGGCGCGGGATCAAGCCCGGCGGTTACCGGCCATGCAACAGCAGACCGCGCCCAGCTTCACTTTTGTCGATCCCCAATTGGGAGAGCTGTGGAGTGTGTCCAAAGTTTTTGAACCCTGGGGCTGGACTCTTGGTTTTTGGGTGCCGATTGTCGAGAAATATGCCTTGGTCAACCAGCTCAACCACAGTCTGTTACTGGTTTTCGGCGGCGTGACTCTAAGCATGGTTGTTATTCTGCTGCTGCTGGCGCGGGCCCAGTTGCGACCAATTACCTCACTGAGCAAAATTTCCGCAGAAATTGCCAAGGGCAGGTTCGATCATCAGATTACCATCGACCGACCCGACGAAATTGGCAGGTTGGCCAATAATTTCAAGCAGATGCAAAGCGCCATTCAGCAAACCATCGCCTCCTTGCGCAGCAGTGAAGAAAATTTACGCACCACCCTCGATTCTATCGGCGATGCGGTCATTGCCACTGACGCCCAGGGATTGATCGTGCGCATGAATCCGGTGGCCGAAGATTTGACGGGCTGGCCCAGCGTTCAGGCCATGGGTCGCCCCCTGCCAGAGGTCTTTCATATCATTCACTACCACACCCGCGAGCTTCTGCCCTGCCCGGCGCAGCAGGTTCTCCAACTCCAGGAGCGGGTTGAACTGCCCACCGATGCGGTTCTCATCTCACGCAGCGGCAAGGAGTATCAGATTGCCGATTCTGCCGCTCCCATCCGCCGTGAAAACCAGCAACTCAGCGGCGTGGTGCTGGTGTTTCGTGACATCACCCAAGAAATGATTCTCCAGGAGCAGCTGCTGCAAAGCCGCAAAATGGACACCATCGGCCAGTTGGCCGGGGGTGTGGCCCACGACTTCAACAATATGCTCGGCGGTATTTTGGGCGCAGCTGAACTGCTGAAACGCCGCCTGGGGGCCGATGAAAAAAATCAAAAATATGTCGGCATGATCGTCGATGCCGCCCAACGCGCCGCCGATCTCACCTCCAAGCTGCTGACCTTTGCGCGCAAACAGCATATCAGTTCAACCCCGGTTGATGTCCATCTGGCTCTGAATAAAGCGTTTGAACTCCTGCAAAACACGGTGGATCGCCGAATTCGTATTCACATCGCTCTCAATGCACCTCACAGCATGGTTGCCGGCGATTTAAGCCAGTTACAGAATGCGTTTTTGAACCTGGGGCTTAATGCCGCTCAGGCCATGCCCGCGGGAGGGGATCTGCACTTTAGCACTCAGATTCAGCAACTTGACGCCGAATACTGCGCCCGCAGCTCGTTTGAACTTCAGCCCGGCCTTTTCCTCGAAATTGAGATCCGCGACAGCGGCCAGGGCATTCTGCCCGAAAACCTCGAACGGATTTTTGAACCCTTTTTTACCACCAAAGAGCAGGGAAAGGGCACAGGTTTGGGACTGGCGGCAGTTTTCGGTACCGTGCAGATGCACCATGGCGCCATTACCGCGTATAGTGAGCCGGGCCATGGCAGCGTTTTTCACCTTTTGCTGCCGCTGTCGGATGCGCCCCATACTGCCGTCATCGCCCCCCCTGCACTACTATGTGGCAGCGGCCTGATTCTGGTGATTGATGATGAACATGTGATGCGCGCAACCGCCGAAGCCATTCTGGTCGACCTGGGTTACACCGTGGTGCTGGCCGAAAATGGCCGCATCGGTCTGGAGTATTATCGCCGGCACCACAGCGAAATTGACCTGGTTTTGCTCGATATGATTATGCCTGAAATGAACGGTCGTGACTGCTTCCTCGGCATGAAGGCCATCAATCCCAAGGTCAAAGTGATACTTTCTTCGGGGTTCTCGCGCTCTGAAGAATTGACCGACATGCGTATACAGGGACTCTGTGGTTTTATTCAAAAACCCTATCGCAGCATCACCCTCAGCCGGGTCGTCGCCGGAGCACTGCAAGGCACTGCCAACCACGCCGACATGTGGCAAGGGTAAAAAATAGGTCACGAAAACCGAATCGGTGAGGGCCGGAAATTGGCAGAATGAGTTGACCCATTGCGGGCAGCTGTCAGAGTATCTGGGCCTTGAGATAAGGCGCGTTATTGGGTCGCTCAAATAAAGCGGGCGGAGAGTTTGCCTAGAAGGCTCCGCCTTTTTCACTTCTAGAAACCTGGGGAAAAACCGTTATTCACATCAGAGGTTAGATTCACGAAGAAAAACGAAGGGTTAGGGGAAACATTCAAACAAACTATCCGGTGACGGTCTTTTTTAGCTTAATGCGCTGTTTTTTCATGTCTTTTCTGGACTTCAAGGCCGTTTTCAAGTTAGTTTACACCTTGCATGCGTATCCCCTTTAAAGAATCACTCAGCCCTACCGATAGTGGAGCCTCGCTCGCGAATGAACCAGGTGGTGCAACTCAAACTCTGCTCTCGGTCCATCGACCGACTCTATTCCTGTCCAGGTGTGCTGGTGCGCTTTCTTGAGGCCTGCCTGGAGAGAGAAACGCACCAGCGTTTTGCCGAAATTCTTCAACAAGATGCGGCCTTGGCAGCCAGAATTCTTCAGGCCGCGACCTGCTGCTCCCAGAAACCTATCCCGGCGGAAAATCCACTTTCAGCGGCCCTGGAGCGCCTCTCTTACGATGCCCTTTTAGCGATTGGCATAAGAGCCGCTGGTCGCTATCTGGACGAAAGGCCCGGTCTGGCACAAAGTCGCTTTCGGCAGGCTTTCTGGTGGCAGTCACGGGTCGCCGGGGTGACGGCACGTTGTCTGGCAGAGGCGCTCTCTTACGTGCACGTCGAAGAGGCGCAACTGGCGGGAATGCTCCATAATATCGGCATGCAGCTGCTGTTCGCCCAAGACACGGCGCACTATCATGCGAAGGTTCATCACCCGAGCAGCAGCCCTGAGGTGTGTCGCCATGAAATTGAGGCTTATGGTGTTGATCATCGGATTCTTGCGACTCAGCTGGCTGAAACCTGGCGCCTGGATTCTTTTCTCCCTGAGGCCCTCGGATTTCTTCATCATCCCCAGGTTGCAGCTGGTGGGGTTTTAGTCCGCCTGTTGCAATTGGCCCATGCCCTCACTGTGTCCCCGGCAAATCTCAGCTGCGAGGCTTTCGATTTGGCTGAGCGCTACTTTGAACTTTCGGCGGCGGCCTTGCAGGAAATTTTTGCGGATGTCCAGCGCCAGTGTGAGGGGTTGCCCGAGTTTGCCGGGGATCTGGAGCGTTCACATCACGAAGAGCAGACCGCCGGGCTGCACCTTGAAAAGCTTCTTCTGGGGCTAGCCGAAAGACACGCCTGCCTGTTGCAGCTTGATCATTGCGAAAGCCTGCCGCAGTTACTGAGTGAGGGGCGCAGCCTGCTCAGGCAGAAGCTGGGGGTGCAGGAAACACTTTTTCTGCTGGCCGATTCCGATAAGGGGGTGCTCTACGGCATGGCCGTCACCGGTCAGTCACAACGCATTGCAGATCTGCAAGTGCCGCTTGATCCCACTCTAAGTCTCGTGGCTCGTTGCTTGATCGAGGGTGACGTGCAAGATTCTGCGAGCAGCGTAACTAGCGAGATGTCTATGGTTGATCGCAGCCTGCTGCGTCTGAGCGCAAAGCCAAGGTTTGTCTGTTTGCCATTGGCGATGAGTGATCAATTCGGGGTGGTGGTTATTGGCCTGGATGAATCTCAGGATATTCAGGCGTTTGCCGACAGGAACATTCAGGTGCTCTGTCACGCCATCGGGCGGGGTCTGAAAAAATATATGCAGTCAGGCTTGTTGTTTGGGCGCAGAAGTGGTGATCGTATCGAACTGCGCAGGGTTGCGCACGAAATCAATAACCCCCTCGCGATTCTTGGCAACTATGTGCATGTCCTGCGTCAACAGCAGGCAAGTGTTGAAGTGCTTAGCGCCATGGAAGACGAAATCCAGCGCATCAGCGAGATTCTGGGGTACTACAGCCGCCAACAGGAACGCTCGCCATTGCCGGTTTCTCAGGTCGATATCGGGCCCTTGCTCGAATCTGTGCTGACCAGCCTGAAGCCTTCGACGCTCAAACCGCGCCAGATTGCGGTTGTTGTGACCTGCGACCAACTGCCTCCCCTTGCGATAAACCCCATTGTGCTACGCCAGATTCTGATCAATCTGGTAAAAAATGCGGCCGAGGCCTTGCCTCCCCAGGGGCGGATCGACGTGCAGTGCTGCGAGCGGGTAGATGCCGATGGTGAAAAACATATCGAAATCGTCATCGCCGATAATGGCCCCGGCATCCCCAGCGAACAGCTAGCGCAGATTTTTAATCCGATTAAAACGACCAAGGGAAAGGGTCACGCTGGCCTGGGGCTGAATATCGTGCGGAATATGGCCAAGGATATCGGAGTCAGGATCAGTTGCCACAGTCGACCGGAAACTGGTACCAGCTTCAGGATCCTTATCCCGCGTCACAAAAATCAAGCAAGCGTTTGAGCAGGAATTGTTAGTGTTCCGCGCCGTAGAATCGATCCGAGCAGCCACGTCCTGGTGGCCTCGGACGGCATACTGAAAAACAAGGATAACTTTTTGCCCAGACGATTGCGCCGCCCAGGGAGAGCCGAATGTCTAAGCAACGCGTTTTATGTGAAAAAATTCTGATTGTCGATGACGAACCGGCCATGCGTGAGAGCTTGTCGCTGCTACTTTCGGGCACAGGCTTCGAAATTGAGACGGCAGTCGATGGCGACCAGGCCCTTCAGTTTTGTCGGGAGTTTGAGTACCCGGTCATGTTGCTTGATCTGCAGATGCCTGGAACTGACGGACACCAGGTTTTGGATCGCCTGCAACAACAACCGGTCTCGACCAGAGTTGTGGTGGTCAGTGGTGAAACCTCCTTTGCGGCGGTAAGAAATTCCCTGCAGCAAGGGGCTTACGACTTTGTGCGCAAACCTTATCGGGCTGAAGAGTTGCTGACCACACTACGCAACGCTCTGGCCAGTTATCAACAAGAAAAAGAGCAACTCCGCCTTGAAAGACAGATGTTTGAATCAGAAGAACTCCATCGCTACATTGTCAATAACTCCCCCGATTTTGTCTACGTTCTCGATCAGCATGGACATTTCACCTTTGTCAACGATACGGCTGAAGAACTTTTGGGCTACAGCCGCGAAGCCCTGGTCGGGAGCCATTATTCGCAACTGGTGTGTGAAGAAGACCTCCCGCTGGCACGCTATGCTTTTAACGAGAGGCGCACCGGGGCGCGGTCTTCACGCAATATCGAACTGCGCCTCAAACTGAATGCCGCCCAGCAAAAAACCCGGAAATTCGACACCTATCTCCTGCCCATCGAGCTCAGTTCCGTGGGCATGTACAATGCTGCGCAGAACGGAAAAAACGGAAATTTTATTGGCACTTACGGCTGCGCACGTGACATAACCGAGCGCAAACGCTCCGCAGAATTGATCAACTTCCACGCCTACCATGACCCGTTGACCGGCTTGCCGAATCGCACCCTCTTCGAAGACCGCATAAATTTAGCCATTGCCCATGCCAAGCGCAATGAGAAAAAACTGGCCGTTCTCTTTCTCGATCTGGATCGCTTCAAACTCATCAACGATACCCTGGGCCACAGCCTGGGCGATCAGGTACTCATTCGGGTCGGTGAGCGCATTCAAAGCTGCCTGCGCGCCGAAGATACCCTCTCGCGTTTCGGTGGAGATGAATTCACGCTCTTGTTGCCACAACTGGATGATGAGGTCGATGCTGCGGTGGTCGCCAGAAAAATTCTCAAGCGAATTTGTGAAGCTTACGTGATCGGTGGGCAGGAGATGTTTCTGAGCGCCAGTATCGGGATAGCTCTTTTCCCCGATGATGGCAATACGCGGGATTCCTTACTGCGGGCGGCAGATGTGGCAATGTATCATGTTAAGGGCGAAACCAAAAATGGCCTCGCCTTTTTTCAGGAAAGCATGACCGCAGGTTGGGGGGAACATCTTTCACTGGAAAGAGATTTGCGCCATGCCCTGGCAGAGAACCAGTTTGAAGTTTTTTTTCAGCCCAAGGTCAGTACTCTGGAACGACAGATAGTTGGGCTGGAGGCGCTGATCCGTTGGCGGCACCCTCAGCGTGGTCTCATTTATCCGGATCAGTTTATTCCCCTGGCCGAAGTTTCAAAATTGATCATTCCCCTTGGCAAATGGGTGCTCGAAGCAACCTGTGCAAAAATGCGCCATTGGCGCAACCAGGGTCTTACCCCCATCCCGGTTTCGGTCAATATTTCCGTCATTCAGATTGAGCAACCCGACTTTGTTACTGATGTTTTAACCACCCTCGCCACATACGCTATCCCCGGCCCTCACATTGAGCTTGAAGTCACCGAATACGGCATTATGAAAAATCATGAAACCACCGCGCTTAAGCTGAAGGAATTGAGTCGCCATGGCATTTCCATTGCGGTCGATGATTTTGGCACCGGCTATTCGTCCCTCAGTTATCTCCATCAGTTCCCGGTCAATACCCTTAAAATCGACCGTTCTTTCGTCCAGCAGATAGAGGGCGATGGCACCGAGGCCTGCATCGTCGACGCCATAGTCGCAATGGGGCATGGCCTGCGCCTGCATATTGTCGCCGAAGGGGTCGAGCATGAAAGCCAACTCGACTATTTAAAAAAAATCGGCTGTACCGAGGTGCAGGGTTTTTTGTTTAGCGGTGCCCAATCCGCTGATCAAACCTTCGAACTCTTGCGCAGCGGAATGATCGCCAAGCTCCCCGCCTGCCCGGTCAACACCTTGGATTTCCCCCGCCTTCAAGCCCCCAGCCCGCGTCTCATGGCGTGAACCTGCGAAGCCAGGAGGTAATTTCGAAGACTAACAACCGCGGAATCTGTGAGCTGTGTATCCCTTCAGCTCCGTAGTCACAGAGCTGAACAGTTACTTTACGCGTAGTTCTCTTTTAACAACTTCCCCCGCAATCGCAGCTTGGTTCCTTGCCGGTCAGCCAGCCATTGATGATTGCACTGGCGCAGCCAACTCCGGCTTTGACCGAAATTGCCTCAAAGGCACAGTTTTGGGCGCAGGCCCCGCATTCCATGCACCGATCCCGGTCGGTCAGCGTGGCTTTGCCCGCGTGCATGATGAAAACGCCGTGAGGACAAACTAGGGTACAGAGGGTACAACCGGTGCATTTGGTTTGATCCAGGACGAGGGTAACGACATTCTTGAAATATTTCATCCGGACAATCTCCTTAGAGCCTGGTGCTGAAGGTTCCCCAAAACCAGCTGATCCCCGCCAGTAAAACCGCCAGCGCCTGCAAAGGGATGGCGACGCGCATCTCTTTGCCGACCCCGGAAGGGGACGTATAGGTCGTTGACCCGGTAAAGTTCATCGCGCAATAAGAGGCGACGGCTGAGAGTGCCAGAATCAGGGCGAAGCTGTGTAACATACCCAATTGATTTACGAAGATTCCACAGGGAATCAGGGCGGTGGCCAGCCCGACCAGACATCCTTTCAGAGCCAAGGCCGTGCCAGGAACCCAAGGAAGCAAAACCGGGGTCACAACGGCACCGGCAACCAACCCGGCCAGATAGACCGCGGCCGCGACCAGCCCGCGTGACCAGATCCCATGCAGAGAAAAAACCGCTGGCCCGATCCCGCCCAGCAGAACCAGCCCGAGCAGAATCCAGGCGCTGACCTTGGTCATCATCATCAGCTCGACCGGCGTTAAGATCAGACGTTCCCAGGTGGTGAAGCTGACCCTGCGCATCGCCGCAGTAGCCTTGCATTCCGCCTGCAGAAAGGCGGGCAAATCGCGGGCCCTGACCGGCCCGTAGACGATCTTGAAACCGCAGCCTGCGGCAACCTTGTGCGCCGCAACGCCAGGTGCGCCGAGCTGCGGCAGAATCAAACGCCGGTGATTAACAACTTTACTCAGGTTGGCGGATTTTACCCGCCGGGTGATTTCCGCAGTGCCGAAGGTTCCTTTGCCGGCGGCGCACCAAACGTTGATCCCCTTGGTGTCGATGACCAAAATCCAGGCATCAATTTCACGGAGCTCCTTGCGCAGGGCATCAAAACTGAGTTTGTAGTTGGCCGAGACGAGCACCGGCGCCTCCGCCTGCGGGTGACCGACTGCGTAGAGACCCGGCGCGACCGTGTAATGATCCCGCCCCATTCCCCAGCGCATCTGAAGCGCGCCGCGGCGATCAGAAGCGGTTAGAGTTGTGGCGACCTGAGGAATTTCACCGATCGGCGTTTGCAACCAGTCACTGACATAGGCTTGCAGCCGATAGCCGGGCCGCTCGCGATCAACTGTAGGTGGACAGCAGCTTGCAGCCGCCGATTTCGACGAACAACAGGAGGGGGGTTCTGCCGTGGTTTGATCCCGTTGGGGGGGGCAACAGCTCTTGTTCATAGATTCTTTGTCCTTTTATCTTCGCGTGAAGACAATTTCAGCAGAGGCTCGACTTTAAAAGACAGATGAAGGTGAAAGTAACCATGTCTCTCGATTTTATCAATCCGTTTCCTGATGAGAGCACCCCCCTCACCTTCCGCTGCTGACCTTCCCGCCCTCGGTAGTCTGAAAGTTGATTAAAAGCTAGTACCCTGTAACGCATAGGATTTCGTAAGATTGCGCAGGGATTTTTCGTGTCAGTAAGGCATGATGATCGCTGCCTAGCCATAGCTAAACAGCGATTATCATAACGCAGCTGACGCGGAAAATAACCAGCAAGATGCGAAAGATTATGTGTTATAGGGTACTAGGCTTTTCACCCCCGCTGAGATTAAGAGGGGGGCGGGGGGAGTTAGATTCCGCCGTAAGTTTTTAAACAGATGGCAGTTCCTGCCAAGCGATGGAACAGGTAAGTGTCGCCCGGATGGCGCCGGCTAAGCCCAAGGGGAGAGGCATGCGGCCCGGGGAATGAGGGGCGCGGGCTCCGTGTCCCGGGAGCTGAAGAGCTACTCCGTTTTGAATCTTGACGCAGGCATCGTACCATAGCCGCTAATCTTCCTTGTCTCGGAGGAGCGGCTGGTCTTGGTCTGGATCTGCAGGCAAGGGCACAAGGCTGGGCAATTTCTGGTGCAGGGCCAGTTTAGCGAGGAGATGGGCTGAAATTGGCGCGGTTATAAACAGAAACAAGCTGACCAGAATCTCGTGCAGGCTTAAGCGCCCCGTGTCCAAACTGAAAAACCCCGTCGAGGCCAGCAGCAGACAACCGACCCCAAGGGTGGTGGCTTTGGTTGGGCCATGCAAGCGGGTGTAAAAATCCCGGAATCGCACCAACGCCAAAGAGCCGATGAAGGTGAAGAGGCCGCCGGCGACCAGCAGCAGGGCCAGCAGGGTTTCGCTGAAAAGACTCATTCGATAATGTCTCCGCGCAGCAGAAATTTCGCCAAAGCAACGGTGCCAACAAAGCCCATGAGGGCAATCAGCAGGGCCACCTCAAAATAGAGCGGGCTGGCAAGCTGAATTCCGAACAACACCAGCAGAGCGATGGCGTTGATGTAGAGCGTATCCAGGGCCAGAATCCGGTCGGCGGCACTCGGTCCGATCAATAAGCGCAAAGCACTGAGAACAACCGCACCCGCGACCAACACCAAGGCTATCCACATGGCCAGGGTCAGCATTCAAAAATCTCCTTCAGGGGAGTTTCAAAGCGGTGCTGAATCCTGGTCACCAGGGCCGCAGGGTCGGCAGAGTCGAGGGCATGAACCAAAAGTTCCCGCCGATTGTTTGACAAGCGAGCCGAAACCGTGCCCGGGGTCAGGCAGATGATGTTTGCCAGCAGACTCAGGGCCAGTTCGTGGCGCAGCCGCAGGGGAACGACCACAAATGCCGGTCGCAACACGCGGGGGCCGGCCAGAATCAGGCGTGCAACCACCAGATTCGCCAACAGGATCTCGACCAGAAAACGTCCCATAAAAATTACCAGCCGCCCGGGGCGTTTGATCGGCACTTCATGCGGCCAATAGGCCTGGGTGTAGGCGGGAATAATCCATGCCAGCAGCAAACCAAGGAGAATCTGCCCGGGGGTAAGGCTGTTATTGAGCAACAGCCAGAAGCAAACCAGCAGGGGTGTTAACAGCGGATGGGGCAAGAATTTACGTGTGTTTTTCATCAACTGCCTCCTAAAACTGCACGCACATACTGGGCCGGCTCAAGAATCTGGCGCGCGCTGGCCTGAGTAAATTTCAGGGCCGGCTCCGCCGCCAATGTCAAAAAAACGATCAACAGCAGCAAACCCCCTATGGCCGGCAGCTCCCAGGGGCTGGTCTTCGGGACAGGTTTACGCCCACCGCGGGGCAAGGCCATGGTTCCGCTGGCGGCCAAAAAAATCAGGCTGCCGCCACGCGCCAAGGCGATCACGGCCGCCAAGGCCGTGAGCAAAACCACCCCCCAGACCAGGGCCTGAGGCAGCGCCTGCAAAATGAGCAGCTTGGCAATAAAACCGGCAAAGGGCGGTAATCCGCTACTGGCCATGGCGGCAACGAAGAAGGCCCCACCCAATAACAGCGGCTGGGGCAGATCGCCATCGGCGACCAGTTGATCGCCGCTGGCCGGGCGCAACCGCCGCAGTGTACCGGCACACAAAAACAACAGGGCGGTGGCAAAGCTGCTGTGGGGAAGATAATAGAGCCCGGCGGCAATCCCCGCCGCCCCCCCGGTAAAAGCGGTCAACAGGGTACCAACGGAAAGGATGATCAAATATGCCGCCAAGCGGCCAAGGCGGCCCGCCGCCAGAACCCCGGCGCCACCGACAACCAGGGTCAGCAGAGCCAAAGGGAGCAGCCAGGGCTGATAAAGTCCCGCCAGCGCCCCGGCATTGCTGCCGAACACCAGGGTGCTCAGGCGCAGAATTGCATAGAGTCCGACTTTGGTCATGATTGCGAATAAAGCTGCGACCGGCGCACTGGTTTCGGCATAGGCGGCCGGCAACCACAAATGCAGGGGCATAATGCCGGCTTTCAGGGCAAAAACCACCAGCAGCAATAACCCGCCGGTTCGCGCCAGGGCCAATTGAGCGTCATCCAACCCCGGCATCAACTGCGCCAAATGGGCAAAATTCAAACTGCCGCAACTGCTGTAAATCAGCCCGGCAGCGAGGAGAAAAATCGCTGATCCGACCAAATTGAGAATCACATAATGTAAGCCCGCCAGCGTGCGCAGTCCGCCGCCACCATGCAGCAACAAACTGTAAGAGGCCATCAGCAGCACCTCGAAAAACACAAACAGATTAAACAGATCCCCCGTGACAAAAGCACCGGAAATCCCGAACATCTGGAGCTGAAACAACACATGGAAATGGCGCCCCTGGCGGTCACTGCCCGCTAAAGCATAGATCAGCGCGCACAAGGCCAGTAAGGCGCTGGTCAAGAGCAGCCAGGCCGCGAGACGATCGACCACCAGCACAATTCCGTAAGGTGCCGGCCAATCACCCAGCCGGTAAACCAGCTGCGTGCCATCGGCGAGGGTTCGCAGCAGCAATAGAGCTAACCCGACCTGGAGCAAACCTCCACTCAGGGATAGCCCCTGGGTCAAGCCTTGTGCCCTGCGCGGCAGAAAAAGCAAAATAATCGCCACCGTCAGAGGCAGGAGCAAAGGCAGAACCGGCCCATGGGCTGCTATCATGGCCGCTCTCCGTCGACCTGATCGCTCCCCAGTTCGGCCTGGGCACGCAGGCTGAGCATGATGGCGAAAGCGGTCATGGCAAAGCCAATGACAATCGCCGTCAGTACCAGGGCCTGGGGTAGTGGGTCGGCGGGGCTGCTGGTCGCACCAATCACCGGTGGCTGGCCAATGACCAGGCGCCCGGTGGCGAACAAAAACAGATTGATGGCGTAAGACAGCAGGGTCAGGCCCAGCACAAGCGTGAAAGTCCGCGCCCGCAGCAGCAGATAAACCCCGCAGCCGCTGAGCAGACCAATGATCAGAGCAATCAAGATTTCCATGGTTTTCGCTCCCGCGCCGTCGGTGATGTTTTAAACAGTCCCAAATTAATGAGAATCAGCAGGGTCGCACCCACCACGACCAGATAAACCCCCAGATCAAAAGCCATGGCCGAAGCCAGCTCGATCTCACCGATCAGGGGCACAGACCAATGACCAAAGGTCGAAGTGAGAAAAGGCCGCCCGAACAGCCAGCTGCCAAGACCAGTGAGCAGCGCAATCAGGAGCCCCCAGGCGATGAGGGGATGGGTCTGGGCGGCCGGCAGGCGTTGCCGGGTCCAGACCACGCCATTAGTGAGATATTGCAGGATCAAGGCAATCGCGGTGACCAACCCGGCAATGAAACCGCCGCCCGGCAGATTATGGCCGCGCAGAAAAATATACACCGAAACCAGTAAAGCGAGGGGCAGCAATAGCCGGGCAAAGGTCGCCATAATCAAGGGATAGCGGTCAGGGTCAAACGCACGGCCCTGCGCATCCTGTTCCAGCCCCGCCAGTTTCAGGTTCTGCATCAGGGCAAAAATTCCCAGGGCCGCAATCGCCAGCACACTGATTTCACCCAGAGTATCGAAACCACGAAAATCGACCAGAATCACATTAACAATATTGTGCCCGCCGCCGTCACTAAGACTCTTCGCAATAAAATAGTCTGAAATTGGCGTCGAACGGCGAGTCAGCACCGCGAAGGCCAGCAAACTCATGCCCGCGCCGACCAACAGCGACAGCAGTAGGTCACGCAGGCGCCGCGTGGGGCTCGATTCTCGGGGACTGGTCTGGGGTAAAAAATACAGGGCCAGCAGCAGCAGAATCAGGGTCACCACTTCGACTGCCAGCTGGGTCAGGGCCAGATCGGGAGCCGAAAATTTGACGAAGATCAGAGCCAGAATCAAGCCGACAGCGCCGGTCAAAATCAGCGCGGTCAGGCGCTGGCGATGGCTCATGGTCGCCTTGAGTGCCGCCGCGGCCAGCACCAGGGTCATCACCAGGCTGACAGCGTCTATTCGCAGCAAAGGCGGCAGGTTGGTCAAGAGCGACGGGCCAGGCAGCATGCCCGCAACCCCAAGGCACAGGGCGGCGCTCAGCAGCAACGCGAGTTGGTGTTGCAGGGAACCGCGATCGGCAAAAGCCGTCAGCCGGCCTGCCCCGGTCGAAATTTTATCGAGGACTGCGACAAAAATTTTGCGGCCATCCAGGCGCCCCTCAAGGCGTGCGTGTACGGCAAACAGGGGTTGGCGGCCAAGATAGACAAATAGTCCGCCGACCAAAGCAATCAGGCTCATGAACAGGGCCGGGTTGAGGCCATGCCAGATTGCCAGGTCATGCTCCGGTAGTGGCCCCTGCAAAACCGCACCGGCGGCCACGGCCAGTATCGGCTCAACCGTATACTGTGGCACGATGCCGATCAGCAGACACAGCAGCACCAGAATTTCCACCGGCACCTTCATGAAACGCGGCGGTTCATGGGGCGTTTTGGGCAGGTTGATCGGCGCACCATTAAAAAAGACATCATGAATAAAACGCAGCGAATAGGCCACGGCGAAAATTCCAGCCAAAGTAACAACCGCCGGCAAAAACCAGCTGAAACGCATCTGTCCGCCAACGCTGACGGCCTCGGCAAAAAACATCTCCTTGGATAAAAAACCGTTGGCCAGGGGCACGCCGGCCATGGCCGCTGCCGCCACCATGGCCAGAATCGCGGTGTGGGGCATAGCATGCCACAGGCCATTGATGCGCCGCATGTCGCGGGTACCACATTCGTGATCAATAATCCCGACGGCCATAAACAGCCCGGCCTTGAAAATTGCATGATTGATCAGATGAAAAACCCCGGCGATTGCCGCCAGGGGTGTGCCTATACCAAACAACGCCACAATCAAGCCCAGATGGCTGATGGTCGAATAAGCCAGTAAACCCTTGAGATCGTGTTTGAACAGAGCGATCATCGCCGCCAGCAGCAGGGTGATCAAGCCGATGCCGCCGACCCACCAGTTCCACAATAGGGTGCCGGAAAGCACGGGAAAGAGCCGCGCCAGCAAAAACACCCCAGCCTTGACCATGGTCGCCGAATGCAGATAAGCCGACACTGGTGTTGGGGCCGCCATGGCATGGGGCAACCAGAAATGAAAGGGGAATTGGGCCGATTTGGTAAACGCGCCAAGGAGAATCAACAGCAGCAGCAGGGGATAGGTTTCGGCGGCACGAATCGCATCACCGCGGTGCAGAATGGTCGTCAGTTCAAAACTACCCGCCGCCTGACCCAGCAAAACAAAGCCCGCCAAAAGCGCCAGACCACCGCCACCGGTTATCACCAGTGCCATATGGGCGCCGCGGCGCGCTTCGGTATTGCGCCGCCAGTAGGCAATCAACAGAAACGAAGCCAGGCTGGTCAGCTCCCAGAACACCAACAAAACAATCAAATTCTCGGCCAGCACCACGCCGAGCATAGCGCCCATAAACAACAACAACAGGGCATAAAGCCGCCCGAGGCTATCCTCTTTAGCCAGATAATAATAGGCATAGATGATCACCAGGGCGCCAATGCCGAGGATCAGCTGCGCAAAAAGCAACCCCAGACCATCGAATCTCAGTACCAGATCAATGTCCGCCATGGGAATCCAGGACAGGCGTTCAATTTTGACCCCGCCCGCAAAGACGTCGGACATTAAAGGTGCCAGCCACAAGGCTGCCAGCAGGCAGACCCCCAAGGCAGAAAAAATCGTCGGTTTGCGCCCGCGGCGCGAAACCCATAAGGTCAGGGCCGCGCCACAAAAAGGCGTGAGAATGGCGAACAGCAACGGCATGAAAAAATCCCTCAATTTCAGCGCGGCAGGTTACACACGCGTCACGAATTTGGATTTCCTATCTTAATATGAATGAGGCCCCCCTGCCCAGACCAAACTGGTGCGGAAATCTTTGTGCCCGCATAAAAATCCCTGGCTGATTCCCCAAAATCATTTGACCCAAAGGGAGGGGGGGAGATAAGGCTGTTTGTTGTAAGGTTTTGGTGAATCCAGCCCCGGCCTCGATTTCTTTCTCGCCGCGAACAAGTAAATGAAGAATTTGGGGACAGGTGACGCAACGAGGTTTCTTCGGCTAACGGGTAACGATAATCAGCGGCGACGAGATTGTGGGGAAGTCTTTTCATAGTTGCAAAAAGAGTGGGCTCCTGAGCCTTGTGCAAAAGTTCCTTGACGTCATTCCCGCAGTGATTTTAGTCGGGAATCCAGTTCTCTCAATGGTTAAAAATCCTGGATCCCCGATGAAGGCATTCGAGGATGACAATCTTTTTGCAAAAGGTTCTCCTTTCTGAAAAACGTTAAAGCTGGAAAATTGCCCTTTTTGCGCATTAGCGACTGTGCTTTAGGGTGAAGTCGGCCGGGGATGGAGAGAATGCCGTAAGGTTTTGTGGGAAAGTGAGGGTGGATTCTTGGTAAAATCCGACAAAATTTAAAAGCCGTTGAACCCTCTACGAAACCGGGTTGAACGGCTTTTTTTTTGCTTTAAAGCCGATCCAGCGGGCTGACCACCACGCCCCACATCCTGACACATCACATGGGTATAAATTTCGGTGGTTTTCACGTCGCTGTGCCCCATCAGTTGCGGTAACACCCGGATATTGAACCCGTTTTCGAACAGAGGGGTCTTAGAACGGAAATGTCAGAATCATTGTAGGCTGGGAAAATAACTGCCGTTGCGCCCGGTTTGTTTCACTTGGTACATGGACGCATCGGCAACACACATCAAATCGGGAATCGTTTTGCCGTCGAGGGGGTAGACGGCACCGCCGATAGAAGCGGAGATTTCTGCCCGTCCGCCGGGCAAATCAAAGGCTTGATTGAGGACTGTCAACAAACGCTCGGTCACGGTCATAATTTCACTCAGTTCTTTGCTTATGGGCAAAATAATTGTGAATTCATCGCCACCCAAACGCGCCAGGGTATCGGTTTGGCGCAGGGAACTTCTCATGCGCTGCGCGACCTGACGCAGCAGTTCATCACCATTGTCGTGCCCCATGCGGTCATTGACTTCTTTGAAATGATCCAGGTCAATAAACAACAAGACCGCCTGCTGGTTTTCGCGGTCGCAGCGCGCCACCGTCTGTTGCAGTCGATCCATAAACAGGTTGCGATTCGGCAATTTCGTTAGGGTGTCAAAGTTGGCCTGGTGCCAAATGCGCTCCTGTTCGGCCTTGCGTTCGGTAATATCCCGCAGCACCGATTGTACCGCCCAGGCGCCGTTATAGAAGGTGGCAGACGAGCCAATTTCAACGTTGCGACATTGGCCATCGCAGCAGGTAATCACCTCTTCGCGATAGTCCTGCTCCTGGGGTTGCTGTTCACCCTCGGCTACCGATTGCGCCTCCCATTGCTGCACATCACCCTGGATGAGATCGGTCATCGGTCGGGGCATCAGCGCAGGCTTATCCTGAGCATGGAACAGTTTCACCGCCGCCAGGTTGCATAAGAGCACCTGGCCGTGCCGATGCACCAGAATCGCATCGGGAGAACTGTCGATCAGGGCGTGGTAGCTGGCCTGGGTTTCGCGCAACTGGTTTTCGGTACGCTTGAGATTGGTTAAATCGTGCAGGGTTTCAATAACCGCGACCTGGCGACCGTTGCGATCACGAATCGGCGCAGCTTCGTAAATAAGATACCGCTCCTTGCCGCTTTTAAGGTGCAGCCAGCCTTCGGCCTGCAAGCCGTCCGGAATTAAAGGCGAATTTCCTAAAACGGGATAGAGATCAATGGCCGATTCGAGGGCATTGTCCATGACAATATCGGCCAGGCAGGGGCGTTTCTGCGCATAAAAAGCCTGCCAGTGCAGTTTGGTTCCTACCATCTTGTCGCTGGAAACGCCGGTCAATTCTTCGAGGGCTCGCGTCCACACCAGCACCCGGTGCTGAACATCAATCACAAAACAGGGCGAGGCCGAATTCTGCAACAGACTGTAAGAAAATTCGCGCTCGCAAGCCACTTCCTGCATCAGCTGATCGAAGGTTGAGGCCAACACCGCCACCTCATCCGTCGAGATGTGATCAAGGTCGGGGCTCCGGGAATTCTGCCGCGAAAAACCGGCGACGTGTTTATTCAAACGCACCAAGGGATCGAGGAGCAGCCGCGTCAGGCCCCAGGTCAGCAGAATGGCCAGCAGTAAAATCACTCCGGTGCCCAAAATCACAATGTTGCACGCCGCAAAAATGGGCTGAAAGGCTTCAAGGGTCGGATAGTTGGCGGCCAGAATCCATTGCTGATTGTTCAAGGGTTTGAAGGCTGTCAGGATGCGCAATCCCCGCGCATCAAGGGTCTCGGTACTGCCTGCAAAACCTGCGATGGCGCGAGCGCGCCATTGTTCGTTACCCGGAAGCACAGACCCTTGCATGATCTGCTGCTCATCGGGGTGCATGATCAAGCGTCCATCCCGATTAAAAAGACTGAGATAACCGGTTTTGCCGATGCGGACATTTTTCAAGTTCCCCAGAAAATTGGCATGGAACAGATCGACACTGCCGACCAAAACCGCAACAATCTGGTTCTGACTGTCCCGCAACGGAGCCGTAAAGTTGATAGCAGGGTGCCGGTGGCTTTGACTGGAAAGGTAAGGGGCCGAAATTTGGGGCTGACCCGACAGCAGGGTCTTTTGAAAATATTCTCGATAGGAATAATCCTGGCCACGCCGCTCGGGCTTGAACGGGGATTCGGCCAGCATTTTCCCTTTCGCATTAAACAAAAAAATGCCGTTATCGAACAGCCTCTGGGTACCCAGGCCCAGGCGGGTATCCAAGTATTCCTGAATCCGGTCAGCATCGCCACGTAGATCCAGGGGGAAAACGGCGGCGGTTGAAACAATCAGGTCACGCGCAGCCTTGAGTTGTATATCCAGGTGATCTGCAATCTGGGTGACCAGGGTTGACTGTTGTTCTCTGATCAGTTGACGGAAAGATGTTTCAAAATAATACAGACCCAGGGCACCTGTTCCGGTCAGAATAACCAGAATAAGCAGACTCACCGCCAAAGAGATTCTGGCTTTCAGACTGAAAGGGCGCATGACGGGGCTTCACTTTTACCAAGCAGAAAAACGCGGTTCGATTAACCTGTATGACCCATTCTAACAGATTTTCGCGGCTTCACTTTTAAAAGATGCGTCTGCACAGAAATGCTCACAGCGAAATTTGATACTGTCCAACCTCCTATGCGCCCGCAGTATGCAGCTCACGCCGGCGTGAGCTGCGGAAGCTGGCCAGAAAAAGCATGACCAGTACCGCCAGGCCGACGGCATGAACAAACCAGGGTGCCGGCCAGAGCAGGGCAAGCGCACAACCGAGGGACAATAGTCGCATCAGCACATTGAGTTTCGCTTCCATGAAGCCTTCAAGTCCCGCAGCAAAGGCGTAGAGGCCAAAAAGAGCGAAGAAGAAGATCGTAAAATCATCGATCCACGAACCGCCGATAAAGGGCGTATAGGCAAACAATAAGGGAATGATATAAAGACCCTTTGCCAACTTCCACGACTGGAAGCCGGTGGCCATGGGTTTGGTTCCGGCTATGGCGGCACCGGTGAAAGCCGCCAGGGCCACGGGTGGGGTGACATTGGAATCCTGGCTCAACCAGAAGACAATCAAATGCGCTGATAGCAGGGCAAAGGTCAGATCATGGGAACTGAGTACGGCTTCGCGCACCATGGATGCCATATCAATCGGCACCGTATCCACAATGGTGCGCGCCAGTGCCCGCGTCATCGGGTTGCCGATTTCCGCCAGATGCTCGGGCGCCGCCAGCATGAAAATAGCCTTGGCGGTTTCGGGAATCTGCCCCGTCATCAACGCGTCAACCAGCAAGCCATTGGAAATCAGGGCATGCAGCGCCGGAGCGGAAAGGGTACCCAGCACAATATAGGCCGCGGTTACCGGCAAGCCCATGCCCAGCACCAGCGATGCCAGGGCAATCAGAGCTATGGCAATCACCAGGCTGTGTCCTGCCCACTGATTGATCATCAGCGAAAAGGTATTGCCGATGCCGGCGGTGGTAATCACGTTGACGATCAGTCCAACCGCACACAACAGAATTGCCGTCATGACCATATTCTGTGCCCCCAGGGCCAGGGCTTCTATAATGGCCTTGAGTCCCATGCGATTTGCCGAAAACCAGGAGGCAACAATAACCGACAAAATGCTGTAGCCGGCCGCATAGGTCGGGGTAAATCCGTAAATCAGCAGGCCGATGAGAACCGAAATCGGCAACAGGAAAACAATGCCACCTCGCTTCAGCACGTCAAGGGCTGAGACCCGCTCATTATCCATCGCCGTCACATAGCTGCGCTTGGCTTCGATGCGCACAAAAAAACCGACCGTGGCAAAGTAGAGAATGGCGGGCAAAATACTCACGACCACAATGGTATTGTAGGAAATCTGGGTATAGGTCGCCATCACGAAAGCGCCGGCGCCCATAATGGGTGGCATCAACTGACCGCCGGTCGAAGCGGCGGCCTCAACCCCCGCCGCAAATTTGGCCGGAAAACCGGCGCGTTTCATCAGCGGAATGGTGATGACCCCCGTCGAAGCGGTGTTGGCCACCGCAGAGCCGGAAATCGTGCCCATCAATCCCGAAGCCATCACCGCCACCAGACCCGGGCCTCCCACCATGCGCCCGGCAACGGCACGAGCCAGGTCAATGACAAATTCCCCGGCGCCTGAGCGCAGCAGAAAAGCCCCGAAGAGAATAAACATAAATACATAGCTGGATGAAATACTGGCGATTGTCCCGAAAAGGGCATCATCGCCGTAAATACTGCGAAACAAAATGGTTTCGGGGGAGAGCCCGGCAAACTTGAAAACCCCGCTGATCAGGCCACCCCACCAGCCGACATAACTCAGGGCAATCACAATCAGCATCGGAATAAACCAGCCCGCCACCCGGCGGGTAAACTCAAGAGCACATAAAATCACCACCATGCCTGCCAGCCACTCAATGGGCACCATGCGCACCCCACGGGCGTAAATGGCATCTTCGCGGGCAATCAAAAAAATTGCCGAACTTGCGGCCAATAATCCCAGCAGCAGATCCAGCAGACGCCAACCGATACCGCCGGCCTTGCGCAGGGGATAAATGATCGCCGCCATTAACGCAAACCCGGCGAAGTGCAGTGAATTTTGCCACAGGGAAGAGAGGACTGAAAAGACATTGAACCAGATGTGCAGCAGGGAAACGGCCACCCCTACAAGAATCAGTAGCAGGGTCGGCTCGGGACGAACTTCAGGTTCAATTTTGGTAACAGCCATCGCGGAAACTCCGGCAGAAAAAAGCGGCCACCTCGAAAAAAGTGGCCGCAGAGACAGACGGTTTATTTGACGAGCAGACGTGCCGGAATATTAACCCCGACTTCCTGGTAGTACCTTGCCGCACCGGGGTGCAACGGCATGGGCAGTCCGGCAATCGCTTTTTCAATCGCCATGGCTTTGGTGGCAGGATGGATGGCATTCAAAAACGCCAGGTTTTCATAAATGGTCTTGGTGATCTGGTAGACCGCGTCTTCATCGACATCGGCACGCACCGAAAGGAAATTGGGTTGGGCGATCGTATTGATGGCTTTGGTCTGGCTGGGGTAGGTTTCGGCCGGAATCACAAAACGGGTCCAAAGTTCCATTCCGCCATCGGCTTTCTGCAGTTGCTCATCGGTGAAATCGAGGACAGTGAAATCCTTGCCCATATTGGCATAGGCCTTGGTGATCGCACCCGCCGGAACTCCGGCCGGAATGCTCATGCCCGCAGCCTGACCGTTCTGCATCGCATCGGCCGAGGGTCCGTAACCGACATAAATCAGGTTATAATCCTTCTCAACGTCGGCCCCGAGATTGGTCAGCAGTACCGTATTGGAACCCAGAGTCCCCGAATTTTTCGCCCCAAGGGACAGGGTTTCGCCCTTCATCCCGAGTATATCTACCACCGTTCCGGTTTTGGCAAAGGTGCTGTTGACGGCAAAATGCTCGACATTCTGCCAGAGCATGGTCACCGAACGCAGATTTTTTTGTGGCCCTTCGCTGGCGATGGGGCCCGTCCCTTTCCAGGCATAGGCCCCGTAAAGCCCTTGCAGAATCGAAAATTGGACTTCATTTTCCCGCATCAGTTTAATATTCTCGCCCGATCCCGCTGAACTGATGGCCGACATACCGATCTTCTGAGTTGGTTGCAGCTTAACCTTCACCAGGGTCGACAAGGCGACCCCAACCGGATAATAGGTTCCGCCTGTGGTCGCCGTCGCCATCAGGTAGCTGCGTTCTTCTGCCGCCGCCAGGGGTGAAAGTGTCCCGCCTACCAACACGAACGCGGCCAGCATCAAAAATAGGCGTCTGAAATGCGTGTTCATCTTTGTTCCTCCTTCAACGGGTTGTTTTTTGTCCGTCCGATAACGAGCCAGACCCCAAGGGGGCAGACAAGGTTCACTTAAATATATCAAAAATTCCTTTGCGCGCTTTTTTAATAAAATCACGATCTTCCAGCAGAGCATCGAGTTCACCCGCATCCAGATGAACCGCGCCGCAGTTCTCGTTGATACAAATATCAACCGCAATCTTGCCCTTTTGAACCTCGACCAGCGACTGGGTGCCACAACGGAAACAGTGGTACTGATGTTCTTCACGGTATTTGTGACTGCTGTCATGGGCCAGCTTCGCGCGTAAATCTTTCACCTGTTCGCGCTCCTGTTGGGCAAAAAAAGCATCTTCCTGGGTCTGTTGAGCTTTTACCTGCAAAATTAAATGGTCTGACATGAGCGAAAATTCCTCCGTTTAAGGGGTGACAGAGCGATGGGTCTAAGCTTAATCCAAGCCAGCCCCGGACGCAATCACCGGTTGTCGGCATAACCTGAAAACTTCCCGTCGCATCTGATTGCTGCGCATCGGTGAATCGGTTATAGTTGGCCACATTGACCTCCCCCTGAGAAGGGAAAGACAAAAGAACCCTGCGGTACCAACTGCGGTAAAATTCCTATGGCTCTACTGCACAACCAGATTTTTCTCTTATTGCTGATCATTATCCTCGGCGAGCTGCTTGGCAAACTCAGGGTCTGGAATCTCTCCCTCGGGCCATCGGCAATCATTTTTGTCGCCCTGGCCTTTGGTCATTTTGGGGTCACCCTGCCCGCAGGCATTCAGACCATTGGTCTGGCCATGTTTATTTACGCGGTGGGTCTGCAAGCCGGGCCGGGGTTCGTCAGCTCCTTCCGCAGTCACGGGCTGGCTATGGCACTGACCGTGCTGGTTATGGCCCTGGTCGGCACTCTGGTGACCCTTGCCTGTTGCAAACTCTTTGGTTTTGATGCCGGAACCGGTGCCGGTCTGCTGGCCGGGGCCATGACCAGTACCCCCTCCCTGGCTGCTGCGGTTGAAATCGTCGGCTATGCCCAGGCCCCGGCGGCTTATGGCGTTACCTATGGATTTGGGGTCGTTGGGGTTGCCCTGGCGATCAAACTGCTGCCCCGCCTGATGGGGATTACCCTGAAAAAAGAAGAAAAACTTCTCAGTGACGAACTGGCGCAAACGAATCCGCCGATTACCTTTCATCATATTGAAGTCAACAATCCCAACCTGTTCGGCAAACGCATAGACGAAATTTTCCTCAAAGAACTGGCCCCGGTCACCGTCACCCGATTGCTGCGCCAGGGGGCGAGTGAACCCATTCTGGTGAGCGCCGACACCCTGTTGGCGGAAGGCGACCATCTGCGCGTGGTTGGGCGGCTCGATGATCTGCACAAGGTCGAAATGTTTATCGGCAAGCAGATTGAGGGCGAAATTGCGTTTGAGCGGATGCTGACCAAAAAGAGCATCATCGTCTCCAAGCGCCGTTTCGTCGGCACCACCCTGGGGTATTTTAATTTTCGCGAAACCTTTAACGTGCAGGTCGCGCGCATGACCCGCAGCGGGATTGATCTGGTGCCCGATGGCAATACGCGCCTCCATTTGGGCGATGTGCTCCATTTCGTCGGCGACGAACGTGCGCTGCACAATATTTCGCGCATGCTCGGCAACGACGGCAAATCGACCTTCGATATCAGCCTGCTGCCGATTTTGGTCGGCCTGCTGCTGGGCTTGCTGCTCGGACGCATTACCTTGCCGTTACCCCTGGTTGGCCCTTTGACTCTGGGCACCACCGGCGGCACCCTGCTGGCTGGCCTGTTGCTCGGAGCGCTTTACCAAACCGGCCCGCTAATCTGGGATCTCCCCCAGGCCGGTAACCGCCTGATTCGCGATCTGGGGCTGGCGCTCTTTATGGCGGCTGTCGGCACCGCAGCGGGTGGTTCCTTTGTTACCACCTTGCAGGACAAGGGTTTCTCCTTGCTGCTGTCGGGCGTTCTGGTCACCTTGGTTCCCCTCTTGTTGGCTGCGGCCCTGGGCTACTGGCTGCTGCGCATTCGCTTTCTGCGCCTGCTCGGGGTGCTGGTCGGCGGCATGACCAGCGCATCGGGGCTGGCGGCTGCCAGCTCCCTGTCGAAAACCACCTACGCACCTTCCGCTTACGCCACCGTCTACCCCGTCGCACTGATCGGTAAAATTCTGGCCGTTAAAATTTTACTGCTGTTGCT
>Ga0210015_1001311_pt1 | contig 24738 bp, 16 predicted proteins | sample CryGeymeta201522_FD_185471 | JGI IMG/M metagenome (GOLD analysis project Ga0210015, IMG submission 185471) | Groundwater microbial communities from Crystal Geyser aquifers in Utah, USA - Crystal Geyser metaG 2015-22 (SPAdes) (version 2) | ecosystem: Environmental > Aquatic > Deep subsurface >... | reverse complement strand
CGGAGGCGCGGATTGGATTGGGGTCAGGCTTCGGGGTTGGGGTCAGGCTTCGTTTCTTTCACGAGAGCCCGCCCACCCACCGTCGCCGCGGGGCGCACACGAAGGCACGAAGGCACGAAGAGACGGAGGCGCGGATTGGGTTGGGGTCAGGCTTTCATTATTTCATTCTCCTCGCGGCAGCCTTTACCCCCTACGGCAAACAATGAAAGAAACGAAGCCTGACCCCAATCCGGCGAGTGCTGCGCGGACCTGTGCGGCCACCGTCGCGGTGGTCAGCGTGTGGGCGCCCCGCCCACCGGCTCGTCGATGATCCCGTCGATCAGCCCGAAGCCGAGCAGCTCCTTGGCGGTGAGCTTGAGCGCCTCCGCCGCCTTCTCCGCCTTCTCCGCCTTGGAGGCGTCCTTTCACAGGATCGCCGCGCACCCCTCGGGGGAGATCACCGAGGAGATCGAGTGGTGGAGCATGGAGATCCGGTTCGCCACCGTAATTGCCGGCACCACCTCCCTCCCCCGTGGCTTTGCAGGATCGGGCGACGACCGTCATCACCAAAATAATTGGTAACGGGAGCTACCCATTAAAACGCCCAAACGGAAAGCTCCGTTACCAATTAGATCTTGGGCCATTTTCCGCGTTGGAGCCGAAATCACCGGTAACTCGTTGATCCTGCACGTGCGGCGCCACCTCCCACCGGCCACCCGCGCCGGCGGTCCGGCCTGGCACGCCTCCTGCTAGGGAGTGGGGGTACCGCCACCGTGGCCGACCGTTCACCTCCCCTTGAGGGGTGAACGGTCGGCCACGGGCAACCGCGGTGGCTGCACGGCGGGACGTCAACCCACTCTTCGAAGGAGAAGCCCATGACCACCAAACCGCAGCTCATCCTCTCCGCCCTCGCCCTGACCGGCCTGTGGCTAAGCCCGGGGGCGCCGCGGGCCGCGACCCTGAACTGGAACTGCACCAGCGACAACTGGGCCACCACCACCTGCTGGAGCCCGAACGGAACGCCCACCGGAGCCGATGACGTCTACATCTATACGGTCATGGGTGCGAATACCGGATTGACGATCGACACCACCACCGGCGCTGCCGTCGCAAACACCGTTACTGTGGACGCCACCGCACCCACTACGGTCACCGTGGACCAGAGCGGCGGCAGCCTCGCGGCGGGCTGGGAGTACGTCGGCGACTCCGGCACCGGCGCCTTCACCCAGAGCGGCGGGACGAACACGGTGACGCGCAGCCTCTACCTCGGCACTTGGGCCGGCGCCAGCGGCACCTACGCCCTCTCGGCCGGCAGCCTCGCGGCGGGCTTCGAGTGGGTCGGCACCAACGGCACCGGCGCCTTCACCCAGAGCGGCGGGACGAACACGGTGGCGAGCACCCTCTACCTCGGCTCCAACTCCACCGCCAGCGGCAGCTACGCCCTCTCGGCCGGCGACCTCGCGGCGGGCTCCGAGACCGTCGGCTCCTCCGGCACCGGCGCCTTCACCCAGAGCGGCGGGACGAACACGGTGGACTTCAGCCTCTACCTCGGCTCCAACTCCACCGGCAGCGGCACCTACGCCCTCTCCGGCGGCGACCTCGCGGCGGGCTCCGAGTTCGTCGGCTACGACGGCACCGGCGCCTTCACCCAGACCGGCGGGACGAACACGGTGGCGACCACCTTGACCCTTGCCGTGAATGCGGGCGCCAGCGGCACCTATAACCTCGGCGGTGGCACGCTGACCGTGGGCAGCCTGGCCAAGGGTGGGGGCACGGGGACGTTCAATTTCAATGCCGGCACGCTGAACTTCGCCGGTGATCTGTTGCTGGATGCCACCAGCCTGCTGGACGGCAACCTGGTGCTGACGGGGGTCAAGACCCTGGGCGTGGGCGGCACCACCACCCTGGGCGGCGCCAACACCTTGACCCTCGACGGCGGCACCTTCTCCACCGGTTCGTTGGCGAACAACGGCGGCTTTGCCTTCAACAAGGGGACGTTCAATCTCACCAATGACAACCTGGTCGTTGGCGCCGGCGGCCTGTTCGGCGGTTCCGTGCAGTTCGGCGGCAATCAGACCGTGAACGTCACCCACACCACCACCATCGACAGCGGTTCGGTGCTGGCGCTGAACGACAGTGCATTCAGTTCCGGTACCACCAACAACAACGGCCAGGTGGCGCTCGGTGGCGTGAACACCAACCTTGGCGGCGGCACCGTGAACAATGCTGGCAAGATCACCGGCAGCGGGCAGGTCAGCGCCACCCTGAACAACATGGGCAGCGGCGAGGTGCGCGCGAATGCGGGCGACGCCCTGGTCTTTAGCGGTACGGGCAACACCAGTGATGGCCGCATCACCCTGCTCGGCGGTTCGGTGGATTCGCCACAAGGGCTGACCAATACCGGCATCATTTCCGGCCGCGGTGTCGTGGCCACCGGGACGACGGGCGCTACCGGCCTGACCAACCAGGGCAATGTCGCCGTGAGCGGCACGACCGACTTCATCGGCGACGTGAGCAACACCGGCGCCGGCAAGATCGTGGTTTCCGGTGGTGCCACCGCCACCTTCCACGACGATGTCACGCACAACGGCGCTGAAATCCGTGTCAGCGCCGGCAGCCAGGCGGTCTTCTTCGGTGCCGTCTCCGGCGCCGGCGCCTACACCGGCACTGGCACGGTCTTCTTCGAAGGCGATCTGCGTCCCGGCAACAGCCCGGCGCTGGTCACGGTCGAAGGCGACATGTCGCTCGGATTGCTGAGCCTCACCACCATGGAGCTGGGCGGCCTGCTTCGCGGCGCCGAATACGATGCCTTCGACGTCGGCGGCACCCTGTCGCTGGGCGGTACGCTGGATGTGGTTCTGTTCGATCTAGGCGGCGGTTTGTTCGCGCCGAGTGCGGGTGACTCCTTCGACCTCCTCACCGCTACCACGATCAGCGGCACCTTTGACTCCCTGGCCTTCCCCGCCCTGGGCGGCGGCCTCGCCTTCAACCTCGCCTACCTCCTCGATCCCAACGGGATCGACATCGCGCGCCTCACCGTCCAGGCGGTCCCCGAGCCCGCCTCGATGGCCCTGGTGGCCAGCGCCCTCTGCGGCGTGATCGGCCTGGCCCGCCGGCGGCGCGGGTAGGCGAAGTCGAACCGCACAACCGCCCCGCGCAGGGCGGGCGACGCCGGGGGGAGGAGACCCCCCCCCGGCGTTGTTGTCTCCACGAGAGCCCGCCCACCCACCGTCGCCGCGGGGCGCACACGAAGGCACGAAGGCACGAAGAGACGGAGGGGGGAGGCGCTGGGGTGCACTCCGTGTGAAGCCGCCCATCCACCGCCGGCGCGGGACGCACACGAAGGCACGAAGGCACGAAGAGACAGAGGGGGGAGACTCCCCCCGGCGTTGTTGTCTCCACGAGAGCCCGCCCATCCACCGCCGGCGCGGGCGCACACGAAGGCACGAAGGCACGAAGAGATGAAGGGGGGGAGGCGCTGGGGTGCACTCCGTGTGAAGCTACCCACCCACCGTCGCCGCGGGGCGCACACGAAGGCACGAAGAGACGGAGGCACGAAGAGACGAAGGGGGGAGGCGCTGGGGTGCACTCCGTGTGAAGCCACCCACCCCTTTCTACCTTCTACTGCCTACTTGCCTGGCCGTCCCCCCTATTTGACCCCCCTCAAAGGGGAGGCGCCGCGCACCCCGGTGCCAGGGGTTCGAAGTTGCGACCCTGCGGGCTCACGGGGGGCGTGTGCCCAGAGAGGCGTGGCGCGCCTCTATTCTAGGGGTTCGAAGAGGACGTCGAGGTCGGCGCGGGTGAGCTGGTGGCCGCCCTCGGGGGTGGCGGTGAGGACGTCGGTGGCGAGGTGCTGCTTGCGTGCCTGGAGCTGGAGGATGCGCTCCTCCACCGTGTGGCGGGTGATGAGGTTGTAGACCTGCACCGGCTTGTCCTGGCCGATGCGATGCGCCCGGTCGGTGGCCTGGTCCATCACCGCCGGGTTCCACCACGGGTCGAGGTGGATCACCGTGTCCGCGGCGGTGAGGTTCAGGCCGGAGCCGCCCGCCTTCAACGAGATGAGGAAGAGGGGGACGTCGCCTTCCTGGAACCGGTCCACCACCGGCTGGCGCTGGCGGGTGGCACCGTCGAGGTAGCAGTAGGTGAAGGGGTGCTGGTCGAGCCAGTGGCGCACGAGGGTGAGGAAGCGGACGAACTGGGAGAAGACGAGGATCCGCCGCCCCTCCTCCACCGCCTCCGGGATGAGCTCGGCGAGTTGCCGCATCTTCGCCGAGGCGTGGACCCGCTTGGCCATCTCCAAGGGCAAGAGCTGCGGGTGGCAACACACCTGCCGCAGGCGCAGGAGGGCGTCGAGGATGGTCACCTGGGCCCGCTCCACGCCGCGGTTTTCTACCTCGCGCCGGACCTTCTCCAGATAGGCGAGGCGGACGGTCTCGTAGAGGGTGCGCTGCTCGCCGGTGAGCTCGGAGTAGAGGGGGATCTCGCTCTTCGGTGGCAGATCCAGCGCCACCTCCTGCTTGCTGCGGCGGAGGATGAAGGGGCGCAGCCGCCGGGCAAGCCGCTCACTGGCCCGGAGGCTGCGCTCGCTCCCCGCCTCGCCGCGTTCGATCGGGTTGCGGAAGAGCTCGGTGAATCGCTTGCGCGCGCCCAGGAAGCCGGGCATGAGGAAGGCGAACTGGCTCCACAGCTCGCCGAGGTGGTTCTCCATTGGGGTGCCGGTCATGGTGAGGCGGTGGCGGGCGTGCAGGTGGCGGACGAGATGGGCCACCTGGGTGCGGTCGTTCTTGATCGCCTGCGCCTCGTCGAGGATGACGTAGTGGTAGTCGCGGGTCGCGAGGACCTCGCGGTCCCAGCGCAACAGGGCGTAGGTGGTGAGGACGAGATCCGCGCTGGCGATCTCGTGGAAGTGGCGCTTGCGCCCCGCCCCGTGCAGCGGCAGGACGCGCAGGGCGGGGGCGAAGCGGCGCGCCTCGGCCTCCCAGTTGAAGACCAGGGAGGTGGGAACGACGATCAGGCACGGCCGGTCCAGCCGCCCGGCCTCCTTTTCGCGCAGAAGCAGGGCGAGGGCCTGGACCGTCTTCCCGAGCCCCATGTCGTCGGCGAGGATGCCGTGCAGGCCGTGCGCGCGCAAAAAGTCGAGCCAGGTGACCCCCTCGTGCTGGTACGGACGCAGCGTCGCATGGAGTCCGGCGGGCAGGGCCACCGGGGTGAGGGAGGTGAAGTCGCGCAGCCCGTCGGCGATCTCCCGCCAGGTGTCGTCGCCGGTGAGCTGGGTGGCGGTGTCGAGGGCGTCGATCTGATCCACCCGGTAGCGCTCCAGGTAGAGCGGCTCGTCGAGCCCCTCCTGGCCCAGCTCCTCGAGAACCTCCAAGACCCGATCGAGCTGCTCGGCGGGCAGGGAGAAGAGCTCGCCGCGCCGGTTGCGTCCCACCTCCTCCCCCTCGCGGTAGCCGGCGAGCAGGGGGGTGATGTCGAGCCGTTCGTCGCCGAGGCCGACGGCGAGGTCGAGGGCGAAGCCGGCGTCGCGGGTGGCCACCGTACCGCGGACCTCGGCGCGCTCGCGGCTCACCTTCAAGGTGGTGAGGTGGCTCTCCACCTCCCACCCCTGGCGCTCCAGTTCCGGAAGGTGGACCTGGCAGAAGCGGACGTGGCCGGCGATGTCGCGCTGGAGGAAGCGGGTCGCGCCGTGGCGCGTCTCCTCGGTCCAACCGGCGGCGCGTAAGGCGGTCGCCATCTCCTCCTCCAAGGCGCGGGCGCGCACTAGGCGCACGATCTTGTCGCCATCCACCTGGCGTGGCGCCTGGGCGGTGCCATAGACCACCGGCGCCGCGCCGGGGTAGCGAAAGCTGAGGATCGCCTCCACCTGCGGCAGGAGCTCGCCGGGCCGGTCCGACGCATGCTCCTCCATCACCAGGCGCACCACCGGAACCGCGCCCTCCACCCACGGGGCCGTGTCGCCCACCGGCGGCGGAAAGCGGCCGGGGGCGTGCCAGGTGCGGCCGCCCCAGCGTTGGACAAAGCGGATCGCCTCCTCCAGGGAGAGGGGCGGGGAGGCGGTGAGGAGGTAGGCGAGGGCCAGCGGCGGGACCGGGGTCAGCAGAGGGCCGAGCTCGCCGCGATCCCGGTCGAGGTAGAGGGGCGGCACGGTGGGCAGGGCGACCAGCCCGGGGGCGGGCGTGGTCTGTTGCCCGGTCGCGTACGGCCACTCCCCCCCGACCTCGGGGTCGAAGCCCTCGGGAGGCAAGGTGAGGTGGAAGTGGTAGCCGTCGTCCTCTTCCACCAGCGCCACCCCGTGGGCGCGGGCGGGACCGGCGGTGAGGGGGGGGCCGTTCGGGTCCTCGAAGAGGAGGCGGCCAGTGGCCAGCCCCTGGATGGCGAGCCAGCCGGCGGTGGCCGCCTCCAGCTCTAGGTAGCTATGGATCCCCCAGCCGCGCAGCGCCCCGACCACGGAGAGGAGGTAGTGGCCGAAGGGGTCGGAGGTGGCCAGGCGCATGCGCGGGAGCTGGTGGAAGGGGAGCGGTCGCCGCTCCCCGCCCGGGGTCAGCGCGCAGACCACCCGCAGGCGCAGCTTCCCCTCGACCCGCGCGAGGAGAAGGTAAGCGGCCTCCTCCGCCACCGCCTGCACCACCGGCGCGGGCCACTGGGGCGGCGGCGCAAAGGGGATCACCTCCGCCTGCACCGCGCCGGCGAGGGCCCGTTCCCAGTCGGCGAACCGGTGGGCGCGCTCCCGCCCCTGGGTGGCGGTGGCGAGGGGAGCCACCTCCGCATGGGCCCCCAGGGTCGCGAGCCCCACCGCCGCCACGTGGCGGCAGGCGGTGCCGAGGGGGCAGGTGCACAACGAGTCGAGGGCGACCTCGCCGCCGGCCGCCTCCCTGACGGTGATCTCGGCGGTAAAGCGGCGGCCACGCCCCCCCTCCACCAGGCCGGTGATCCGCCCCCCCTCACCGGGACTCAGGTTCACCCTTCCAGCCTGGAACGCGAGGAGGCCGCGCTCGAGGAAGGCAGGGCCGACGTGGCGGCGCAACAGCTCGAGGGTGAGGGGGACCATGGCGAACGACGGGGGACGGTGCGACTGGAAAGGATCAGGAGCGGCGGGGGCGGGCGGGGGTTCCGGCGGCGGGGGGCTCTAGTCGGGAGGGACGGCGGCCAACAACAGGGGCGGCCGGCCGATGCAGGGCAGGGGAGCCGTTCGGCCTTGGCCCGATGGCAGCAGCAGCAGATCTCGGCGACGACGCGGCGCGGGGCGTGGAGCAAGCCCCGTTCTTCGGCGCACTAGCCCGATGATGCGCCGCGCACCCCCCCCCGTCCGGGATCGAGCCCGCCTTCGGTCGCGAGAATCGGCAACGTCCAACTGACTCCGTTCCGCACCCCCCCGCGTCCCCGGCGGCGTCGAGGTCACGATGGGAAGATGTTTTGTAGAGAGGGCCGGCCATGGGCACGAAGCGTGGAGGGGGAGGAGACGAAAAACGCGCTGGAGTGGGCGACCGGCTCCGCCGGGAGTGCACCCAGGCAGCGCCGCCGAGGTCGCGACCGATCGCCCCGCTTTGCGCCTTGGCGTCCTTGCGTCTTTGCGGTAAGTCGTTTGCCGGGGGGTGGACGACTCCGTGGCTGGGGTCCTTCACCCCCCCTCCCCGTCCTGCAAAACGCCAAGGCGCCAGGACGCCAAGGCGCAAGGGGTCTCTCTTCCCTCCCTTGGCGAGGCGCCCCGGCGCAAGGCACCTGCACCCCGCGCCCTCCATCGACCCTCCCCCCTTCCGGTCACTCCACATCGAAGTAGGTCGCCGCCGGGTGGTGGCAGATGAGGGCGGCGGTGGAGGCCTCCGGGTGGATCTGGTGCTCCTCCGAGAGCTGCAAGCCGATCCGCGCCGCGTCGAGGAGGGCGAAGAGGGGGACTTGGCTGGCGAGGTCGGGGCAGGCGGGGTAGCCAAAGGAGTAGCGGCGCCCCTGGTAGTTGGCGTGCAAGAGCGCCTTGATCGCCGGCGCGTCGGCGTGCGCGATCCCGAGCTCCTGGCGCACCTGCCGGTGCCAGTACTCGGCGAGGGCCTCGGCGGTCTCCACCATCAGGCCGTGGAAGTAGAGGTACTGCTGGTACTGGTTGGACTCGAACAGGGCCCGGCTCACCTCGGCTGCGTGGCCGCCCACGGTCACCACCTGGATCGCCACCACGTCGCGCCGGCCCGCGGCCAGCGGCAGGAAGTAGTCGGCGAGGCAGAGGTGGCGCGGGTCGGTGGCCTGGCGCGGGAAGGCGATGCGCAGGCGCTCCGCGCCGCTGTCCGGGTCGAAAACCACCAGGGAGTCGCCATCGGCGTTCGCCGGCCAGTAGCCGTAGACCACCGCCGGGACGAGTTGCCGCTCGGCGATGGCGCGCGCCTTCAGGGTCTCGAAGACCGGGCGAATCTGGCTGGCGAGCTGGTGGTCGTACTCAGCCTTCGTGCGCTGGCCCTGGCGCACCTGCCACTGGCCCTTGAACAGGGCGGTCTCGTTGAGAAAGGCAAAGACCTCGTGGAGCGGCGGGTAGGCGAGCCGCGACCCCCAGAAGGGGGGGGTGGGGATGTGCTCCGCCGGCGCCACGGTGGGCGCGGCGGACAAGAGGGTGGGCGCGGGGACGGGGGCCGGACGGGCCGCAGCGGTGGCCGCAGCGGCCGGCGGCGCGGCCACGAACTCGCCGGCCATGATCCGGTCCATGAGCTGGAGGCCGTCGAAGGCATCACGCCCGTACAAGGCGCGGCCGCCGTAGAGGGGATCGAGGACCGACTCGACGAAGCGGCGGGTCAGCGCTGCACCGCCGAGGAGCACCGGCAGGCGGATGTGGCGCTCGTTCATCACCTCCAGGTTCTCCTTCATCACCTGGGTCGACTTCACCAGCAGGCCGGAGAGGCCGATCGCGTCGGCGTGGTGGTCGGCGGCGGCGGCAAGGATCTGCTCCACCGGCTGCTTGATCCCCAGGTTCACCACCCGGTAGCCGTTGTTGGTGAGGATGATGTCCACCAGGTTCTTGCCAATGTCGTGGACGTCGCCCTTCACCGTCGCCAAAACCAGGGTGCCGCGCGCCGTGCCCGCGGCCCGCTCCATGTGCGGCTCCAGATGCGCCACCGCCCGCTTCATCACCTCCGCCGAGGCGAGGACGAAGGGGAGCTGCATCTCACCGGTGGAGAACAGGCGCCCCACCTCCTTCATCCCGTCGAGCAAGACGGTGTTGATGATGGTGAGCGGCGGGGTGGTGGCGAGGACCTCGTCGAGATCGGCTTCCAGCCCCACCGAATCCCCATCGACGATCCGGGCGGTGAGCCGCTTGCCCACCGGTAGCGCCGCGCGTGCCTGCCGTTCCGCCTCGGGGGCGGCGGCCGGGCAGTGCTCGAAGTGGGCGAGGAGGAAGCGCAGGGGGTCCGAGTCGGGCCAGCGGGGGTCGCTCCGCCCGTGGACCATGTCGAGGGCCGCGGCGCGCTCCGTCTCGTCGATCCTGGCCACCGGCACGATCTTCGCCGCGTGGACGATTGCCAAATCCAGCCCCGCGGCCACCGCCTCGTGCAAAAAGACCGAGTTCACCACCTGGCGCGCCGCCGGGGTCAGGCCGAAGGAGCTGTTGGAGACGCCCAGCACGGTGAGCACCCCGGGCAGGCTCTGCTTGATCTGGCGCACCGCCTCCAGGGTCTCGGCCCCAGCGGTGCGAAACGCCGGGTCGCCCGAGCCGAGGGTGAAGGTGAGGGGGTCGAAGATCAGGTCGTGCGGCCTGAGCCCGTGGCGGTCGAGCGCGAGGCGGTGGATCCGCTCGGCGATCGCCACCTTGCGCGCCACCGTCTTCGCCATCCCCTCCTCGTCGATGGTCAGGCAGATGAGCGCCGCGCCAAAGCGGCGGGCGAGCTCCATCACCCGCTCCGCCCGCCCCTCGCCATCCTCCAGGTTGATCGAGTTGATCACCGCCCGCCCGGAGCAGAGCGCCAGGGCCTCCTCCAAGACGAGCTCGTCCGTGGAGTCGATCACCAGCGGCAGGGTGGCGGCGGTGTTCAGGCGGCGGACCAGCTCCTCCATGTCGCGCGCCTCATTCCGCCCCACGTAGGCGACGCACACGTCCAGCAGATGGGCGCCCTCCCGCGCCTGGGCGCGGGCGATCGCCACCATCGCCTCCCACTGCTCGTCTTGCAGAAGGTCGCGAAAGGCGCGCGAGCCGTTGGCGTTGAGCCGCTCGCCGATGATCGAAGGCGGCGGCTCGGTGGCCAGGGGCTGGGCGGTGTAGAGGGAAGAGGCCGACGGCGCAAAGTGCGGGGTGCGGCCCTTCGGGGTGAGGTGGGCCACCGCCGCGGCGATCGCTTTGATGTGGTCCGGGGTGGTGCCGCAGCAGCCGCCTACCACGTTCACCCCGAGGTCGCGGACGAAGTGGGCCAGCGCGGTGGCCAGGTCCGCCGGGGTGAGGGGGTAGACCGCCTCGCCGTTCACGTTCTCCGGCAGGCCGGCGTTGGGGAAGCAAGAGATCAGCCGGTCCGACTCGGCGCACAGGGTGCGCAGGTGGTCGGACATCTGCGCCGGGCCGGTGGCGCAGTTCATCCCCACCATCGCCACCGGGTACGGCTCGACGATCGCCCAGGCGGCGCCGATCTCGGTGCCCACCAAGAGGGTCCCGGTGGTCTCCACCGTGAACGAGACCGCCACCTCCACCTCCCGCCCCTCGGCCGCCATCGCCGCTTGCGCCCCCACCAGGGCCGCCTTCACCGCCAGGGGGTCCTGGGCGGTCTCGATCAAAAGCAGGTCCGCGCCGCCGGCGATCAGCCCCCGGGCGAGGGTGGTGTAGCCGGCGGCGAGGTCGCGAAAGCGGATGTGGCCGAGGGTGGGGAGCTTGGTCCCGCCCCCCATGGAGCCCGCCACTAGGCGCGGCGCCGCGGGGGTGGCGAAGCCATCCGCCACCTCGCGGGCGAGCGTCGCGGCGCGGCGGGCGAGGTCGAAGGCATCGTCCGCGAGGCCGTACTCGGCCAGCACGGTGGGTAGGGCGCCGAAGGAGTTCGTCTCCACCACGTCGGCGCCCGCCTCCAGAAACGAGGCGTGGACCGCGGCCACCACCTCCGGCCGGGTGCGCACCAACAGCTCGTTGCACCCCTCCTTGCCCGCGAAGTCGTCGGCGGTGAGCCCCAGCCGCTGGAGCGACGTCCCCATCGCGCCGTCGAAGCAGACCACCTTCTGGCGGGCGAGGGAGCGAAGGGCCATGGCGGACAAACGAGCGGCGGCGAGCACGGGCGGGTGGGGGCGAGAGGTGCGTCTTCCAGCCGCGGCGATGGACGGGGCGGAACGGCGCAGTATAGGGGGAGGCGGCGCGGGCGCGAAACGGCGCAACGGGAGCAGGGTGGTCCTCCGTGGTCCGGGTCGGAGGAGTGGCCACCGCGATCGGCCCGTGGGCAGCCACGGCGACAAACCACCCCCACCCCTCCCCTGCCTGCGCATCGTGGTGAAACCCATGCCAACCACTGCTGGCCCCCGGTCGCACCCAATCTCCATCCGAGATGCAGACCACCGAGAGCTGGAAGCGGACCGCTGATGACTCCTCTCCCCTCTGTGGAGGGGCGGAAACAAGGGAATAGATCGTCTTCTCTCTCCGTGGATCCCCTCTGCCACAAGCGCCGCCCCGCCCCTCTGTGCTTGCGCCGTCGCGCCGCCTTGCCTAGCGTTCACCCTCCCCGTGGCCGATTGGGCACGGGTCGATTCCCCGTTGTAGGAGACCCCCCATGGGCGAGCGTTACCTCTTTACCTCCGAGTCCGTCACCGAGGGCCACCCGGACAAGGTGGCCGACCAAATCTCCGATGCGATCCTCGATACCCTCCTCGCCGACGACCCGCACGCCCACGTGGCGTGCGAAACCCTAGTGACCACCGGCATGGCGTTCGTGGCCGGCGAGATCACCACCACCGCCTACGCCGACGTGCCGAAGATTGTCCGCCGCACCATCCGCGACATCGGCTACACCTCCGCCCACTACGGCTTCGACTTCGAGACCTGCGCGGTGGTCACCTCCATCGACGAGCAGTCGCACGACATTGCCCAGGGGGTCGACCGCGAGCGCGAGGAGCTGCAGGGCGCCGGCGATCAGGGGCTGATGTTCGGCTACGCCGCCGACGAGACCGAGGAGCTGATGCCGATGCCGATCCACCTCGCCCACGAGGTGACCCGGCGGCTGGCGCAGGTGCGCAAGGACGGCGAGCTCGACTACCTCCGCCCGGACGGCAAGTCGCAGGTGACCGTGGAGTACGAGGACGGCAAGCCGGTGCGCGTCGACACGGTGGTGGTCTCCACCCAGCACGCCGACACGGTGACCCTCGCGGAGATCCGCGAGGACATGATCGAGCGGGTCATCAAGCGGGCGATCCCGGCGGAGTTCATCGACGACGAGCAGATCCACTACCACATCAACCCCACCGGCCGGTTCGTGGTGGGCGGGCCGCAGGGCGACTGCGGCCTCACCGGCCGGAAGATCATCGTCGACTCGTACGGCGGCGTCGGCCGCCACGGCGGCGGCGCCTTCTCCGGCAAGGATCCGTCGAAGGTGGACCGGTCGGGTGCCTACATGGCGCGCTACATCGCCAAGAACATCGTCGCCGCCAAGCTCGCGGCGCGCTGCGAGGTGCAGGTCTCCTATGCGATCGGGGTGGCCGAGCCCACCTCGGTGCTGGTGGATGGCTTCGGCACGGAGCAGGTTCCGCGCACCATCTTGGAAAAGGCGGTGCGCGAGGTCTTCGACCTGCGGCCGGCGATGATGATCCGCACCCTCGATTTGCTGCGCCCCATCTACCAGCCCACCGCCGCCTACGGCCACTTCGGCCGGCCGTGCCAGGAGATCACCTGGGTCGACTACAACGACCACCACGACGGCCGCACGATCACCGGCCCCGGCTTCACCTGGGAGCGCACCGACCGGGTCGCCGACCTGCGGACCGCGTGCAAGATCTGAACCGGCGGGGAGGGAGGAGGGGCGGGGGCGAGGTCGGCGCGCGGGTCGACCGAAACGCCATGGGCAACCCCCACGCCCTAATCTGCGGGGCGCGTCGCGGCCATCCTTCCTCCCACCCCCCACCCCCCACCCCTGACCCCTGACCCCTGACCCCTGACCCCTGACCCTTGACCCTCCCTCCTCCGGAGACCGAACCCATGCGCACCCCTACCGCCACCCCCGACTTCAAAGTTGCCGACCTCGCCCTCGCGGGCTGGGGGCGGAAGGAGATCGCCATCGCCGAGACCGAGATGCCCGGCCTGCTGGCCCTGCGCGCGGAGTACGCGGGCCAGCAGCCCCTCGCCGGGGCGCGGATCGCTGGCTGCCTGCACATGACCATCCAGACCGCGGTCCTCATCGAGACCCTCACCGCCCTCGGCGCGGAGGTGCGCTGGAGCTCGTGCAACATCTTCTCCACCCAAGACCAGGCGGCCGCGGCGATCGCCGCCACCGGGGTTCCGGTCTTCGCCTGGAAGGGGGAGAGCGAGGCGGAGTACTGGGGGTGTGTGGAGCAGACGATCTGCGGCCCCGGCGACTGGCACCCGAACCTGCTGCTCGACGACGGCGGTGACCTCACCCAGGTGATGCACGAGAAACACCCGGAGCTACTCAAGGGGGTGCGGGGGGTGTCGGAGGAGACCACCACCGGTGTCCATCGCCTCTACGAGATGGAGCGCCAGGGGAGCCTCCGCATCCCGGCGTTTAACGTCAACGACGCGGTCACCAAGTCGAAGTTCGACAACCTCTACGGCTGCCGCGAGTCGCTCCTCGACGGGATCAAGCGGGCCACCGACGTGATGATCGCCGGCAAGATCGCGGTGGTGTGTGGCTACGGCGACGTGGGCAAGGGGTGCGCCCAGTCCCTGCGCGGCGAGGGGGCGCGGGTGCTGATTACCGAGATCGACCCGATCTGCGCCCTGCAGGCGGCGATGGAGGGGTACGAGGTGACCACCATGGACGACGCGGCCGCGGTCGCCGACCTCTTTGTCACCGGCACCGGCTGCTGCAACGTCATCACCCGTGCCCACATGGAGCGGATGAAGGACCAGGCGATCGTCTGCAACATTGGCCACTTCGACGCGGAGATCGACGTTGCCGCGATCCGCGACCTCCCCTGGGACAACATCAAGCCGCAGGTGGACCACGTGGTCTTCCCGGATGGCAAGCGGATCATCCTGCTCGCCGAGGGCCGCCTGGTGAACCTCGGCTGCGCCACGGGACATCCGAGCTTCGTCATGTCCAACTCGTTCACCAACCAGGTCCTCGCCCAGATCGAGCTGTGGACCCACCCGGAGCGGTACGCGGTGAAGGTCTACACCCTCCCCAAGCAGCTCGACGAGAGGGTGGCGCGCCTGCACCTCCCCAAGCTCGGCGCCAAGCTCACCACCCTCACCGCCGAGCAGGCCCGTTACCTCAACCTGCCGGTGGCGGGGCCGTACAAACCGGACTACTACCGCTACTAGAGGGGGCACACCCGCCGCGCGGCGCGAATCGCCAAGAAGCGTGCGCGCGGGCGCCTCAAGGAGGCGCCGACCTCGAGGCGCTGGGCGAGGCGGGATCGAGGCAGCGCGCCCGGCGGGCCACCGTTTACCGCCGCGGCGGCCGGTTGCCGCGGATGCCCCGCGGGTCGTGGCCGTTGTAGCGCACCAACTGCTTCATCTCCGCCACCGCCTCCACCAGGCCGACGAACAGGGCGCGGCAAATGATCGCGTGGCCGATGTTGAACTCGCTGAAGCCGGGGAGCTGGGCGAGCGGTCCGGCGTTGTCGTAGTCGAGGCCGTGGCCGGCGTGGACGGTGAGCCCCGCCGCCAGCCCCGCGTGCAGGGCGCGACGGAGGCGGTCGAGCTGCGCCTCGCCCGGGTGGGCGGCGTACTCGCCGGTGTGCAGCTCCACCGCCCGCGCCCCGAGGTGCGCCGCCGCCGCCACCGCCGCCTCGTCGGGGTCGATAAACAAGGAGACCGGGATCCCCGCGGTTTGCAGGCGGTCGATCGCTGCCGCCACCGCGTCGTGGTGGGTGGTGAGGTCGAGGCCGCCCTCGGTGGTGAGCTCCTGGCGTCGCTCCGGGACCAGGGTGCACTGGTTCGGGACCACCTCCAGGGCGATGGCCAGGATCTCGCCAGTGGCGGCCATCTCCAGGTTCAGGCGGGTGGCGATGGACTGGCGCAGGATGCGCACGTCCGCCTCTTGGATGTGGCGCCGGTCCTCGCGCAGGTGGACGGTGATCGAGTCGGCGCCGCCCATCTCGGCGTGGACCGCGGCGGTCATCACGTCCGGGCTGCTACCTCGGCGCGCCTGGCGCACGGTGGCGACGTGGTCGATGTTCACTCCGAGATTGGGCATGGCGTCTTCTCCGCGGGCCGCGGCACAACCCCGCCGCAGAGGGGGATGAGAACAAAGGCGGCGGCGGTGCGCCAGGCGGCGGTCGGACTTGGGCGATCGATCCGCGGCGCGGCGGGCGCGAGTCCGGAGGGCGAACCGTGCGTGGCGCCGGGTGGGGCGGCGCCCTAGGCAACACGGTCCGCGATCCGAGCGCGCGGCGCGATCACCTCCTTAGCGATCGTCCACCCCGCTCGGCGCCCCGCCGCGGCGCGGCCAAGCGGCTCGCGGGGAGCCGGCGGGTGGCGCTCAGCGCGGCGCCATCCCATATTTGCGCCCGTCATCGGGCCGACTCTCCGGCCCCGGCTTTGCGGGAAAGGAGCCCCATGAAGAACACCCTGCGCACCCTCCTCCTCATGTCCTTGCTCACCGCGGTCCTCCTGTGGGCCGGCGACGCCCTCGGCGGGCGCGGCGGGGCGCTGATCGCCTTGGTCCTGGCCGGGGTGATGAACCTCGGCTCGTACTGGTTCTCCGACAAGATGGTGATCCGCATGTACCGCGGCCGCGAGGTCACCGGCGGGGAGCTGGTCGAGGTGGTGCGCGACCTCACCCGGCGCGGTGGCCTGCCCATGCCGAAGGTCTACACCCTCCCCCAGGCGACCCCCAACGCCTTCGCCACCGGCCGCAACCCAGCCCACGCGGCGGTGGCCGCCACCGACGGGTTGGTGCGAATGCTTACGCGCGACGAGCTCATGGGGGTGATGGCCCACGAGCTGAGCCACGTGGCCAACCGCGACATCCTCACCGGCACCATCGCCGCCACTTTCGCCGGGGCGATCTCCTACCTCGCCACCATGGCCCAGTGGGCGGCCCTGTTCGGCGGCGGGGGGCGCGACCGCGACGGTGACTCGCACCCCTTCGCCCTGCTCGCGATGATGATCGTCGCGCCGCTCGCGGCGATGCTCATTCAGATGGCGATCTCGCGGTCGCGCGAGTACCAGGCGGACGCCTCCGGGGCGCGGTTGTGTGGCGACCCGCACGCCCTCGCCGCGGCACTCAAGAAGCTGGAGTCCGCCAACCGCCAGGCGCCGATGGAGGCGAGCCAGGCGACCGCCCACATGTTCATCGTCAACCCGCTCGCCGGCGGCGGCCTGAGCAACCTCTTTGCCACCCACCCGCCGATGGCGGAGCGGATCCGGCGGCTGGAGGAGATGGGGCGCGGATGAGCGCCTTGCGCCTCGCCCACCGCCGCGCGCTGCCCGCGGCGCTCTTGTGGCTCGCCCTCCTTGTCCCCGCCCCGGCGAATGGCGAGGGGGGTGCGGCCGCCCCGCCCGCCGCGGGGCTGCGGCCGGGCAGCCTGCTGGTGGCGAGCCGGAATCTGCGCGACCCCAGTTTTCGCGAGACGGTGGTCGTGGTGGTGGATTACGCCGCCAGCGGCGCCACCGGCCTGATCCTCAACCGCCCCACCCCCGTCCCGTTCGCCTCGGCGATCCCGGAGATCGACGCCCTCAAGCGCCTCTCCATCAACCTCTACCTGGGTGGGCCGGTGGCGCGCTACCAGGTGGGGCTGCTGGTGCGCGCGCCCGCGCCGCTCCCCGCGGCCCAGGCGCGGCTTCTCTTCGACTCGGTCTATTTTTCCGGCCAGCTCACCACCCTCCTCGCCCTGCTCAAGGGGGTCCCGCCCGGGGTGACCGTCCACGCCTATGCCGGCCACGCCGGCTGGGGGCCGGGCCAGCTCGACGCGGAGGTGCGGGGCGGCGGCTGGCACGTCACCACCGCCAACGCCGCCACCTGCTTTGACACCGGCGCCGCGGAGCTGTGGCCGACCCTCATCGAGCGCGTCGAGCCGCGGGCGATCCTCACCCGCCTGGAGCCGCCGTGGGGGGCGCGGTGAGCGAGGCGAGGGTGACCCCGGAGGCGGTGCGCGCGGCCCTGCGCGAGGTGGTCGACCCGGAGGTGGGGGTCAACGTGGTAGACCTGGGGTTGGTCTACGGGATAGTCGTGGACGGAACGGCGATCACCGTGGACCTCGCCATGACCAGCGCCGCCTGTCCCCTGTCCAGCCACCTCCAGGGCGAGGCAGAGGCCACAATCCGCCGCGCCCTCCCGGCGGCCACGCGGGTGCAGGTCAAGCTGGTGGAGGAGCCCCCATGGACACCGGCGCGGATGAACGACGCGGCGCGCGCGGCGCTGGGCGGGTAGGGGCGGAAGCGCCCCACGGTGGCGGGTACGACCATGCACTGGCGCCGACTCCCCCTCCTCGCCCTCGCGATGGCAACCCTCCTCGCCGCCCTCGCCGGCGGCCTGGCGCGACTTCACTGGCGTTTTCCCCTGCTCACCGGGAGCTGGATCACCTACCACGGCCCCCTCATGGCGGGCGGCTTCCTCGGCACGGTGATCTGCCTGGAGCGGGCGGTGGCGGTCGGGCGGCGGAGCGCCTACCTGGTGGCTCTCCTCGCCGGGGGCGGCGGCCTCGCTTTGCTGGTGGGGTTACCCAGGGAGGCCGGGGCCACTGCCATGGCCCTCGCGGCCGCCGGCCTGGTCACCCTCTACGCCACCCTCTGGGTCCGCCAGCCCACCCCACACACCGCCACCATGGGGGCGGGCGCGGCCTGCTGGCTGGCCGGCAACCTCCTCTGGCTCGCCGGCTGGGAGGTCGCCGAGGTGGTGGCGTGGTGGCTCGCCTTTCTCGTCCTCACCATCGCCGGCGAGCGGTTGGAGCTGAGCCGCTTCCGCCCCCCGGGGCGACTCGGTGAGCGGCTCTTCGTGGTGGCCGCCGCCCTCTTTTTCGCCGGGACCCTCCTCACCGCCGTCGCCCCCGAGGTGGGCTGGCACCTCCTTGGCGCCGGCGAGGTGGCCCTCGCGGCGTGGCTCGGCCGCTACGACCTCGCCCGCCACACGGTGCGCCAGCACGGCCTGGTGCGCTTCGTCGCGATCTGCCTCCTCTCCGGCTACGCCTGGCTCGCCGCCGGCGGCTGCTTCACCCTGGTCGTGGGCGCACCAGCGGGCGGCGATCTGGTCTACGACCTCCTCCTCCACCCGGTCTTTCTCGGCTTCGTCATGGCGATGATCTTCGGCCACGCGCCGATCATCTTCCCCGCCATCCTCGGCCGCCCCCTGCCCTTTTCCCCGCGCTTCTACCTCCCCCTGGCGCTCCTCCACCTCTCCCTGGTGGCGCGCATCGCCGGCGACCTCAGCGGTTTTCTCCCCGCCCGCGCCTGGGGCGGGCTGGTCAACGGGGTCGCCATCCTCCTCTTCCTCCTCTCCACCGGCGCGGCGGCGGTGGCGGGGGCGCGGCCGCGGCCGTAGATCGTAGGGAGCCGTCCCTCCCTACGGTCGGATGGCGGGCGAGAAGCACCCTCCACGGGGGGTGAGCCAGCCGGCGCCTTGTTCGCGTAGCGAGGGGGGGGAGGTGGCCTCCCCCTCCCGATCAGGGCGGCGGAGGGGCAGGCCGGCGTTCGGGGGGGTGGCAAGCCCGCCACGCCACCCCCGGTCGCGGAGGTTCAGGCGGCGCGGGTGGGGAGTGGGTCCTGGGGGAGGGGGGTTCAGGTTGCCGGCCGGGCGCGCCATGCACCGGGGCGCGGCCACCTCCTTGGCCGCGCCCCTCCCCTGCCCCTGCCACTTCTCCTTCCCCTACCCCTTCCTTTTCGGCGTGGGGGCGCCCTGGTTCGGCGCGGTCTGCCGCCGGCGCGCGCGCTCGGTGCGCTCCGGGTGGCGGTGGTTGCGCAGGGGGAGGCTCGTGTTGCCATCCTGCGCCCCGCCGGCGCGCTCTTTTTTCCACCCCCATGGCCCCTCTTCCCTTCCCCCGCCGGTTTCGCGACCACGCCCTGGCGGCCGGGTGGGCGATCGCCTTGGGAGTGAGCGGCTGCGCGGGGGGGCCGGACTCCCTGTTGCCGGCCGGGGCGGTCCCCGCCGCCTGGAGTCAGGCGGTGGCGGGGGAGCCCCACCCCGCCGAGGATCTGTCCCGCTGGTGGCGTCGCCTGGACGATCCCCTCTTGTCCGACCTGGTGCGCCAAGCAATGGCCAACAGCCCGGATTTGCAGGGAAGCGCGGCGCGGCTCGACGAGGCGCGCGCGCGCCGGGCGGTGGCCGGGGCGACCCTCTTGCCCGCGGTCACCGCCACGCCCTCGGCCAGCCGCACCCAGGCCAGCCGGGCGACCGGCGGAAGTGGCGCGCGTACCCTGTACAGCGCCGGCTTCGACGCCCGTTGGGAGGCGGATCTGTTCGGCGGCCTGCGCGGTGGCGCGGCCGCGGCACAGGCCGATCTGGAGGCGAGCCAGGCGAGCCTGCACGGGGCCCAGGTCTCCCTGGCAGCGGAGGTGGCGCGCAACTATGTGGAGCTGCGCACGACCCAGAGCCGTCTCACCATCGTCCGGGCGAACCTGGCGAGCCAGGTCGAAACCGTCGAGCTCACCGAATGGCGCACCCAGGCCGGGTTGGCCACCGTGGTGGACGTGGATCAGGCCCGTACCCGGGCCGAACAAACCCGGGCCCAGCTCCCCGGTTTGGAGTCGGCCTTGGCGGCGGCACGCCACCGCCTGGCGATCCTGCTGGGCAAGCCGCCCGGCAGCTTGGACCGTCTGCTGGCCGAGCCGGGGGCGATCCCCGTGGTACCGGAGGCGGTGGGGGTGGCCATCCCCGCCGACACCCTGCGCCAGCGCCCGGACGTGCGCGTTGCCGAACGGCAGGTGGCAGCGGCGGCGGCGCGGCGCGGCGTCGCCCAGGCGAACCGCTACCCCACCCTCACCCTGAGTGGTTCCCTCGGTCTGCAGGCGTTGACGGTGGGCGGCCTGAGCGGCGGCGAGGCGACGACGCGCTCGCTGCTCGCCCAGGTGGCCGCGCCGATCTTCGACGCTGGCCGCCTGCGCCAGGAGGTACGGATCCAGGACGCGCTCCTCGACCAGGCCCGGGCCGCCTATGAAGCCGCGGTGCTCACCGCCCTGGAGGAGGTGGAAAATGGCTTGGTCGCCCTGGCCAACGGCCGCCACCACCGGCAAGCCTTGCAAGATGCGGCCGCGGCCGCCGCCCGCGCCGCCACCCTGACCCGAAGCCAATACGCCGCCGGTCTGGTGGACTTCCAGACCGTGCTGGATACCCAGACCAGCCGGCTGGCGGTGGACGACGCCCTCGCGACCAGCGAGGGCGAGGTCGCCACCGCCCTGATCCAGCTCTACAAGGCCCTCGGTGGCGGCTGGGACGAGGCGGGGGGGGAGGCGTTCGGACCGACCCCATCGCAGGTGGGCGAGGCGACCCCCCCGGAGGAGACGACCCGAACGGCCGCCGCTGGCGCCCGCGAGGTTGGGTCGGCGGGGGGCGAGGCCGTGGACGCGGAGGAGACGATGCAACCCGAGGCGCGCCCATGAACGACCCAGGGGTCACGAAGCCACCGGAGATCGCCGCGGTCCTGGGTGTCGCGGCCGGCCGCACCCGTCGGCAGAGGCTGCCTCCCGGGCTGTGGCTCTTGGTCGCGCTGGTTGCCGGTGGGGTGGGCTCTCTCTTCCTGCGGCCGGACCACGGGGGCGAGGCGGTGCGCTACCAGACCGAGGAGGTCCGGCGCGGCGACCTCACGGTCATTGTCTCGGCCACCGGCAAGCTGGAGCCGACCAACCAGGTCGACGTGGGCAGCGAGCTGTCCGGGATCGTCGAGGCGGTGTTCGTGGAGGACAACGACCGGGTGAAGAAGGGCCAGGTGCTGGCCCGTCTCGACCTCTCCCGGCTCGAGGATGCGGTGGCCCGGTCCGCGGCCAACCTGGCCGCGGTCGAGGCCCAGGTACAGCAGACGCAGGCGACGGTGGTGGAGGCCCGGGGGGCGCTGGCGCGCCTGCTGCAGGTGGCCGAGCTCTCCGGCGGCAAGGTGCCGTCCGGGAGCGAGCTGGATACCGCGCGGGCGAACCTGCAACGGGCAGTGGCCAACGAGGCCAGCGCCCAGGCGAGCGTGGTGCAGGGGCGGGCCACCCTCAAGTCCGACCAAACGAACCTGTTCAAGGGCTCTATCCGCGCGCCCATTGATGGGGTGGTCCTCGCCCGCAAGGTGGAGCCCGGTCAGACCGTGGCCGCGTCGTTGCAGGCCCCGGTGCTGTTCACCCTCGCCGAGGACCTCGCCCAGATGGAGCTGCACGTGGACGTGGACGAGGCCGATGTGGGGCAGGTGGACGCGGGCCAGCCGGCCACCTTCACCGTCGACGCCTATCCGAAACGTCGCTATCCCGCCGCCATCTTGCGCGTCGACTACGGCGCGCAGACCACCAATCAAGTGGTGACCTACCGGGCGGTGCTCCAGGTCGAGAATCGCGACCTCAGCCTGCGCCCGGGGATGACCGCCACCGCCGAGATCATCACCGCCAACCACCCGGACGTGCTGCTGATCCCCAATGCGGCGTTGCGCTACAGCCCGCCCACCGGGCCCACCCCCAAGCCCAAGCCCAAGGGCAACGGCCTGGTCGGTGCCATGGTGCCGCGCTTCCCGCGCCGCGCGCCTTCCCCCCTCCCGCCCAAGGCCAACCCCGACGACCGGCCCAGGGTGTGGGTGTTACGCGCCGGCCAGGCGGTTGCCGTGGAGGTGGAGGTGGGGCTGAGCAACGGCCAGATGACCGAGGTGGTTGGCGGTCCCGTGCAGATGGGCGAGGCGGTGATCACCGACACCCTGGAGGGGGGTGGGCGATGAATCGGGAGCGGAGTGGAGCCCCGGCGCAACGGAGGGCGTGGCCCACGGGCGAGCGGGCGGTGCGGGCGATGGGCGAAGAGGGGGGGGTGGCCGCGGCAGAGCCACCGCTCATCGTGCTGTCCGCCATCACCAAGAGCTACGGCCGTGGTCAGGCCACCTTTCAGGCCCTGCGCGGCGTGGATCTGGAGGTCGACACCGGCGAGTTCGTGGCAGTGATGGGGCCGAGCGGCTCGGGCAAGTCCACGATGATGAACCTCCTCGGCTGCTTGGACACCCCTACCGCCGGCAGCTACCGCTTTCTGGGGGTGCAGGTGGAGGGGCTCGACCGCGGCCAGCGTGCCTTGTTGCGCCGCCATTACCTGGGCTTCGTCTTCCAGGGCTTCAACCTCCTTGCCCGCACCTCGGCCCTGGAGAATGTCGAGCTTCCCCTGCTCTATCGCCACCAGCCAGCCGCCGCCCGCCACGCCGCGGCGCGGGCGGCCCTCGCCCAGGTGGGGCTGACCGGCTGGGAGCACCACTCGCCCGCGGAGCTGTCCGGCGGCCAGCAGCAGCGGGTGGCGGTGGCGCGGGCGACCGTCACCCGCCCGCTGCTGCTGCTCGCCGACGAGCCCACCGGCAACCTGGATACGCGGACCAGCCACGAGATCATGGAGCTCCTCGGCCAGCTCAACGCCGAACAGGGGATCACCGTCTTGATGGTGACCCACGAGCCAGAGATGGCCGCCTACGCGCAGCGGGTGGTGCACTTCGTGGACGGGTTGGTGGCCAGCGACCGCAGCAACGGCAGGGTGGCGCGATGATTGGCAACGCCCTGCGCATCGCCCTGCGGGCCATCCGGCGGAACCTGTTCCGTTCCTTCCTCACCATCCTCGGCATCGTCATCGGGGTCGCCGCGGTCATCACCATGGTGACCCTGGGCCACGGGGCGACCCAGGCGGTCGCCGCCCAAGTGGCCAGTCTGGGGAGCAACCTGATCATCGTGCGTCCCGGCCAGCGCCTGGGGCCGGGACGCGACTCCTCCGCCGCCCCCAACTTCAAGGTCGCCGACGCCGCGGCCATCGCCACCCAAATCTCCGGGGTCGAGGCGGTGGCGCCGACCGTGGGCCAGGGGGTCACGGTGGTGGCCCAGGGGCGCAACTGGTCGACCGCGGTCACCGGTTCCACGGGCGCGATTTTCCAGGTCGGCAACTGGCAGCTCGCAGAAGGGCGGGTATTCAGCGAGGCGGAAGAACGGGCCGGCATGGCGGTGGCCGTCCTCGGCGAGACCGTGCGGCAGGAGCTGTTTGGCCACCAGAGCGCGATCGGCAGCACCCTCCGGATCAAGCAGTTCTCCGCCACCGTGATCGGCGTGCTGAAGGCCAAGGGCCAGACCGCCATGGGCTCCGATCAGGACGACACCATCATCCTGCCCCTGCGCACGGTGCAGCGGCGGCTCACCGGCAACCTGGAGGTGAGCGGCCTGCGCATCTCGGTTGCCGACGGCGTCGCCACCGAGCCGGTGATGCGACGCCTGGCGCTCCTCCTGCGCGAGCGGCGCAAGCTCGCCGCCAACGAGGAGGACAACTTCTCCATCCTGGACACCAAGCAGATCGCCCAGGCGTTGTCCTCCACCACCCAGGTGATGACCGGCTTGCTCGGCGCGGTGGCGGCGGTGAGCCTGGTGGTGGGCGGCATTGGGATCATGAACATCATGCTGGTGTCGGTGACCGAGCGGACCCGCGAGATCGGCATCCGCTTGGCAATCGGCGCGCTGGAGGGCGAGGTCCTGGCGCAGTTCCTCATCGAGGCGGTGGCCCTCTCCTCCCTGGGCGGCATCCTCGGCGTCACCTTGGCCACCGCCGCCTCCGTCGCCCTCGCCGGGGTGATGCAGGTGCCCTACCGGTTCGACCCGACGATCAACCTGCTCGCCGTCGCCTTCGCCGCGGTGATCGGGGTGATCTTCGGCTACTTCCCCGCCCGCCGGGCGGCCCGCCTGGACCCGATCGAGGCGCTCCGCTACGAATGAAGCGCGGCCTGCGATGGGCGGCGCAACGCCGCGCACCGTGCGGTTGGGAGTGGGTGGGGGTGAGCGGTAGCGCCGCGCCGGGGGGCGGGGGCGGGACGCACCTCCCCGCCCCCGATCCCGCGGGGCCGGTCGGCCTGAGTCCCGCTCGACTGCCGCGCGCGGGCGGTGGCCACCACGTCGGCGCGGTCGCCGGGGTCGAGGAGGTCGGCGGCGATCGGGAAGGCTCTTCCCGCGGGGTCGCCGATCTCGGCGGCGAGGGCTTCGAGGGCCGCGCCGTTGCGGTCCACCAAGGCGAGGCGGGCGCCGCGCCCGGCGAGCGCGCGGGCGAGGGCCTGGCCAATGTTGCCGGCCGCGCCGGTGAGGAGGATACGGGCGTCGTGCAGATCCATGGATTCCTCGGCCGGCGCGCTATCTACACCGGGTGGCGGACCGGGCAGCAAAGCCCCGTCCGTGGCGGGTTCTTATTCTGAAGTAGCCCCAGGCCGCACGCACCACCTCGGGCTCGGTGGCGCCGGGGGTGGGGACGATGACCGCCGCGTTCCACGGTTGCCCCTCGCCAAAGGCGACCGCCTGGGCGATCGCCGGCTGGAGGACGGGCTCCCGCTCCACCCCCTCGGGCGCGACGTTGCGGCCGAAGGCGGTGATGAAGCAGCTCCGCTGGCGGCCGGTGAGGTAAAGGAAACCGTCTGGGCCGAGGTCGCCGGTGGCGAGCCACTCGCCGGGCGGCGGGCCGGGCTCGCCAAGGTAGCCGAGGAAGCCGTGGCCGCGCACCTCCACCTCGCCGGTGGCGCGGGTGCGCACCG
>Ga0210015_1001302_pt1 | contig 24806 bp, 17 predicted proteins | sample CryGeymeta201522_FD_185471 | JGI IMG/M metagenome (GOLD analysis project Ga0210015, IMG submission 185471) | Groundwater microbial communities from Crystal Geyser aquifers in Utah, USA - Crystal Geyser metaG 2015-22 (SPAdes) (version 2) | ecosystem: Environmental > Aquatic > Deep subsurface >... | reverse complement strand
CCGAAACGCTTGACCGGAAGGTCTCAAAGGGCTGCGAATCCACGGGATTCGAGGAGACCTGTCGGTCCGGGGAGCGGCGGGGTCAGGAGACCCTCGCCGAGCACATTCGCGCTAAGTACGGTTGTAGTATTAGCTCGCCAGGGCCGTCTTTCGGGGGCGATCTGGCTGACTGTCTCAGCGACCCAGGCGAGTGTGGTATGGTCAGGGCTACCCTTGGCGGGCCCGCCGAACGACTCAGCCTGTTCGAGGCGGATACCGATCCGGTGTTCTTCCCCCGTTGCCCAACCGGTCCGGGGACGGTCGCCAGTTCGCGGGAGAACCAAGGCCGAGGAGGCCCTCGCTGCCGACGCTGTGTGACGACGGACACCTCGGTTCGTGGAAGCAGGAGCGATGAATACGGATAGTCTGCCGGGCTCAACCGGGGGGCAACTCCAGGCTCCCGTCCAGAACGGCGAGCGCGGCTGTCTCTCGGTGCTCGTAGTCGACTGTGATGCCGGCGTGTTGCGATTTATGGAGTCTGCGCTCCGGGACCTGGGGTACGAACTGGTCGCCGTCCGGTCCGGAACCGCAGCCTTGGACGAACTTCGCACGGACGACTTCGCAGTGGTCCTGGCCGATCTCGCCATGGGGGATGTCGGGGAACTCGAGCTGCTGAGCTGGGTCAAGCAACACCGGCCGGACACGCAAGTGGTTCTGGTCACCGGCCGCGCCTCCTTGGACTCCGTGATCGCAGCGCTCCGCGGCGGGGCCGCGGACTACCTCACGAAACCCGTAGACGTGGATCGTCTGGCTACCGTGGTGAGAAACGCCGTCTCCCGCCACCAGCTTGAGCGCGAAAATCGGGAGCTTGTGAAGAAGCTGGAAGAGCACCAGCGATTCCTCCAGCAGCGGATCCGCGAGGCCACGCACGATCTGGCGGAGGCGAACAAGCGACTGGCCGAACTGGCCATCCGCGACGGACTCACCAACCTGTACAACCACCGGCATTTCCAGGAACGCCTGGACGAGGAACTCAAGCGAGCGCGACGGTACGGACGCCGGGTGTCCTTGATGATGCTCGACCTGGACCAGTTTAAGCGCTTCAACGACACCTACGGGCACCAGGAGGGAAATGAAGCCCTCCGGACGGTGGCGGAACTGCTGACGATCCACGTGCGCGAGGTCGACATCGTGGCTCGGTACGGCGGCGAGGAGTTCGCGGTGATCCTGCCGATAAAGGGCGAGGCGTCGGAGATTGCGACTGTCAGCGAACGAATCCGGGAGATCGTCGAGTCCACCGAACTGCTGCTCGAGGACGACCAGGTGCCACACCTGACCGTTAGCATCGGCCACGCGACGTATCCCGAAGATGCGCAGACGCGGAGCGACCTGATCGAGCGCGCAGATGCAGCGCTCTACGAGGCAAAGCGGCAGGGGCGGAACTGCGTGGTGGCGTTCGCGGCATTGCCCCCGGAGCAATGGCACGCGCCGGGAAATGGGAGCAGCTCGCGAAGTCGGGGAAATGGTCGAGCTTGCGCACGACGCGACGAAGGCACTACAATGCCAGAAGCCGCCGGCCAAGTCACCCCCCAAGGGCGAGAGCCGTCCCGCCTCGAGACACCGCCGCAATAACTACTGCGATGTCATTCAGAGCTTCCATTGCTGCCCGCAACGGAGTAGCAGCTCGTCGGTTCCCAGGGGTGAAGAGACCTCAATCCACGCCTCCAGTCCGGGGCGCAGATTGGGTCGGAGAGACTCACACGCTTTGGTCCATTCCTCTACCTGCTGCTCTGAGCCCGGGGCGCCCATGTGTGCGAACACGATAGCCATGGCTGAGCGCCAGCCTTGAAGGGTAGCACGAGGGACGCCGATCGCCCCCGGGCTGCTTGGCTGGCTGCGCATCCGCACCGAGTGATCCGTGCCCGCCTCAAAGAGCTCGATCCAGTCACTGCCAACGCCTTGGGGCAACTGCCAACGGACCGTGAGGGTCTCCGCGTCGAGCTTCTCGGTCAGCGGCGGCACGCCTTGGGTCCGAACGGTCTCGCGTAGGTGCATGACCTTCGTGAGGCGCTGTCCTTCCCCTTTCACCACGAACCGGAAGAGGTAGTCGCCATCCGCCGGATGGCCTCCCTTCGCCTCCAAGAACCACGCTCCAGTGTTACGGCTGAGGCGCATCCGCTGCTCCTGCGATCCCTGCGAGAAGAGCCGGGTCTTCGCAATGCTCCGCACTCTGGGGTACGTGACGGAGACCTCCGTCAGCACGGCCGCTTCCCCAAGTGACTCAAGCAGCATGAGGGTCGACTGCTCGGCGGGCTTGTCCCGTGGTCCGAGTCCTGCTACGGTCGTGCGGAGCGCCTGGCCAGCGGGCACGGCCACATCGCTCGTGAAGTCAGCGAACCACACGGCCGCTGGCGTCGGCGAAGTAGCGCGACGCCCCTCGCACACCAGCTCGAAATGCAGGGAGTCGCCGAGCCGGGCCTCTACGGAACCCAGCGGATCCCCGTCGCAGAACCCGGTGACCTGCCCGATCCCCGGCTCGTAGCGAAGCACGAGGTGTGCGTAGTCTGTCTGGAAGCCCTTCGCGGCAACTGTGGCGCCGCCGCTCCGGCCGGCGCCCTCCAAGCGGATCCCCTGGGTGGGGTGCACGGCAATGCCAACGCCCTCCGGACTGCCCCGCTCGTCCGCGAGGCGAAGCACCGCTGTCGCTTGGCCCTCGCGCACCTGGACGTCCACTGCCGCCTCGCAGGTGCGGCTGGTGAATGACTGGCTGATGACTCCCTGGGAGTAGGTGGGCAGGCGGCCTCCCGACACGTCGCCCACGATCTCGAGGTGCCGGTTGCGCTGGTGGACCTCGGAGCCGTCGGGATCCACCCGCAGCCGCCACAGCACCGGGCTCAACGAGGGCCCACCGAAGTCGTCCGCGAGGAATCCGCCGCCGTGCTTGCCGTAGTCCCAAAGCTTCCGTTCCAGCGGCTGCTCCAGCAACGGTCGTTCGCGCGCCCAGCCGCTCCGTTCCGCCGTGGACATCGGTCGGGGCGGCGCGGGTGGCTTCTCCGGCGCCACCTCGGTCTCGGTACCTGTCTTCAGCACGACCGTTCGGCCTTCGGCCTTGACTTCCACGAAGCCGTCCGCGCAGCTTACGTAGTGCTGCCGCCGAGATACCACCATGCTGAACGCTGTGCCGCGCACCGCAGCCACGACCGTCGGCGTCTCCAGCGTGAATTTCGTCTTCTCGTTGGCGGATTTCTTCACCAACGACCATACCCGCCCCGCCGCAAGCTGCAAGTGCGTAGTCCGGGACTGCTCCTCCAGTGAGTCGATCACCTCAAACGTCAGGTCTGCGCCCGGGTCGATCTTGACGACCGATCCCTGCGACGTGACCACCAGAGCCGCGGACTCCGGTCCCGTCTGCACGCGGGAGCCGCCCTTCAGGATGGTCCGGGGTGCGGCAGCGGTCCAGGTGGTGCCGCCAGCCTGCATGACAGAGACTGCACCGACCGCCTTGAGAATCATTGCCGACTGGGGGGGGACGCGATGGAGGGCGTTCACCACCACACCCCAGCCTGCTCCGGCAACGACAAGCGAGCAGCAGAGCGAGCCGGCAGCCACGGTCCCGTGCGCCTTGAGGTGTCCGGTGAGAGCAGACCACGAATGCTGCTTCCAGGGGTCGAGCAGCGCCCCCGCCACCAGCGCCACGCCCGCTACGAGGAACGTGAGAACCGGCAGGCCGCTCTGCTCGACGCCGCAAGTCGGGAGGGCCACCAGAGCCCCGCCGGCGACGGCGCAGAGGAGCGGCGCCCGTCGCTGCGCCAATATTGCGCCGCCGACGCACAGCGCGGCAAAGGGCAGCAGTAGCCAAGCCGACTGTAGCAGCTCCGCCGGTCGGATCTCGATCGCAGCCAACAGGGCTCCCGCCGCCGCCGCGTGCGCGCCCGAGAAAACATGGGCAGCCGCAGCCTGAGGGGTGTCCGGGCCCGCCTCAGCCGGCCCTCCGGCGGTCTCCAGCCGGCGCAGGGCATATTGACCTACCACGACCGCGAGTAGGACCAGGAGAACGGGAATCGGGATCCCGGCGGTGCGTCCCGTTGCGAGCGTCCCATACCCACCCAGTACCTCCACCAGCGCTGCATCGGGGACGTAGGCCAGAATCAGTGCGCTCACGACGCCCGCCGTGCACAGGGTGGCAAGCGCCGGAGGGATCCCCTTCAGCCGCACAAGCCGGGCGTTGAGCGCGCCCACCAGACCGCCCAGGAAGAGCGCTGCCAGCAGCGCGGGGGCGGCGCCGTAGTCGGCCAAGGCAATCCCCACGAGACCACCCAATGCCACCACCGCGCCAACGGAGAGGTCGAGGCTGCCGCAGCGGATGACATATGCCAGCCCGAGGGCGGTCAGGGCCGTGGCCGCGAAGTACACCCAGACGGCGTTCCCCCCAACCCGCGTCAATCCGGCTGCGAGCGCCACGACGGCGGCGACAGCCGCGCACCCCTCATAGGGCGAAACGCTGGTGAGCGAGGCGCGACCCGGCCACAGAGGCACCGAGGGTGGGCGTGCGGCCCGCCGCTTCTGTGCGCGCGCCTCCTCGGCCCTTGCCTGCTCGGTGGGGCTGGCTAAGGGCGCGTAGCACTTGACGCATGAAAACCGGCCGGTTGCGTTCAGCGTGCCGCATTTCGGGCAAGTCACTCCACGCATGGCAGCTTCCCTTCTCTAAGCGGAGGCCCCGCGCCGACAGGCAGACGAGCCTCGCGGCGCCGCTTGCTGGGTTGTGTCCGTCGAGCAGGAGACGACAGGATCACTGACAATAGTACCATAACGGCTGCAGGTTGGCTACACCGGACCGCCGCGGCAGCCCGAGGGCCGGTACCACGGGAGCGCTTTCGCTTGGCGCGGACGGCGATCGGTGGCGCTTTGCGTAGCGCTGTCTGCCGATCCGCGTTCCAGATTCCGTTTTCACAAGGGAGTGCCACGATGGCTGAGAGACTGGCGTTGTTTGGCGGGACACCCGTCCGGCAGGAGCCGTTTCCCGACTGGCCCGTGTTTGGCGAGGCCGAGCGCGAAGCCCTAATCAACGTGCTGGACAGCGGCAACTGGAACGTCGGCGAGAAGGTGGCGCAGTTCGAGGAGGCATACGCTGCCTACCAGACAGCTCGCTTCGGGATTGCGTGCACCAGTGGGACTACGGCGCTGGAGATCGCTATGATCGCCGCGGGGATCGGTGCGGGCGATGAGGTGATTCTGTCGCCGTACACGTTCATGGCGTCAGCAAGCTCAATTCTCCGGGTGAATGCGGTTCCGGTCTTCTGCGATGTCGAGCCGGACACGTTCAACCTCGATCCCGGCCGGATCGAGACCCTGATCAACGAGAAGACGAAGGCGATCATGCCCGTGCACTTCAGTGGTCTCGTCTGCGACATGGACCGCGTGAACGAGATCGCGAAGACAGCGGGGCTGAAGGTGATCGAGGACGCCGCCCACTGCTGGGGCAGCTTCTGGAAGGGCAAGGGTGCCGGGGCGTTGGGTGACGCCGGCGCCTTCAGCTTCCAGATGAGCAAGAACATCACCGGCGGTGAAGGCGGCATTGTGCTGACAGACGATGAGGAGATCGCTGCACGGGCCCGTGCGTTTGGAAACTGCGGGCGTGGTCTGGACGATCCGTGGTACGACCACTTCCTGCTCGGGACCAACCTGCGGATGACGGCGTGGCAGGCTGCGGTGTTGCTGGTGCAACTCAACCGGCTGCCGGAGCAGGTGGAGACGCGGCAGCGAAACGGTCGCTACTTGGACCAGCAGTTGTCGCAGATCCCTGGCATCCGGCAGATCCGCGAAGACGCGCGCCAAACTCAGCGCTCGTATCACCTCTATCAGTATCGCTACGTGCCGGAGGAGTTCGACGGTCTGTCGCGGGCCCGGTTCTTCGAAGCGCTGAACGCGGAGGGCGTCGAGAGCTACGGCGGCTACGCGCAGCCCCTTCACAAGCTGCCGCTCTTCCAGCGCATGGGCACCGGGCCTCACTTCTGCCCGATTTCCTGCCCCTACTACGGGCGCGAGGTCGACTACCGACAGACGCGTTGCCCGGTGGCCGAGCAAGTGTGCGAAGAGGCGGGATGGATGCGCCAGAGCATCCTGCTCGGGACGCGCGAGGACATGGACGCCATCGTGACAGCCTTCCGCAAAGTCCGGGACAACGCCGGCCAGCTTCTGTAGACGACTGCGGCAACGCCTTCTGAACGCCGGAACGTGTGTTCCGGTACTCTCGGTGCGGAGCCCCCGAACGAGTTCGGGCGTCCAAGAGCAGCGTACTCCGCTGGCGGGGGAGGGGGGGCACGGGGTGGCAAGTATCATGCCTGCTCTGGAGGGCGGGCCAATGGGCACTGCGCGGGCATTCCGGTGCCGCGACTGCCCCTGCCACGCGGCCCCAGCACACGAGAGGCGGTCCCTATTGTCCAGCAGACTCGATCAGATCCTCGACTTCCGCGCCGCCGGTCAGCCGGTCTCCGACGCGCACAGCTTCTTGGAGCGGTTCGGCGCATTCACCGCGGTAGCCCACGAGCAACGGGTCTCCTACGCCGTCGTCCGACTGGCCATTCAGAACAGCGTCAACAGACGGCAAGCGGAGTTGGGCGCGTGGCTTCATGATCTCAGTGCCGTGATCCCGAACGACGAGCGCACAGAGGCCTGTCGCCAGTTGAACGTGGAGTTGCTCCCCGTCGAGACGCAGCACCCGGTGTTGTCACACGCAAAGCTCTCACGCGCCCTGGCCGAACTCATCCTGAACGTCCGGGATCGCGCTGTCCTCGACGCTGTGCAGTTCCACACAACATTGCGCGCGGGGGCCGCGGCGCTGGAGAAGGTCGTGTTTCTGGCGGACAAGATGGAGTGCGACGACTCCGCACGGGCCAAACACTTCGGCGGGGCGATTCAGGCGGGGCTGGCGCAGTCGTTGGACGCCGGCTGTCTGGCGTACCTGCAGTACGTCGTCGATAATGCCGAGCGATTGGGGTGGCCGGTGCATCCGGATCTCTCCGCCGCCCACGCCGAGCTTGCGCCGGTAGTCGCCGCTGCACCGCCGCCGCCCCGGGAAGCCCCCCCCGTCAAGGAGACCCGACAAGCTCGCCCCAAACGTGAGAAGCCGACCCGGGCGCCGCGCTACAACATCACCGGGACCCTGGTGGCGCGCAAACCCGGGGCGCCGGCCCGCACCTCGAACTGAGAGCCGCCGTGGCTGTGGAGGTAGGCTAGCCCTCGCGGCAGTCGTCTCCTTCCAGGGACCCGTCGTGGTAGAATGCGGGCTCGCAGTCCACCTTGGCGCGACTCACCCATGGCACTCAACAGAAGTCTACAATCGGAAACGCTCTCCATACCCCTCCGCAATCTGGCGACGCCTGCATGCGCCGAGTGCGTCCGGCGCGCACTTGTCCTGGTAGGTGGTGTCGAGCACGTTGAGGTGGACTTGGCGGAGGGGCTTGCGCTGGTGCGTTTGGCACCGGACCGGGTGGCCGCCCGCGAGCTCTCCGGCGCCATCGAGGCGGCCGGGTATGAGGTCCGGGTTGCCGTGCACACAGCGCCCTGCCCGCCCGATGAGGCGAGTTGCCAGCGCGTGGCGCGGGCCCTGCGTGAGATCGTGGGGGTGCTTGACGTCAGTACCAATGGGGGGGCGACCACAACGGTCCGCCACTGGGATTCGCCCGCGGTTGCCGCACAGGTGCAGCGCGCGCTCGGGAACCCAGGAGGGCGGCGTGAGGAACCCGCCAAGCCGCAGCCAGCGGAGGCGTCCGCCTGGACGTGCCGCGCTCGTTGGGGGTGCCTCGGTGCTTGCGTCAGCCTCGCGGCTGCCATGGCGCACCGGCTGTCACTCCTTCCTTCGGTGGACAGTCGCCTGCTGGAAACCGTGGCAGGCGTTGCCTCGGCGGCAGTCGTTGTCGGCGCCGGTCTCCCGTTGTTCGTGGAGGCGTGTCGGGCGGTTGCCAGTTCGCATGTGACGTACAGCGTGTACGTCGTCCTCAGCGCTACGGCTGCTCTGCTTTACAGCGCCATTGTATGTGGGTTGCGCGCGGCCGGCGTCGCCACTCTGGAGCCGGACGCGTACTTCGACCTCGCCGCACTACTCGTCGCCTTTGCATTGCTCGGAAGATCCCTGACCGAGCGGGCCCGGCAAGCCAGCTCGGAATCGATTCGAAAACGGATCGATGTGCGAGACCGGTCAGTTGTACTGTTGGTGGAGGGCCGCGAGGAATGCGTGCCCGTCCATGCGCTCAACACGGGCGACCGGGTTGTCGTCCTGCCGGGCGTCAGGATCCCCGTCGACGGCGCAGTCGTGGAGGGCGTGTCGGCGGTCGATGAGTCGATGGTGACCGGGGAGAGTCTGTTGGCAGAGAAGGTCCCCGGCAGCGAGGTTGTCAGCGGCTCGCTGAACCGGACCGGACGCTTGGTTGTCGAAGCTTCCCGGGTCCGCGGTGACACTGTCCTTGCTCAGATCGTCAGCCAGTTTCGACGCGCTCGCGGCACCAAACTCCCCTTCCTCGCGACCTCAGAACACGTGGCGTTCTACGCGGCGCTTGCCATGTTGGGCGGGGCGCTGCTGACGTTCCTGCTCTGGCTGGCCTACGGCTCCGACCCGAAGCTGCCTCAAGCGACCCGGTACGCGGTTGCTGTTCTCATGATCGGCTGCCCCTGCGCTCTCGGCTTTGCTGAGCCGCTGCTGAATGCCGCCGCGATCCGGCGGGCACGTGAGCTGGGAATTGTGATCAAAGCCCCCGAAGCAGTGGAGCTGAGTTCGCAACTGAGCTGTTTGCTGCTGGACAAGACCGGCACGCTCACGCTCGGGTACCCCGAACTGGTCGAAGTCGTGGCGGCCCCGGGGCAGTCGCGCGAAAGGGTGCTCGCCTGCGCGGCAGCCGTCGAGCGACACTCCGACCACCCCGTCGCGCGAGCCATCCTGCGCACGGCAAGTCGGGAGGGGGTCGCCGTGCCTCAGGCAGGGGGAGCCGCTCAGTCAACGTGGGATGGCACCGCTGCTGAGGTGGACGGACACACGGTCGCGCTCCGCCGCTTCCAGGGCTCGGCAGGTGACGACCTCGCCCTCCAGGATTGCCTTCGCGCGCCGGCTCTGAAGTTCGCGGAAGCAGGCGAGGCAGTGGCGGTTCTCCTAATCGACCGCGAGCCCGCCGGCGTGCTTGCGGTGGCGGACCCAGCGAAGCCGGAATCCAAGTCGGCGGTGGACGAACTCCACCGCCTCGGTCTGCGGGTCGCAATGGTGACGGGCGATAGCCGACCCGTCGCGGAGCACTTGGGGAAGCAGTTGGGACTCGACCGCGTCACCGCCGAGGTGATGCCGGGAGGGAAGACGAATGAGACACGCCGGCTTCAGGCCGGTGGCGAACTCGTCGGCGTCGTCGGGGATGGCTTCAACGACGCCCCCGCCCTTGCCCAGGCCGACGTTGGCATCGCGATGGCGAGCAGCGAGGACATCACTCTGGAGGCCGCCGACGTCGCCCTGACCTCGGACGACCCGCTGAAGGTCCCTCTGCTTGTTCGCCTCGCCCGGCGCACGACGGAGGCGACAGTGCGAAGCACCGTGTGGGCGTTTGCATGTCACGGGGTCCTGTTGCCGATTGCTGTCGGCGTCGTCCCCCAGTCGACGGGCATTCAGTTCGCGCCGACACTGGCAATCGCGGCAGCCCTCGCTGGCGCTGTCCTGCCGTTGGGCTACGCGCTGCGTCTCCGGCGGTGGCGGCCGTAGGCCCGTCACAATCGCTGCGCCACTTGAGCGAGTGCTGCGGAGTACGCCTGGAACGCCGCCGGACCGAAGAGTACGAACCGCACGAGCTTGGGTTGTCGATGCTCGATCACGAACTCATGTACCGCGCCCAGTGCCACCTCGGCTGCTTGGTCCAGCGGGTAGCCGTAGACGCCGGTGCTGATAGCCGGGAACGAGACCGACTCGAGACCGTGCTGCAGCGCAACGTCCAGGCTGCGTTGGTGACAACTCGCCAGCAGCGCCGGCTCGCCGTGCTGCCCGTCGCGGTACACGGGGCCGACCGTGTGAATGACGTACCGCGCCGCCAGCTTCCCGCCAGTAGTAAGCTTCGCCTCGCCCGTTTCGCAGCCGCCCAGCTTCCGGCACTCCGCGAGGATCTGCGGGCCGCCCGCTCGGTGGATTGCCCCGTCCACCCCGCCGCCGCCAAGCAGCGTCTTGTTGGCGGCATTCACGACGGCGTCGGTCGTCTCGCGCGTGAGGTCTCCCTCGACGAGCTGCACCTTGGTACTGCCGAACGTGATCTCCATGTGGATCGCTCCCTCGCCATGGGGCTGTCGGCAGCATGGTACCACGGCGACCGCCCCGCGGGAAGGGGTCCGGGCAGAGGGCGCAGCAGCTCTCCGCTGCGCCCCTCGATGCCGAGGGACGGCGGTGTGCGTCCTGTTCGGCGGGATCTGCGGCGGAACGTCCCAGCAACGTCTGCAGGATCTGATTGACGAAACCTGAGAACGAGGTATCCTTTGGTGTACTCGATTTCGCTGTTGGCGGAGCGAGTGCGACAATCCCAGCACATCAATCACACCTCCTGGAGGTTCTTCGGATATGGCCACAGCCAAGAAACTGCCGCTCGCGAAGAAGACCGCCCCCAAACGCGTGACGTTCGGCGTGTTTGCCACCGGGGACCCACGGATCGATCAGCCTTCAAAAACTCGCGCCCTCAACATCGTGCAGATGACGGCCGAGACCATCGCCCAAGGGGTGAAGATGCCTGATGGATCCCCAGCGAACGTCGTGTGGACGCCGGTCCTCGTCGACGGGGAGCCGCAGGCCGACATCGTCGCCCAGCAGTTCAAGGACGAGGGAGTGGACGTGCTCGTCTGCGCGCCGGACACATGGGCGTTCCCGCAGTTGAGTCTGATCTCCCTGCTGTCGCAGGTTCCGAAGGACACCCCGCTCAATCTCACCTGCGGCAACAGCGGCCCCAAACCTGGCGTCGTGTTCACCCACGCCGCCAGTGGCGCAATCTCGCAGTACGGCAAACTGGTGCATATCAACGTCGGGACGTGGCCGGACACGGGAGCGCGGCCGAAGATGACCCAGAGCACTGCCGCCGCGCTCGTCGACTGGTGTCACGCCGCACTGACTTACTGCGGGCTCAAGGGGAGGCGGGTGGTCATCTGGGGGCACGACTCGATGGGCATGGAGACCGCGCTTGCGCATGTACTCCCCACCCGCAGCACGTTCGGCATCGAGATCACTCGGCTGGACATGAAGCTTCTGGCGGACATGCTGAACAAGAAAGCCTACGACGAGGCCGAGCTGGCCGAACTGCGGGCGTGGGTCGACAAGCACGTCGGTGCCCGACTCGAAGTGCCCCGACCGGCGGACTCAAGGCGGTTCGACCAGAGCCTGGCCATGTACCTCATCACGCGCGACCTGATGCGCGACCTTAATGCCGTCGGCGGCGGCTTCATGAGCCAGTTGGAGTGGGGTTCCGACCCTCGCGGCACGCCGCTTCCAGTGGCGGACATGATGGAGTCACTCTTCAACTCGACCTTCGACCACAACGGCGGCAAGGCCCCGATTCCGTACGCCACGGAGGCCGACGTCCAGGGCCTGCTCACCATGCTCCCGTTCACCTGGCTGACCGGTGGTGCACCGCCGCTCTTCATGGACTTTCGCAAGGTGTGGGAGCCCTGGGAGATCAAGGCGCTGGCTAAGGGACTCGGGATCTCGGACCTGGACGGCTCGACGCTGTGGGAGCGCAAAGGACTCGTTGACGGTGACAATTCCGGCAGCGCCTCGCTGAACTGGGCCGCACAGCCGGGCGCCTCCGTTGAGGAGATCATGGCTGGCGTGTCGCTACCCCTGGCCGATGCCGGCTATTTCCCTGGTCTTGGGAACTCTGTGACCTTCGTCTCGCCGGCCGGTATTGACGGCATCGCGGCAAGACTGGCTTATAGCGCCCTGACGGACATGTTCTCACTGATCTGGGACGAGGCCACCACCGTTGCCCTGCCCGACGTCCTGGCGCAGGCGGTGTGCAACACCTCCACGCCGACGTGGCCGCACACCTTCGTGGTCCCCAAGTATGCCACCATGGGCGAGTACAAGCAGTTCGCGCCGGCCAACCACTTCCACATGACGTGCGGGCTGACGCCCGCCCGTCTGCAGTACTGGCTGGATCTGACCAACGTCCTGTCCGTGACGCCGTGGGAAGCCCGCTCCGGATTCGTAGAAGGCGTGGATCGACCGATGCCCTTGCTGCACGTCATCAACGGCGGCGAGAGCGCCGCAAAGACACTGGCCAAGCGCGGCGGGCGTTGACGTAACGTCTTCTGCTCGGATCACACGACCTCATTGGCTGGAACGGCGCGGCATCCGGATCATGCGGAGACCGCCGCCCTCGCACTTCGCATGCCCAACCGGTGGCCCTTGACACGAGTCCTGCCAGTGTGCTATACTGGCGCCAACATGCGTGTGTGTCCCTCTCGGTAGTGGCGCCACCGATTGTCCGCAGTCCTCCTCGCACAACCAAACACAGCAACGATATGGCACCCACCGACAACTTCGGCAACCCCGGTAGCGTTTCTGCATCTCCTACCGGCCGACTCGGGTCAACCGCGGCGTGGGCCATGGCCTACCCGGTGGGGTGGCCCGCCGGTCATCTGTGCCTGCAAGCACCGAACCCTCGGGATGCCTCACTGCCGCCCCGGCTAACGGCGGCACTGCCTCGTCCCGTTCCACCACCACCGGAGGTGACGCCTCGTGCGTAGTGGCTCACTGGTCACCAAATCCATGATCCTCGCGTTGGCGGCTGTCGGCGTCGGCATGGGCAGCCTCTGGGGCCGCTTCAACGCCGCCGCGGCCCCAGATCAGGGGAGCTCCTCGCACTCCGCCACACCGCCGAAGCCCGCGGTGGTGCGCCAAGCGAGAGCTCTGTCAGCACCTTCGCTGACGATGAACGACTACGGTCTGTCCGCGCCGCCGGTGGTGGCCAAGGCTTCCGCCCGCCCCCCGTCGGTCCCGACTGGCGAACAGCGGCCGACGTCGAAGGACACAGCTCCCCTTGTACTTTTGCCGCCGAGGCTGGTCGCACAGGGGGCCGGTCTCTCCGAGTCGCCGCCACGCGAGTTGCGGGTCGAGTTGGGCAAGTTCGTGGTGTTCAAAGGGCGAGATCTCAAGAGCGTGGTCGTAGGCGATCCCAAGATCGCTGATGTCGTGGTCCTTTCCAGTCAACTGGTCCTTGTGACTGGCAAGTCGGCCGGCACAACCCAGTTGTTCATTCGCGACGCCACCGAGAACCGAGAGCACACCGTCATTGTCCAGGACCAGAACCGGGTGGTGGCGACCGAGGTCGAGGAGGCGCTGAGAGTCCCCGGGGTCAAGGTCTCGCTGATCAAGGACACCCTCCTTCTGGAGGGCGATGTGGCGGACGAGAAGGCCCTGCAGAGAGCGGAGCAACTCGCGAAGCTGTTCGCCCCTAACGTGATCAACCTCCTTACCGTGCAGCAGCAGGAGGAATCCCTGGAGTCCCCCGCGCTGGCCAAGCAGATCACGGAGGCGCTTCAGATCGAGGGAGTGACTGTGCGGGTAATCAACAAGTCCGCCATTCTCTCGGGTACTGTCGCGTCGGACGAGGAGAAGACCAAAGCCGAACAGGTGGCCGCGATCTACACCCCAAACGTGATCAGCCTCCTGAAACGAAAGCCACTTTCCGCCGAGGAAATTCAGCAGACGATCGGCGACGAGAACGTCACGGTCAGGTTGGTGCGCGACTGGGTGATCCTCGAGGGCAGCGTGACAACTGAGCAAGAAAAGCAACAGGCAGAGACGGCTGCCGCCCTCACCGGTCTCCAGGTGCTCAACAGGCTGCAACTTCCGTCGACCGACGTGGCAGACGAGACTCTGGCGGAGCAGATCCGGCAAACGCTCAACCTGCCCAACATCAAGGTGACCGTGACCAAGGGCAGCGTCCTGCTGACAGGATCCGTCGCGGGTGAAGACGAGATGAAGCGCGCGACGGAGCTCGCGAAACTGTTAAGCCCCAATGTCACCGCAGCTCTGGACGTCGAGGACCCGCCGCAGGTACGTGTCGAGGTCAAGGTGCTCGAGATTGCCAGGACAGACTTGGACCACTTCGGGTTCGAGTTCCCACCGCTGAATTCCGACGGCGGGACATACGTCTTCGGAGAGCAAGCTGTGAACGGGCCCATCGTCCGCCAGACCCCGGCTGCCGCGACAGTTCAGGCGTTCGCGCAGAACAACAACACCCGGCTATTGTCGAGTCCCAGCACCACTGTGCGCAGCGGGAAGGAAGCGAAGATCAACGTGGGTGGGCGAATCCCCATTCCTTCAACCACCTACGGGTCCCAAGGGACAGGAAGCGGAGTCCTCCAACAGAGCGTTGACTGGCAAGAATTCGGCGTCATACTCACAGTCACTCCCACCGTCGACCGCTCAGGGAATATCGCGCTGAAGCTGCAAACCGAAGTCAGCGAGCCCGATTTCTCTCTCGCGGTCAATATCAGTGGAGGGCTCGTGCCCGGCTTCAAGACTCGGTCCTGCGACACGGATGTACTTGTCCGACCCGGCGAACTCCTGGTGATCGGCGGACTGATCGACCGACAGACCCGGAAGACCGTGGTAAAGTTCCCGATCCTGGGAGACCTCCCCGTGCTCGGTGCGCTCTTCCGCAGCACTCGCTTCCAAGAAGGCGATACCGAGTTGGTGATTCTCGTCTCGCCAACGCAGGTCGGTGCCGCCGCCGGTTAACCCAGACGGGCCGACCCCATGCCGGCTTGGTTGACAGCGCTCCTCAGATCGTAGAATTGCCGCCGGAGACCGTTTTGCCGCGAGGCGGTCCAGTGTCGAAATGTCGCTGGACCGGTCGCAGGAGTAGCGGCGGAAGGAATGTGAGCCCACTATGCGCAATCCCATGCTCCTCGTCGCCCTCGGACTGGGGGCGGTGGCAGCTATCGGCACCTTCCTCTTCGTTGGGCGCAAGCACGCCCGGGACAAAGAGAAGGAGGGAGGACAGAAGGCGGTAGTCGTCCAAGAGATCGTGGCCAAGACGACCATCTACCCCCACTCACTCATCCTGCCCGACATGGTCGAGTCCCAGAAAGCCGACCAACTCGACCCCACCGCTTGCCAGGACCTGAGCGAGGTCATCGACCATGTGGCCCTGAGCCAGGTTGCACCGGGCGAGAAGCTTTATCGCTACAACGTCAGCGGCGTCCAAGGGCAGACCACACGACCGGTGGTGAGCTTCGAAGTGCCACTCAAGACACGAGCGTACTGCGTCGTGGTCGACCCGGCAATGGGAGCCGGCGGGTTGCTTCAGGTTGGCGACCGCGTGGACGTGTTGGTGATCTACGATCTAGGCGAAAGGGCCATGGCGCGGACAGTGGTCCAAGACCTCCAGGTGTTGGCGACCGAGTTTCTCGGTGAGAAGCCGGCGGAGCCGGCAGCGACTGAGGACGACGCAAGCAAGAAGGCTGGCAAGACCTCAGCTAAGTCGGCAAAGTCTGGCCCGGAGGAGCGGAACACGCCCGCTCCGGGCACCGTTCAGATGAAGGTCGTCCTCGCCGTCTTGCCTGAGCAGGCGCAGCAGCTCAGCGCAGCCCAGAAGAAAGGCGAGATCTCACTCACCATCCGGAATGGCCGGGATGACGAACAAGTGAGTCTGGACGAGGCGGCCTACGAGCAGCCCAAGAGCCTGCGGACGGCAGCCGAGATAATGCAGGAGCGCCAAGCCCGGGAGCTGTCGAGCAAGGCGAGGGCGCTTGGTGATGCCACCAAGAGACTTGCCGGATGGCAGTCCCCGGCGTTCCCGCTGACTCCCCCAAACACCGGGCAACCGCTGCCGATACCAAGACAGGTGAAGCCGGCGAAGACCGTCGAGGTGATTCGGGGCTCGGAGCGCGAGGTTGTACCTGTTGCCGAGTAGCCGTTTGTGGTAAAAACGAAGGGTTGCTGGTAGGCTCCACCCACTGACGTTCCCCGAGACACGCGGGTCTGCCAGAGCTGGCGACGCAGGCCGAGACCCGCTGCTGTTGGAACTGCGGGTCTCGGCGGCGGAGATTTGTGCCAATGCCTGGTGAGCGGCTCCACCGGCCGGCTTGTTGTGGCTGTTCCCCCCCGGTGGTCCCTCCCCGCCTGATGTCGAGGCGGGAGCCGCCGAGCGTTTCTCGTCTCTGGAGCAGACTACTGCGCATGACAGACCTCACGCCCAATGCAGTCCGTATGGCCGTGCTGGACAATGACCAGGACAGCTATGCCCTGCTGGACGGACTGACGGTCCAACCAGGGCAGGCGCAACTGGTGGGCTTTCTCGACCCTGACGGAGATGTTTGCGACCAACTCGCCCGCCTGCGCCCGGACATCGTCCTCCTTGACGGTGATGATCTTGCGCTGGCAGCCATCGAGAAGACTGAGCAGATCACTCTGGCGAACCTGCCCGTAGCGTGTGTGCTGCTGTGGAGCAAAGAGGACACCCGGCAGATCCGGCACGCCATGCGCGCAGGAGCGGAAGACTTCCTGATCAAGCCGCTGGAGGCCGAACAGGTGGGCGCCGTCTGCAGCGAGGTACTCGCCATGATCCGAGAGCGGTTCCCGCTCGGGTGGGGCGGGGGCGGATCGCGAGCCGGACACTACTGCCAAGTCACCGGGCTGATCTGCGCCAAGTCGGGCGTGGGCAAAACGACGCTGGCCACCAATCTGGCCGTCCTGATTGCCGCGGAGACGGACCGAAGGACGGCTCTGATCGACCTACAGCCCGGCTATGCCTCCGTGTTGCTCAATCTGCAGCCCTCCCGGCCGCTCGCCGACGCGCTTCAGTTTGGCGAGGGGCTTGACCAGGAGGTCCTCCGTGCGTTCGCCCTCGGCCATGCAAGCGGTGCAGACCTCTACACTTGGCAGTTGCAGCCGGATTTCCGCGAGCCCTACGAAGTTCACCCGGACTTTCTGCAGGCAATGCTCCAGGTACTGGCGGCCGAGTATGACCATGCGTTGGTCCTCTTCCCTCGGCTGGCCGGCGAGTCCCTGCGGGCGCTTGCCATCATGGATGATGTTCTGGTAGTCACCACTGGTTCAGACTTGCTGACCCTTCGAGACACGCGGATCTTTCTGGACACCATCGAGGACGGGTACGTGGACAAGGAGAACATCCGCATCATCCTGAATCGGTATGAGCGAGCCCACGGTTTCTCTCAGGAAGATGTCGAACGGACTCTCCGCCGCAAGGTGGCCGCGGTCGTCCCAAACGACTACGAGGTCTCCTCTGCATCAATCAACCTCGGCATCCCGTTTGTGACCCAACACCCGAGAGCCGGGCTTGCTCAGGGAGTCCGCAATGTCGCGGCTGCTCTGACAGGCGCAACGCTCGCCGACCCGGAGGAGGGTCGGCGCGGGTTCGCGTTCTTTGGCAAAAAATAGAGGAATGATCGACGATGCTTGCAGCACAACCGGGCGAGGCAGTCTCGCCGTTGGTCAGGAAACTGGCACACCGACAAGAGCCCACCGCAGCCTCAACCGCAGCGCCGGCAGCGCCGGCCGCAGGCCCCCCCCCTACCGCCGACGAGGAGGCACAGCTACGCCTTCTCCGCAACAAAATCCATGAGAACCTCATCGCTGAGCTAGACCTCAGCGCCGCCGGCAAGAGCGACGAAAGCGAGTCCCAGATCCGCCAAGCCACCGAGGGGGTAATGGCGCGGGTCCTGGCGGATACCAGCCTGCCGCTGCAGACCAAGAAGAAAGAGCAGTTGATCGAGGATGTCCTCAACGAGGCGATGCCGAACCGATTCGGCCCCCTTGAGCCGCTCCTCCGGAACCCGGCGATCTCGGAGATTGTGGTCAACTGCTGCAGTGAGGTCTTCGTTGAGCAGAAGGGCAGACTCGACCCGGCACAGGTCAACGGCCGGCCGGTGCGGTTTGATGACGATTCGCACTTGCGGCGCATCATCGACAAGATCCTGGCCCCCATCGGCCGCCGGGTGAATGAACGGACGCCCATGGCTGACGGACGCCTTCCCGACGGCTCCCGCGTAAACGTCGCCATCCCCCCGGTTGCACTCAAAGGCTCCTCCCTCACCATCCGCAAGTTCTCCGACAAGCCGCTCACGGTCGAGGACCTGATTGGCTGGGGCACCCTCACCCAGGAAATGCGCGACTTCCTGGAGGCGTGTGTGCACGCCCGTCTCAACATCATCATTGCCGGCGGAACGGGCAGTGGAAAGACTTCCAGCCTCAACGTGATGGCGGCGTTCATCCCCATGCACGAGCGCGTGGTGACCGTCGAGGACTCGGCCGAGTTGCGGCTGCCTCAGCCGGACCTCGTCACCTTGGAGGCGAGACCCCCCAACATCGAGGGCGAAGGGCAGATCACCATTCGCGATCTCGTGCGGAACTGCCTGCGTATGCGACCAGACCGCATTGTCGTGGGCGAAGTTCGGGGCGGCGAGTGTCTCGACATGCTCCAGGCCATGAACACCGGTCACGACGGCTCGCTGGCCACCTGCCACAGCAACTCTCCGCGGGACACCGTCTCCCGGTTGGAGACCATGACGCTTATGTCAGGTATGGACCTGCCGATTCACGTCATTTCCAAGCAGATCGCCTCTGCGGTACAGCTCATTGTGCAGCAGAGCCGCCTGTCTGACGGCAGCCGGAAGATCATCAACATCACGGAAGTGCAAGGAATGGAAGGCGAAACCGTGCTGCTCCAGGACATCTTCGTCTTTGAGCAACGCGGGATCGACGGCGAGGGGAAGGTGCAGGGGCAGCACCGGCCCACCGGCTTCCGGCCCAGGTGCATGGATCTGCTCATCCAGGCGGGCTGCAAATTGCCCCCGTCGACATTCATGTGATTCGGTCCGTTTGAGGTACTCTTAGCACATGGCTCCAGCACTCATCGCAGTCCTGGCCTTTGCCGGGGTGGGCGGAGCGGCGTTCGCCGTCAGCCGCCTCACCTCGACCGGGCGCCGATTCGACGACCGGATCGCCCAGGTCGTCGACGGAGCTGGCCCGACCGGGGAAGAGGACCTCGATCAGGCAGCCGGAAGACCTGCGAGACGCGAGGAACGACTCCCGGCACTGGCCAAGGCGCTGGCCGGACGCGGGATCCTGGAGAAGCTTGAGAAGCGGCTGGTCACGGCAGGACTGCTTCTCCGGCCGACCGAGTTCCTGGTCATCTGGGCTGCGTCGGCCGTTGGCATGCTGCTGATCTCGTTGGTCTTGGGTAAGGGAGCCCTCCTCCTCACCGTGATGCTGACCGGGCTCGGGCTTTGGGTCCCCAACGGCGTCCTCAACTTCCTGTACAACAAGCGCCGGACCGCTTTGGAGGGACAACTGGCTGACGCTCTGACCATGATCTCTTCCGGGCTCAAGGCGGGCTACACCGTTTTGCAGGGCATGCAGGCGGCCTCCGAGCAACTTCCCAACCCGATCTCTGCGGAGTTCGGCCGCGTGGCCAAGCTGGTCAATGTAGGGATGGATTTCGGCGGGGCTTTGAGACGGATGGGAGACCGCGTCGGGAGCTACGATTTCGATATCGTCATCACCGCTGTAAACATCCAGTTGCAGACCGGAGGCAACCTGTCCGGTCTTCTCGAGAGCATTGCCGCCACCATCCGTGACCGGATTACGCTTCGGCGGGAGATCAAGGCCGCCACCTCGCAGGGGGTGCTCAGCGGCGCCATTCTCGTCCTCCTGCCCGTCGGGATCGGCTGCGGACTGATGGTCATCAATCGCCCCTACGCCAACTACCTGTTCACCACCGTCCTTGGCAGAAACCTGCTGAAGTTGGCCATCGTCCAGCAGTTCTTCGGAATCTGGCTGATCAAGCGTTTGCTCAACTTTGACGCTTAGGCGCAGTTCGCCTGAGCCGCCGTGTAATCGTGCTGCCGCTGGCGAGCCACCGAGCGGGCGGTGGCACTGGAACGGAAACGAGGAGTGCACGTGCACTTGGTGACAACAACCAACGCGAAGGAGTGCCGAACTTGAGCGTCGCAATGGTGCTCCTGGTATTGCTCTGGATGGGCGTGATCGCCGCCGTGGTCGTCGCCTTGACCTCGGGTTCTGCCGAGCGGCTGATGCGCCGCCGACTGGACGGAATCAGCGTGCTGCAGGACGAGGTCGCCGCCTTCGAGGAGAGCGAACTCTCACAGCCCTTCGCCCAGAGGACCATCCTGCCGTTTCTGGAGAAGTTTGGTGATCGCCTCGGCGACAGCGCCGACAAAATGCGTGGCGGCCAGATCGCCGAGATGCTGGAGCAGGCTGGCTACCCCTGGGGCATGAGCGTGACGCAGTTCCTCGGGCTGAAACTGGCGTTCGTTGTGGTGTTCCTGGGTATCGCCGTGGTCGGCGGGCCGTTTGTCGTCTACGCCTTGGGCAAGGTCCCTGCCCTGGCGACCATGGTCGCCAAGCTACGGCTCCTCATGACTGCGTCCTTCTTCATGCTGCCGATGGTCGGATTCATCTTCCCCAACATGGTGTTGGGTCGACTCATCAAGGGGCGACACAAACGCATGAAGAAATCGCTTCCGGATACCGTGGACCTGCTCGTGCTGAGCATGGAAGCAGGGATGGGGTTCGACGGCGCAGTGGGCGAGGCAGTGAAGGCTATCAAGGGGCCGTTGAGCGATGAGTTCGCCCGCGTTCTTGCCGAGGTGGCTCACGGCAAAGGGCGCTCCTTGGCCTTCCGCGCGCTGGCCTCGCGCACGAAGATGGCGGAGCTGTCGCTGCTGGTGGCGGCCATCGACCAGGCGGAGAAGATGGGGGTCGGTTTGGCCTCGGCGCTCCGGGCACAGGCCGCCGAGCTTCGTGAGCGCCGCATGATGGAGACGAGAGAGCGGGCGGCGAAGCTTCCTGTGAAGATGATGTTTCCCCTGGTGCTGTTCATCTTCCCGGCCCTGTTCGTGGTCATCCTGGGACCGGCGGTGGTGCAGATGAAGGAGCTGATGGACCAGGGGGTGTTCTGACGAGGCCGCGCAGCGGAAGGCGGGTCGAAGCCCGGAGGGGACGGAAAGGGAGACGACTATGCCCAACACGCGACGCAACTTCCTCCAGCGGCTCGGCGGAGCAGGTCTCATGGCCGCGACGAGTCATGCCGCTTCCGCGCCAGAACGCCAGCGCAAGCCCAACTTCGTCTACCTGATGTCCGACGAGTTGGGGTACTACGAGCTTTCGTGCATGGGGAACCCGCACTTCCGGACCCCCAACGTTGACCGGATGGTGGCTGAGGGCGTGCGCTTCAGCCAGGCGCTGGCCGGATCCTCGCTTTGCGCGCCGACACGTTGCTGCCTGCTGACCGGCAAGCACAGCGGCCATACCTCCGTCCGGAAAAACGACGGCGGCACGCCGCTACGCGAGGAAGAGGAGACCATCGCCTCGCTGCTGAACCGAGCGGGCTACGCCACCGGCGGCTTCGGCAAGTGGGGCTGCGGCGGGCGCGGCTCGACGGGCGTGCCGGAGAAGCACGGCTTCGACGTGTTCTTCGGCTACTACGATCAGGTGCACGCCCACTCCTACTACACCCCCTACCTCGTCCGCAACAGCCAGGAAGTGCCCCTCCCGGGTAACAAGGGCGGCAGCACCGGCGAGACCTACTCGCACTACGCCATCATGGACGAGGCGAAGAAGTTCCTCCGCGCCAACAGGGATCGGCCGTGCTTCCTGTACCTGCCTGTCACGCCGCCCCACGGTCTCTTCGACCTCCCAGACGCGGACCCCGCGTGGCAGCTCTACAAGGACAAGGACTGGCCCGAACCGGCGAAGCGCTACGCGGCCATGGTCAGCATGGTCGACCGGAACCTGGGCGAAGTGCTATCGCTGCTGAAGGAACTCGGGCTGGACGAGGATACCCTTGTCTTCTTCTGCGGCGACAACGGCGGTGCGGACTACTTCCCCGACAAGGAGCACCCCAAGGGGTTCCTCGGCGCCAACGTAGCCCCCCACACCGGTAAGGTGTTTCGCGGTCACAAGGGCAACCTGTACGAGGGTGGTCTGCGTCTCCCCATGATCGCGCGCTGGCCGGGGAGGATCCAGCCCGGCCGCGTGAGCGACTTCCTGTGGTACTTCCCGGACGTGCTTCCGACTGTGGCGGAACTGGCTGGGGTCGCGACACCCCAGGACGTCGATGGCATTTCCCTTGTGCCGGAGTTGATAGGCGAAGCCACCGCGGGCCGGAAACAGCAGGAGCACGACTACCTCTACTGGGAACTGAGCGGCCAGATCGCCGTGCGCATGCAGCAGTGGAAGGCGGTCCAGCCCGGAAAGAACAAAGACTGGGAGCTGTACGACCTGAGCAGTGACGTTGAGGAGCAGCACAACCTCGCTGCCGCGCAGCCCGACCTCCTGGCGAAGCTGAAAGCGTTCGCCGAGCAAGCCCACGAGGAACCCGCGGAGGGCGTCTTCCACGACCGCGAGATCCACGAACGGGACCGTCGCGCCAAGTTCGGCGACACCCAGCCGCCGCAGCCAGCAGGAAGGTAAGCCGGCCGGGCGGGACAGCCGCTGCTCACCACGGGTTCGCGGCAGCCCCATGTCCCAAGCTCGGAGCGCGTTCGACCACGCCGGTTCACCCTGCGCAAACAGCGCCACGCCTAGGGCGTCGGCTCGGCTGGGGGCGCAACACACCGGAGGTGTCCCATGCGCCTGAAACTGCTCTGTTGCGAGATCTTCTGCCGAGAGGTCTGCCAGCTCGTAGCCGAGAGCCCCAACACGATCGACGTTGAGTTCCTGCCGAAGGGTCTGCACGACCTCGGCTCCGAACGGATGGTCGCCAGGCTCCAGGAGCGAATCGACGCCGTGCCGGCCGGCGTCCACGAGGCGGTCCTGCTCGGCTATGCCCTGTGCAACAATGGCATCGTCGGCCTGCGGGCGCGAGCCGCCCGGCTGGTGATCCCGCGCGGGCACGACTGCATCGCCCTGTTCCTGGGCGACCGGCGGAAGTACCTGGACTACTTCAACGCCCATCCGGGGACGTACTACCGCACCACCGGCTGGTGTGAGCGCGAGGACGCCTCCACTGTCGGCGAAGCGACCGTGCAGCAGAAGCTGGGGCTGAACTTCCGCTACCAGGAGTTGGTCGAGAAGTTCGGGGAAGACAACGCCAACTACATCATGGCGACCATGGGTGACTTCACTGCGAACTACAATCGAGTCGCCTACATCAGCATGGGGCTGGCGTGCGAGGAGCCGTTCCGCCGGCGAGCCGTGAAGGAGGCGGAGGACAAAGGCTGGACCTACGACGAGATCGAAGGCTCGATGGAGCTGCTGCGAAAGCTGATCGACGGCACGTGGGATGAGGACTTCCTCCTCGTTGAGCCCGGGCACACCGTGGCGGCGTCGCACGACGAGGGCGTCATCCGGGCGGCGGCGGTTCTCGACTGAACGTGGACCGAAACCGTTGGCCCCTTTAGCTGGTCTGCGCGTGCCCAACCAGAGAAAGCGCATGTGCACCGGAGTTTGCATGGTCACACGCAGGAGACCCTCGCCAAGTACAGCGATTGCCCCCGCCGGGTTGACAGAGGCCGGTCAGGTCACGTAGAATGCTTTCACCTTTCAGCACAGGGAGGAGCCGTGTCAGCGGCCGAGCCCGAGCAGCGCCCCCCCGTTCCGCATGTAGGACGAGCGTCCGGCGAGCAGTGCAGAGAGGACACAGCCAAGGATAGGAGAGTTGAGGCATGGCAGAAAAGAAGAGCGGACCAGTGAGCGGACCAGTGATCGGGATCATCGTGGTGATTGCGGTGATTGTGATCGGCTTGATCGGCAAGGCCGCGCTCAAGCCGAAGCCGTCATCGACAGCCGCCACAGCACCCACTGCGGCCCAACAGCAGGAGATGCTGAACCAGCAGAAGCAGCTCGCGCCCAAGTAGCACCGGCAACGGGCTCAGTCACTCGGCGTCCACAACCTGCGCCAACAACAGAAAGGACGGCAGAGGCTCTCGCTTCTGCCGTCCTTTCGCGTTGCGCACTTCCCTGAGCGCCCCACACCCGCAGCCGCGAGGATGACTCGTCCTCCCTCGGAGCGGAGGGGGCTGGAGGCGGGCCTCAATCCACGCCAAACTCCTGGGGGCGGAATGTGCGCTTGTGGAACTTGACGTGTCCGTCGTAGTAGCCGACGTTCATGCCATCGTTGTGGTCTGTGCGGCGGGAATCCCGGCCGGTGGTGCTGCCGGAATCCGTCCCGGCGTGGCCGACGCCGCAAAAGGCCCCGCACCGGTACTCTGTCTCCACAATGGCGATCAGGTTCGCCGTGTCGTTGAACACGGACTCTTCGGGCGCAGGGCGAAGGTTGGCGTTGCCGAAGGGACCGTTTCCGATCTGGCCGGCCTTGGATGGCCACCCGGCGTTGGCGCCGTACCCACCGCGGCGTCCTACCTGGCTGCGTCCATTCGTCGTAGCGCACGTTTGGAGGTGCAGGCCCTCGGGGCTGGTGGGACCGGGCAGGTTGGCACTGTGGCACACGTAGAGCTGCCAGTTCTTGGTGTAGGGCTGGCTGACTTCCATCCAGTCATAGCCGGGGTGACCGGTGCACCCGCCCCAGGGCATCATGGCATTGTTCGGAAACCGGCCATCGTAGTCTGACTTGTACATGATCAGGCCGAGCATGATCTGCTTCTCATTGGAGGCGCAGCTCGTCTGTCGCGCCTTCTCCCGGGCCTTGGCGAACACGGGGAACAGGATTGCCGCCAGGATCGCGATGATCGCAATCACGACAAGCAGCTCGATGAGTGTGAAACCTTTCCGTTTGTACATCTTGAGGTCCTCCTTGGTCAGTTGAACGTCGTTGCCCCTCGGCACGGTGATCGACTACAAGCCTCCTTTCCTGCGGAGAGCGCAGCGTGCT
>Ga0210015_1001300_pt1 | contig 24823 bp, 19 predicted proteins | sample CryGeymeta201522_FD_185471 | JGI IMG/M metagenome (GOLD analysis project Ga0210015, IMG submission 185471) | Groundwater microbial communities from Crystal Geyser aquifers in Utah, USA - Crystal Geyser metaG 2015-22 (SPAdes) (version 2) | ecosystem: Environmental > Aquatic > Deep subsurface >... | reverse complement strand
TTGAAAAGATAGAGAATGTTGCCAGAAGAGTGATCAAAGCAAAGGAGGCGGGAAATGAGGTGGTGGTGGTTTTATCGGCTATGGCCGGTGAAACGGACAGACTTATACAACTGGCCTGTAGCGCGGCTGCTGAGCCCAACGGGAGGGAATATGATGCCCTTGTTTCCACGGGTGAACAGGTCACCGTTACTCTCCTCGCCATTATTTTGAACAGGATGGGTTACAAGGCCATGTCCTATCTTGCTTTTCAGGCAAAGGTCATAACCGATCAGGCGCACAAGAAGGCCAGGATTCTCATGGTGGAGACGAAAGCCATAAAAAATGAGCTTAACAAAGGAACCATTGTTATTGTGGCGGGATTTCAGGGTGTTGACCGGGAAGGCAATATTACAACCCTCGGCCGGGGGGGATCCGACACGAGCGCCGTTGCCCTGGCAGCAGCGCTGAATGCCGATGTATGCGAGATATTTACGGATGTTGATGGCGTTTATACAACGGATCCCAATATTTGCAATAAGGCAAGGCGTTTGAACAAGATCTCCTATGACGAGATGCTGGAAATGGCAAGGGCAGGAGCAAAGGTGCTTCAGCCTCGCTGTGTGGAGCTGGCCAAAAAATATGAGGTTCCCATATATGTAAAGTCTTCATTTGCCGACGAGGGGGGAACACTGGTGACTAAGGAGGATGAGGATATGGAGAGAGAGGTGGTGTCTGGGGTAACGTACGATCGGGACCAGGCCAAGATTACGGTGGTTCACGTTCCGGATAGACCTGGTGTGGCTGCGCGTTTATTTACGCCACTTTCAGAACACAACATCGTCATTGACATGATCATTCAAAATGTAAGTCTTGAGGGGTATACCGATTTAACCTTTACAGTTTCAAAAAAAGATGCCAATGAAGCATCCAGGTTGATTAGAGAGGTGGCAAAGGATATAGGGGCAGCCAGGGTGGAAGTGGATGAGAATGTAGCGAAGGTTTCCGTTATCGGCGTGGGAATGATCAGTCATTCCGGTGTTGCGGCAAAGATGTTTGGCGCTCTTGCCAATGAAGGAATCAATATCATGATGATCAGCACCTCTGAAATAAAGATTTCATGTGTTGTGCAGGCAAAATATACCGAACTTGCCGTTATGGTCCTTCACGATGCCTTCGGATTAGAGCAAAAACCATAAAATTCCATGTCCCTGCCCCTCACCAATAGACAGCTTGAAGGATCAATCGTCCTTGTTGTAATTACATCTGTCATCTATGTTACCGTTTTTTTCCTTTACCGGTACCCTTCGCAGGGTGCTTCTATCCCTTACGGCAATGGAACTTCATACCCGGTAATCGTGGAGCTCACCGGTGACACGGAACACAAGGGAATCTATTTTATACCTGAAAATACAACAATTTCCGATTTTCTAAAGATTGCCAAAGTAGAAGATATAAACGATCTTGAGAAAAGAAGCATCAAACTGTCAACCGGTGTGACAGTGAACATCGGTAATCAGTTAAGCATGGGGGAAATAAGCGCTGCCAAGAGGCTGCTCCTCAATATCCCTATTGACATCAATCGGGCCTCTCTCAATGATCTTATGTTTGTTCCCGGCATTGGTGAGAAGACGGCATGGCGGATCATTCATCTCAGAGAAAGCTCCGGAAAATTACAAAAGATTGAGGATTTGATGAAGATACCGGGGATTAAAGAGAAAAGACTGACTCGGATAAAAGAGTACCTTTATGTTGATGTGGAGAACTGATCCTTCAGTTATCTCTGCTGCTGTATTTATTGAGGTAGTTCAAAACCCGCCGGATATATGTATGTGTTTCCTCATACGGAGGAATGGAGTTGTTATATCGGGCCACAGCCCCTTCACCGGCATTGTAAGCGGCCAATGTTAGGGGTAGGTCTCCGTTAAAGAGATTTAAAAGATAACGTAAATACCGGACACCACCTTCAATATTTTTTTCGGGGTGGAAGGAATCTTGTACTTCCAAGGATGAAGCTGTCGCGGGCATGAGTTGCATTAACCCGCAGGCCCCCACGGGGGATACGGCCTGAGGGTTAAAGTTTGACTCTGCCTTAATAACAGCCTTGATTAGAGCGGAATCAACATTATACTTCTTAGCCGCTTTTGTGATCACGGTATCATACATCTCTACATCCTGCCCCAAACCTGTATTAAATTGCACTCGCTTTTCTCTTAAGACGAGGACATATTGGGCATTAACATCTGTGGGAACGTTGGTCAGGTGGACAACGCCTTGTTTATCTACGTATTTATAGATGTCAGTAAGGGAAAGAGAAGGAAAAGCAAGATTTATTATTAACAAAAACAGCGCAAAAAGTGCAGTAAAAATAGCGTTTTTTTTATGAATCATTCTTAAAAAATCTCCTCTTCTTTAATTTTTCATTGTTCTTGACAGAGATGTTTTATAGTGTTAGCATTTCCCAATTTTAAAGTATCATCGTCGGGGCGTGGCGCAGCCTGGTAGCGTATCTGAATGGGGTTCAGAGGGTCGGAGGTTCAAATCCTCTCGCCCCGACCAAACTTTAAAAAGTTATCTTCTTACGGGTTAGTACCTCCTCTCTCGCCTCAAATTCTTTTTTCTCTTAAACAATCTCGTTTCTCAGGCTTTGCTTTGGGAACCAACAAAGCATAAGTGTATCTATTTTGTCAAGGTTTTTGTATGGGGGCCTCTTTTCAAACAGTCCAAATGTGTTATGAAGAGGTCTTTCCGTTGACTTTTTCTCTTCCGGGGTCTATTTTTTATAAAAGCTGACGTATTAGAAAAAATTGACTACTCAGGAGTCATGAGTTAGATGACCATTTCTAAAAAAATCCAGGGGTTTCTTAGCGGCTCCTCATGGATCAGAAAGATGTTTGAAGAGGGTCTCAGTCTCAAGCTCCAATATGGAGCAGGGAATGTGTTTGATTTCAGTCTGGGGAATCCCAGTCTTGAGCCTCCCGCCCGATTTAAGGAATTGCTACGGGATGTAGCCGGGGAGAATATCTCCGGCATGCATGGGTATATGCCCAATGCCGGATACGCGGAAACAAGGGAGGCTGTTGCTTTTTATCTCAGCGGGGAACATAGTGTACCCCTGTCTGCCGAACACATTATCATGACCTGCGGGGCAGGGGGGGCGCTAAATGTGATCTTAAAGACCCTTCTCGATCCGGGCGACGAGGTGATCATTCCCACTCCGTTCTTTGTAGAGTACAGGTTTTATGTGGATAATAACGGTGGTATCACAAAGCTCGTAAAAACGAAGGAAGATTTTTCCCTTGATCTTGGGGCGATGGGTGATGCCTTCACGGAAAAGACAAAGATTGTCCTGATCAATTCTCCCAATAATCCCACGGGAAAAGTGTATAACGAAGCAACGATAAGGAAACTGACCGCCATCATTGAGGAGAAATGCAGGGTGTACGGAAAAGACATTTACCTTGTTTCCGACGAACCTTACAGTGACATAGTTTATGATGGTGTAAAGGTGCCGAGTATACTTTCGGCCTGTAAAAATAGCATTATTGCCTCTTCCTATTCCAAGAGTCTATCTCTTGCCGGGGAAAGGATCGGTTTCATCGCGGTTAATCCAGAAAACGCAAATCTTGAAGATGTCATCAACGGGATGGTCCTGAGCAACAGGATACTCGGCTTTGTTAATGCACCTGCCCTTATGCAGAGAATTGTGGCCAGGATACAGGGTGAGCGGGTCAATGTGGAGGAATACAGGAAAAAGAGAGATATGCTCTGTGATGGCCTTTCCTCGTTCGGTTACCAGTTCACCAGACCTGAGGGAACATTCTATCTCTTTGTCCGCACCCCTATTGAAGATGATGTTGAATTTGTCAGGGCCTTGCAAAAGAGAAAAATCCTCACTGTCCCTGGCAGTGGCTTCGGAGGACCGGGACATTTTCGCATCGCCTATTGTGTGGATGATGCCACTATCATTAATGCCATGGAGGGATTCGGGCAGACGTTGAAGGAATATCTTCCATAGTAATTTGGCAGGGGCACGTTCCCCTGCCATCCTTAGATGATTCCCTCTTCTATCATTTCTTTGAGCGGTAGCGCCCTTGTTACCTCCTTTGCGAGACTGCCGGGGGGCATGATATACTGTTGGACCGTTCTCCGTGGAGGGAAGTATTACCTGGTTCCATAGCCTATCTTCAGTTCCCTTTGTCGCTGATTGAGAAACTCATCCAATTCCCGAATGTTCCACCGCTGGTTGACTCTCCTGAGCTCGATGATGATATCCTTGGCCTCTCTCAGCAAGGTTTCATCTGCGTCCTTTTGGATAAAGGTCAGTTTACGGGAAAGCTCCCTCATTTCATCTTCTTCCTGTTCTAAGGCCTCAGCCCTCGAAAATATAGCATCGGTCCCGCACCTGGGACACTGCCGGAGATCAGCACATCCGCTAGCCGGTCACCCAGCCTTACCCAGGTATTTGAATGCATAAAATGCGTCTGTAAAACCGCATTTTTCACAGGTCATCTTCAGCATTTCACTACCTCCCTTATGGGCTTTTCCCATCGATCTTAATAAATTATATTATAAAAAAAGTCAATAACAATTATAAACGTACATCTTAACATCTCACAGGCACACACCATAATCTCAAGACCGGTTTTTTATTGACACAGACCTACATATTTCTATATTGTTTTTGAAAATTGTAAGACTCTGTATGATTTAGATAATGGAGGTTTTGTATGAAAATAATACTTCTGGGGGCGCCGGGCGCCGGTAAAGGTACTGTAGCCAGACTTCTTACGGAAACCGATGGTTCTGTCCAGATTTCAACCGGTGATATCCTGCGCGCATCCGTAAGAGAGGGGACAGAATTGGGTAAACAGGCCAGGGGTTACATGGACCGGGGGGAGCTTGTGCCCGACTCCCTGATTATGGGGATAATGAAAATCCGTCTGCAGGAAGAGGACTGCAAGAAAGGGTTTATCCTCGACGGTTTTCCCCGCACCATTCCCCAGGCCGTAGAACTTGAGAAGATACTGGAAACCCTGGGGATCAAACTCGACTTTGTTGTTAATCTGGAAGTGCCGAGGGAGGTTATCCTGGATCGTCTGACCACGCGAAGAACTTGTTTAAGTCCTGAATGTCAGGAAATTTACAACGTTAAGAGCAATCCACCGACGACGGATGACAAATGTAAAAAATGCGGCTCTCCTGTTATGCAGCGGGATGACGAAACTGAAGAGGCCATTATCCGGCGACTTTCGACATACACGCAAAAGACATCTCCCCTGATCGGGTTTTATCAACGGGAAGGCATCTTGAAGAACTTTGTATCCTTAGACAGTAAAGAAACCGTGGGTAAGATCAGGGAAGCGCTGAATAAAGATAGATAATCCGCTAATCATAGGGAACGGGATGATAGATTACAAAAGAGAGCTTAACCCTGAACAGTTTCAAATTGTCATGGAAGAGGGGGGTCCTCTCCTTGTCATTGCCGGCGCCGGCAGTGGTAAGACCCGCACCCTGACCTACCGTGTGGCCCGTTTAATAGAATCGGGGGTAAAGCCGGAAAGGATGCTCCTTGCCACCTTTACCAATAAGGCTGCCCGTTCGATGCTTTCGAGGGTGCAGACGCTCCTCTCATGTTCATTCGAGGCAGGCTTCGAGAAGGACATAAACCGGCTATGGGGTGGGACGTTTCACCATATCGCCCATCTTATCCTGAGGGTAAATGCCCCCCTGCTCGGTTACGAGAGAAATTTTTCCATTATTGACAGTGAAGATGCGAGGCAACTGATCAATACCTGTATTACGGAAGCGGGAGGCGATAAGAAAAGCGATAATTTCCCGAGAGCAAATGTCCTGGGAGACATCATCGGTCTCTCCGTAAATACCGAACGTTCCCTGGAAGAGGTTGTGGCGGGGAGATACCCGTTTTTCTCCCATCGTCTTGACGACATCAAAGCGGTGGCCTCCCATTACAGCCATCGCAAGAAAAAATTAAACGTCATGGACTTTGATGACCTCCTCTTCAACTGGAAAAGACTCCTCACAGACTTCCCGGATGTCCTGAAGGCGTATGCGGAAAGGTTTTCCCATGTCCTGGTGGATGAATATCAAGATACTAGCATCATCCAGGCGGACATCCTGGATCTTCTCGCCTCGCGCCACAGAAACCTGATGGTTGTAGGTGACGATTCCCAGAGTATCTATTCCTTCAGGGGGGCGAACTTTGACAATTTCATTAAATTCCCGGAGAGATATTCCGATTGCAAGATCTTCAAGCTGGAGACCAACTACCGCAGCACACCGGAGATACTTCACCTGGCCAACATGAGTATCGTCAATAATGAAAAGCAGTTTCAAAAAAATTTACGGGCGGTAAGAGGGGAGGGGATTCGGCCGGTCCTCGTGCCGGCGAAGGATGTCTTCCAGCAGGCGGACTTTGTAGCCCAGCGGATCATTGAATTAATACGGGAAGGTCTTCCCCTCCATGAGATCGCCGTTCTCTACCGGGCGCATTACCATTCCATGGAACTGCAGATGGAAATGAGCAGGCGGGCTATCCCCTTTGAAATCCGTTCCGGCATCCGTTTTTTCGAACAGGCCCATATCAAGGACGTGACTTCCTACATGCGGATCGTGGTCAATCCCTTTGATGAACTGGCCTGGAAGAGGGTACTGGGACTTCACTGGAAGATAGGCAAGGCTACCGCCGATAAGGTTTGGAGATTCATCTCGGCGCAGGCGAAACCGCTTGCCGCCATCATGACCGATGAATTTCTTAAATGTGTAACAAAAGCGGCGGCCCCCGGTCTCTTAAAATGCAGAAACACCATCAAAACCATCCTGGAAGAATCACCGGAGAGAGTCCCCTCGGAAATTATTGATATACTGATCAGGGGGAGCTACGGGGAGTATATAGAGAAAAGCTATAGCGACGCGGCGTCACGGGAAGATGACCTGGATCAACTGGGGAACTTTTCCACCAAATTTGATTCTCTGGAAGATTTTTTGAGTGAACTGGCCCTCCTGACAAATATGACTGAGGAAGCCGAACATGATCCGGACGCAGGGGCGAAGAGCAAGGTTATCCTCACGACAATTCATCAGGCGAAGGGTCTGGAGTGGACGATTGTTTTTATGATTGGGTGTGCGGAGGGGATGATGCCCTCTCCCCGTTCTTTGAAAGACCAAAATGGGGAAGAAGAGGAACGGCGGATCTTTTATGTTGCCACAACCAGGGCAAAGGACCAACTGTACCTCTGTTATCCCTTATTCAATTACGCAAAGGGGATGGGCAGTATGGTGATGAGCCCTTCCAGGTTTATCAGGGAATTGTCACCGCTGTCGCACAGGGCAAAAGACCGGCCATACGATCAGTGGCTTGTCGAAGAGGAATGAAACACTTTTGCTACAACCACCGGTCAGACTTGGTTTTTGCCTCATATTCCGCCTTCAGGGCGATCTGCGTTGCTTCGGCAATGTCCTCGGCTCTTTTCACCCAGTCTTCAAATTTAATGTCCACGCCAAAGATGCCGACCATTTCATCCCTCTCATTTACAATGGGGGCAGATGCGGTGATACAGAGCGCTCCTGTCATCTTTGAGATATAGAAATTGGTGACATGGATTTTGCCGGTTGAAAGCGGAATGATGAACCACTCCCTGTCCGACTGATCCGTTCCGATGCCATAGTTTTCATACTTTGCCCTGTCGGCAATATTGGTGATATTTCGCGTGGTCTTTTTACCGTTCATGTCTACTACGTAGGCAAACTGGATGGAGGGGTTTTCCTCTATGAACTGTTGCATGATCGGTTCCTGTAATTCCGGTTTCATTGTCTTCATCATGGGGTGTTCTATAACCTGTTTCACCACAGAAACCGCTGCCTCCGCCGCCAGGTATTTTATTTTCTCGAGGTCGGACATGAAGAGTTCAGGAATATATTTACGAACCCTCCTTTCCATTTCTTCATAGGATATGCTTGTTACCCTGCCTGATTCATACTGTTCCATAACCCACTTGTTAATTTTTGAGATACCCGGGTGCCTTTTGTCTATCGTCTTATCTTCCGTGAGACCAAGGTGTGAGTTGATCCAGTAGGCGATGCCCGCCTTCCCTGATTTATCGGTAATCGTTGTCGTCACAGGTCTCCTGAGTATTTTGGCCGTGTTGAAAATATTGTATATCTCTTCGTTCTTGATCAAGCCATCGGCATGGATACCGGCCATTGTCGCATTAAATTCAGAACCGACAAAGGGATAGTTTGGAGAAATTCTTATCCCGATCTCATTTTCAAAGTAGTTGGCAATATCCGTGATGACGGTAGTATCAATGCCATAGTTTGTGCCTTTAAGACTGATAAACTCGATGATGAGGCCCTCAAGGGGGGGATTACCCGTTCTTTCACCCAAACCGAGAAGTGTCCCATTGGCCGCACCACAACCGTAGAGCCAGGCCGTGGAGGCGTTGATCAGGGCCTTATGAAAGTCATTATGACCGTGCCATTCCAGCAGGTGACCGGGAACGCCGGCATCCTCGATGAAGGCCCTGATAAGTTTATCTATACTCCGGGGGAGGGAGGCGCCCGGATAGGTTACCCCGTAACCCAGGGTATCACAAAGCCTGATCTTGATATCCATGCCGCTCTCTTCCCGTAATTTCATCAGTTCAATGGCAAAGGGGATACAGAACCCGTAGATATCAGCCCGCGTAACATCCTCAAAATGACATCTGGGGATGATATCCGCATCAAGAATGGACTTTATAATGCCGAGATAATCTTCGAGCGCTTGTTTCCTCGTCTTATCCATTTTGAGAAAGATATGATAATCCGAGATGGAAGTCAAAACACCGGTCTCTCTCAATCCTGCTTCCTTTACCAGCTTGATATCCTCTCTATTTGCCCTTATCCATCCGGTAACTTCGGGATATCTCAGCCCCAGTTCAAGGCATTTTTCCACCGCTTCCCTGTCCTTATTGCTGTAGAGAAAAAATTCCGATTGCCTGATCACGCCATTTTCACCGCCGAGCTTACCCATCATGGTGTATAGATCAACAATCTGCTGGACGGTATAAGGCGGTCTTGCCTGTTGACCATCTCTGAACGTTGTATCCGTGATGAAAATCTCGTCTGCGGGATTGATCGGGATAATCTTATGGTCAAAATCAATCCTGCATACATCATCATAGGGAAAGACTTCCTTTTGGAGATTCGGCGCCTCCGGATCTCTAAGCTCAAACCTCCAGAACTGGGAATGTTCATGATCCAGGACTTTTTTATTTTTATTCCATTTTGCCATAATTTATTCTCCGCACAGATTTTGTAACGCAAGAAAGATAAGAAGTATAGAGATCAATGTGTTTTGTCAATGAAAAAGATAAATCACTCTGTCAGATCAATTCAGATGCCTGGTGATCACATCTGAAGGTTCCCGTGCTTTTTATATGGCCTATCCTGTTTCTTATTCTTCAACGCCTCCAGGGCGGTAATCAATTTTATCCTGGTCTCCTCAGGCTCGATGACATCGTCAATATATCCTCTTTCCGCGGCTACATAAGGATTTATGTAAAACTTAGTGTATTCTGCCATCTTGCGTTGCCTTACTTCTTCCGTGTTTTCCGCGGAAGCGATTTCTTTGGCAAAGATCACGCTGGCTGCCGTTTCCGGCCCTACCAGGGCTATCTCGGCGGTTGGCCAGGCAAACATGATGTCTGCCCCGATGGGTTTGTTGCACATGGATAACTGGGCGCCGGCATAAGACTTCCGCACTATGAGTGTGATCTTGGGTACGGTGGCTTCGGTATAGGAATAAAGCATTTTAGATCCGTGCCTTATTATGCCCTTCAATTCCTCGGCCTTGCCGATCATCACTGCCGGAGAGTCCTGGAACTGGACGAGGGGGATATTAAAGGAATCGCAAATTCTGACAAATCTTGCCAGCTTGTCGGAGGCATCCACATCAATAACACCGCCTTTCACCAGTGATTGGTTGGCCACTATTCCCACGGCACGCCCGTTTAACCGGGCAAAACCGGTGATCATGTTCCGGGCGAACTGGGCTTTAATCTCAAATAAATTCCCGTCATCCACCACCGCGGCGATGATCTTTTTCATGTTGAAGGGGGTCTTGGAGGCCTCGGGGAGGATATCCATAATATGTTCGTTCCTGCGATGAGGGGTATCGGTGGGAGTGACAAGGGGAGAATTCTCTCTGTTGTTCGAGGGAAGATAATCCAATAGCTGCTTGGCTAATTCCAGGGCATGCTCATCATTTTCCGCAATGATATCCGCCAGTCCTGTTATCGGGCCATGCATGGATGTTCCCCCCAGTTCCTCGGCGAGGGCGTCGTACCCCAGCATCGTCTTCACAAATGCCGGTCCTCCCATGTACATGAAGGCAGTTCCCTTAACCATAATGATGAAATCGGTCAGGGCGGGGCCGTAGGCGGCTCCGCCGCCGCAGTGACCCATCAAGAGGGAAATTTGGGGGATTACGCCGTTATACAGGGTGTGGCGGCGGAATAACTGGGCATACCACTCACTGGAATCCTGCCCTTCCTGGAGTCTCGCTCCACCTGAGTCTACCATTAGAATAAAAGGCGCCCCGGCGGTAAATGCCATATCAATTATTTTACACAGCTTTTGGCCATGGACCTCCCCATAGGTTCCCGCAGAGGTCGTGAAATCCTCGCCTCCAAGGAAAACAGTGCGTCCTTTCACCGTACCGTAGCCGACGACCACGGCGTCGGCCGGGATTTCCCTTCCCGCCATGCCGAACTGGGTGCAGCGATGTTTGGCCAGGGCGTCTGTTTCATTAAAACTGTCGGGGTCGAGAAGTTTATCTATCCTTTCCCGAACGGTTAATTTGCCTGTTTTATGCTGGGCCGCTATCCGTTCGTTACCGCCCATCTGCATTATTTTGCCTTTGCGTGCCTTCAGGTCATCCAATTTCTCCAAATTTACACCCATTTTTAAGCTCCTTTCTCAGAGTTAGTCCGTTTTGGGACTAATTACCTAAATTTTTACTCGCCGTAGCCTTAAGGCATTGCCAACCACGGAAACAGAGGAAAGGCTCATAGCGGCCGCGGCAATGATCGGGCTGAGCAGAATGCCGAAGTGGGGATACAGAATACCCGCCGCAATGGGCACGCCGAGAGCGTTATAGATAAACGCAAAGAAGAGGTTCTGCTTTATATTGGCCATGGTGGCACGGGAGAGCCCTCTGGCACGGACGATCCCGGTGAGGTCGCCCTTGACCAGGGTGACACCGGAGCTTTCCATGGTTACATCAGCGCCCGTTCCCATGGCAATCCCCACTTCAGCCTGGGCCAGGGCGGGGGCGTCATTGATGCCGTCGCCGGCCATGGCGACAACATATCCGCCCTGCTGAAACTTTTTGACCTCCTCTGCCTTTTGATCCGGCAAGACCTCGGCCACTACTTCGTCCAGATTGAGCTTTTTGGCAACTGCTCCCGCTGTTACCTTATTGTCCCCGGTCAGCATCACAATCCGGATACCTTCCGCGTGCAATCGTTTGATCGCCTCGGGGGTGGTCTCTTTGATCGGATCGGCGACGGCCAGTAAACCGCCGATTTTGCCGGAAATCCCCAAAAACATGACGGTTTGTCCTTCGGACCGCATGGCCAGGGCCTGTTCCACCAAAGAGCCGCCGTCAATTTTGAACTCTTCCAGAAGCTTACTGTTGCCAAGGAGCACCGCCTGACCGTCAACCTCGCCGGAAACACCCCTGCCGGTGTGGGAGGCAAAATTTTTCACATCAATCAGGTGGAGTCTTTGATTGCCGGCGCCTTCAACAATGGCTGCCGCCAGAGGATGTTCGCTGCCCTTCTCCAGAGAGGCCGCCAGCAGTAACACTCTGTTTTTATCAATTCCGGGTGCAGCGATAACCTCTACCAGCTTCGGTTTGCCCTCGGTCAGGGTACCGGTCTTGTCAACCACCAGCATGGTGACTTTTCGTAAGGTTTCGATCGCTTCGGCATTTTTAAACAGGACCCCCATGGTTGCCCCCTTGCCCGTTGCCACCATGATGGACATGGGGGTAGCTAGACCCAGGGCGCACGGACAGGCAATGATCAGTACCGAAACGGCGGCAATCAGCGCGTAAGCCAATTGGGGGTCGGGTCCGAAAAAGTTCCAGATGCCAAAAGCGAGAAGAGCGATGGCGATCACCGCCGGTACAAAATATCCGGAGACAATATCGGCAAGTCTCTGGATCGGCGCCCGGCTTCGTTGTGCTTCAGCCACCATCTTTACAATTTGTGACAACAAGGTTTCGGCGCCTACTTTTTGGGCCTCCATAATCAATGTGCCGGCGCCGTTGATCGTGGCGCCTATGAGCTTATCTCCCGCTTGTTTATGAACCGGTATCGGTTCGCCGGAAATCATTGATTCATCAACGCTGCTTCCCCCTTCAAGAACTGCCCCGTCTACGGGAATCTTTTCCCCCGGTCGGACCCTCAGGCGGTCTCCTTTCATTACATGCTCCAAGGGGATATCGCTCTCATTTCCGTTGACGTCTATTTTTCGTGCAGTTTTCGGCGCCAGACCCAGAAGCGCCTTTATGGCTGCACCGGTACGGCTTCTGGCCCGCAGCTCCAACACCTGGCCCAGTAATATCAAAACAACAATAACGCCTGCCGCCTCAAAATAGACCTCAACCATCCCTTCTGCTGTCCGCATTGCCGCGGGGAAAAGATGGGGAAACAACACGCCAACCAGGCTGTACAGGTATGCTACCGATACCCCGATACCGATAAGGGTGAACATGTTCAGGCTTCTATTGATGACAGACCGAACGGCCCGAACGTAAAAGGGCCACCCGGCCCAGAGAACCACCGGTGTCGCGAGAATCAGTTCCAGCCACTGGTAGGTCCCGGCTGCGGCTATGGCAACGAGTAAGTGCCCGCCCGGGATAAGATCGCGCATGGCGATGATTAGCAGTGGTAACGCCAGGACGGCACTCGCAATGAACCGCTTGCGCATGTCTTCATATTCGGGATTTTTTTCTTCTCCCGTCAAAGAGACGGTGCTCGGCTCCAATGCCATGCCGCATTTGGGACAGCTTCCCGGCCCGTTCTGGAGAATTTCCGGGTGCATCGGACAGGTATAAAGCCGGTCGCCGTCCATAGGTTGCTGTAATGTTGACGGCTCCGGCCCTTCCTTGTTCGTGGATTTGTCCGGGTCGGTTTTGAACTTTGCCAGGCAATGCCTACTGCAGAAATAGTAGTCTTTGCCGTCATGTTGATGGTGGATGAATTTACCTTCCTCCCCTGTTGACATGCCGCAGACCGGATCTACATATCGGCTTTTCCCCTCTTCACAATGCCGGCAGTTCATTATACACCTACTTTCGCTGTTACCATATAGTGTTTTTCTTTAGGGTGAACATCCGTTAGAAAGAGATAAGGGGGGAAGAGAAAAGCGGGGACTTTCGAATGCCCCATCTCAGGAGCTATTCTCTCCCTTTCTGCACTCATACATCATGATTGCCCCTGCCTGCGGCAGGCTGAGAGATTCTGCATCCCCCATCCCGGGGATGCACCACTGTTCATCGGCCATATCTGCGATTTGTTCCGACAGGCCATGAGTTTCAGAACCAAGCAGAAGAGCCGTCCCCTCCGGACAGGGATGGGGGGGGGATGCCTCTTCGAACATGGCTGATGATAAGGGTGTAGTGTTTTTTAATCCGGGGCAGAACCTCGGAAAAATCAACTTCTGGAATGATGTTAAGATGAAAAATACTGCCCATGGAAGAGCGCACCACCCGGGAATTGGTAAAATCCACCGACCCGGCGCTGAGAATGACCGTTTTAATGCCGAACCAGTGGGCCGTCCGCATCATCGCGCCAAGATTATTGGGGTTGCGGATCTGATACAGGAGCAGAAGATATCCTGCCCCCGGCGGAGACAATCTAAAGATATTGGTCGGGCGTGGTATGGCGGCCAGGGCCATTATCCCTTCAGGCTCTTTATCCTGACTCAATTTTGACCATTGTCTTGCCGACAAAAGGTAAGTTTCTGTATTTTCTGGAATTGTGGACAAGAAAGCCTCCCAGTGTTCCCGTTTTTCCTCCATTATGAGGAGCGCTTTTGTTTCCCCGGGGCTTTTCAATAGCTCCTGAACAATCTTAAAGCCTTCCGCCAGAAAGAGGCCTTCCCGCCGGCGATACTTCGCCAGCTCAAGTTTCTTCCAGAGTTTAAGCTGCAAATTAGAGGGCTTACAAACCGTCAACCTTTGCCTCGTCCCATGTCCTATTGTCCTATTGACCTGAGTTCCCTCCGGTAAGGAATTAACCGGGATGGCGCATCGTTTTTCTCCTCAAAATTGCTTTGAGGACCTCCATGGAGATAAATACAATGATGCCAGAGCCTAAGATGATTTCGAGATCAACAGTTGAAGGTTTAAATATGCCAAAAGCATCACGTACAGAGGGGATCTGAATCAACACAAAAGTTAGTACAATTTGCGAGGCAATGGCGAGGAGAAGCCATTTGTGAGGAGGCGCCTTAAAGATACTGTATCTCATGGAGCGGAAGTTCAGGGCAATAATAAGCTCTATCACTAAAAAGAGAGAGAATATCTCTGTTCTTGCATGTGTTATATCGGCGAACTCATGGTAAAAGAGCAGGAAGAAGAAGGGAATCTCAATAAAGAGGGCCAGCAGAATGAACGCCACTACATCCCGGGAAAATACACTTTCCTTCGGGTCCCTCGGTGGTCTTTCCATGATATCAGGGTCAGGAGGGGCTATTCCCAGAGCAAGCGCAGGAAGTCCGTCTGTGACCAGATTTATATAGAGTATAGCCGCCGGCAGGAGGGGTAGATATTCTGGACCGGAGATGAGAACCACTCCGCCGATAACCGCCACCTCCGTGATATTACAGCGGAGCAGATAGGTAAGATATTTCTTTATATTATCGTAAATCCACCTCCCCCGTTCAACGGCCTTTACGATGGTGGCAAAGTTGTCATCACTCAAGACCATATCGGCCGCTTCTTTTGTTACGTCTGTACCTGTTATGCCCATTGCCACTCCAATGTCGGCATGCTTCAAGGCAGGGGCATCGTTGACTCCATCACCCGTCATGGCCACCACCTCACCCCTCTTCTTCCACGCCTTTACTATCTTTAACTTATCCATGGGGGATACCCTGGCGTAAACAGTCACCCGATCAACAATCTTTTCCAACTCCTCCTCAGAAATCTTTTCTAACTCTTTGCCCGTCAATACCATATCCCCTTCTTGATAGATACCGATTTCCTTTGCTACCGCTACCGCCGTGAGCCTATGATCTCCGGTAATCATGACGGGTTTGATACCTATCCCTTTGCATACCCTCGTGGCCTCCATGGCCTCTTCTCTCGGTGGGTCCATCATCCCCGTAAGACCGAGAAAAACCATGTTATTCTCAACGGCATCTTCTCCATTTCCCACTCCATCTGGGAGCTCCCTGTAGGCTATGCCCAGGACCCTTAAGGCGCCGAGAGCCATTTCTTCACTCGCCTGCAAAACCTTCCCTCTTTCCCCTTCGGTCAGGGGTTTCATGCTATCGCCACTTGCGATATGGGAACTCCTCTCTAAAACTACCTCGGGAGCTCCTTTCATAAAGGCCACTCTTTTCCCATCCTCCATACGATGAATGGTAGTCATCCTCTTTCTCTCGGAACTGAAGGGCAGCTCCTCTATTCTTGGGTTCGCAAGTTTCACCACGGTCTGACTTAAGCCCCCCTTTGCCGCAACCACCACGAGGGCTCCCTCCGTAGGATCACCCTTGATTGACCACTTTCCTTCCATCTCCTCGAGGAGGGCATCGCTGCAGAGGATCCCTGCCTTAAGAAACAATTGAAATGATTGATGATTCTTTGGATCGGGGAGACCTATAAACTCCCCTTCCAGCGTATAGCCGCCACCTGTGACCTCCACAGTGGTCTCAGAGGTATATATCTTCCTCACTGTCATCTCCCCCCTCGTCAGGGTACCGGTCTTATCCGAACAGATTACCGTGGTACAGCCAAGGGTCTCCACGGCAGTCATTTTTCTTACCAGGGCATTATTTCTCGCCATCTGATGCATCCCTATGGCCAGGGCGCCTGTGACAATAGCCGGCAGCGCCTCAGGAACCGCCGCTACGGCGAGAGCTATGGAAAACATCACCATTGTGGTTATAAATTTCAGATCAAGCCCGGCGCCCATGGCCTCCCTGATGATACTGATTCCCCCAATAAGCAGACAGATACCGAGAGCGATGATGCCAAGCCATTTGCCGATCTCTTCCGTCCTCTTTTCGAGGGGCGTCTTTTCCACCGTAACAGTCGTTACCTCTTCGGCGATCGTGCCAAATTCTGTGGCCATCCCTGTTGAGGTGACCACCGCTTTACCCCTGCCATAGGTCACTGTGGTGCCGGTAAACACCATGTTCCTTCTATCACCTACGGAAACATCCTCGGGCAACGGTTTGATCTCCTTACCCACGGGGACAGACTCTCCTGTGAGAGGCGCCTCATCACATTTCAAGGAATAGTTCTCAATCAACCGGGCATCGGCGGGGATCCGATCACCTGCCTCGAGAAGCAAGATATCCCCCGGAGTAAGTTTCCTTGAGGGAACCTCCTCCTCTTTCCCCCCCCTTAAGACCGTGCTGGTGGGAGAAAGTATCTTCTTCAATGCCTCAAGGGCACGCTCCGCCCGATATTCCTGAACAAACCCTAAAACCGCACAGAAAACAACAATCACGACGATGGATAGCGCATCAATTACCTCCCCTACCATTGCGGAAAGGACAATGGCCACAAGGAGGATGATGATGAGTATGTTCTTGAACTGACTAAGGAAAACAGTAAGGGGCGACTTCCTTTCCTCTCTCTTGAACTCATTATAACCGTATTTTTCCAGGCGACCTCTAACCTCCTCCGCTATTAAACCCTTCGCCGGATCGGTATCCAGTTCCTTTAAAACCGAAGCTACTTCCCTCGCATGCCAGGCACTTTTTGCCATACAGTTTTTCCCAGAGTTTAAGTTGTGATTTCAGGGGGGTAAGTATAGTGGGGGTCATGCTTGGGTTGTGGTAACGCAAGAGGAATAAATCAGTGATTTACCAAGATCAACGAGATTTTTTATTTTTTGACGGTGGATTAAGGGATGCATCCCCTTGAAAACGGGAATATCCCTCATTCAACCCTATTTAGCAAACGGAAGAACCCATATGAACATAGCCGGGATGTAGCAGGCGACAAGGGATATGACGACATAGGGAGCCGATATGCCGAGGAATTCCTTGAGCCCCACCGTTCGCCCATCCTCCTTCTCCCCCATGCTCTTTGCCACGAACAGGGCAGGCGCCCCCGCTATTGTCAAGTTGCTGCCCAAGGTGCCCGCCCACAGGAGCATCCAGTAGAGGGGCCAGGGATTCACCCCCGCGTTGTTACCCAGATCCCTGATCACGTAGAGCATGGCCAGGATATAGGCATCGTGCTCCACAATCCCGACAATGGGCGCCGTGATCCAGTACAGGGCAGTGGCCCCTACGACAAGGCTCTTCTGAATAACCGGAGTGAGGGCATCGGCGACGAGCTTGATCACACCGGAGGCATCCAGCCCCCCGACGAGAGCGAACAGCGAGATGTAAAAAAAGATCGCCCGCCAGTCAAGCTCCCCCAGGACATGCTCCACATCGGGGATCTTCACGGAAAAGCGTTTCTTGAAGATCTCAAAGATGAGCACGATCGAGATCGCCCCCCACATGGCGATGAAGCCCAGGTAGTAACCGAAGAAGGCCCGGAACGCCATGGCAATGATGGTGAGGAGAAAGATCCCGCAGGCGATGATCGCAAAGGGCTTATCCTTAATATGATCGATGGGCCTTTCCTCGGCAAGAGATGAAACATCCATAGTGACGCCACGATAACTTCGGGAAAACTTCCAGAGAAAAAAACCGCAGGTAATCACGTAGGAGATGAGGAGAATGAAGAACGAGGACGGCCGTCCCATGAACCAGATAAACCCATTGAACTCGATCTTCGCCACGCTGTGGAGCATCTGCGGCGGCAGATCCCCGAGGAGCATGGCCGTGCCCATGAAGTTGGCGCAGAGGCCGACGAAGAGGAGCGGAGCAAAGGCGGGAAACTTGAAACGCCGGCATGCATGAAAGACAACCGGTGCAAACATCAGGACGACGACGACATTATCGATGAGTATCGAGACGAATCCAGCCAGCATGCCCAGGGCCGTGATGAATATAGCCACATTCCCCTTGGACGCCTTGAGCATAACTGATGCGAGAAAGTCGGGCACCCCCGACCGCCCGAAGTAACCCGAGATGATCCAGATGGACAGCAGGATGGCGATGACATTCCAGTCGACGCTCTTGAACGCCTGAACATCCGTCATGATCCCGAAGAAGATCATCCCGATGACTCCAAGCAGCGCCGCCAGGACGCTGTCGATCCCCCCTGTGATGACCAGTATGATACTCGCAAGAAATACAACAACAGCGATAACCTGAATGAATTCCATTTGACCTGTAACCTTCTATCGTATTTATACAGTTGTTATGGGGAGGATCAAATAATTCCCATACCCTTTAAAACGGAAAGCATCACCGCCGCTGCCATGACGGAACCTACCTGGCCGCCTGCATTGGCGCCCATAGCATGCATGAGGAGATGGTTCTGTTTGTTATATTTTAAACCTTCCTTCTGAACAACACGGGCGGACATTGGAAATGCTGAGATACCTGCCGCCCCGATGAGAGGATTCACTTTCCCGCCGGAGATGACGCACATGAGTTTGCCGAAGAGGACGCCACAGACGGTATCGAGACAGATCGCCAGGAATCCCAAAGCCAGAATGATGAGCGTCTGCGGATTGAGGAAGGCCCTGCCGTCCATGGTAGCGCCTATGGAAATCCCCAGGAACAGGGTGACGATGTTTGCTATTTCATTTTCCGAGGCTTTTGTAAGCCGGCTCACCGCGCCGGACTCTTTCATCAAATTTCCCAGCATGATTGTTCCGATAAGGGGCAAGCCCATGGGGGCGATAAGACCGCCGAGTACTGTCATCACCAGGGGAAAGAGCATCTTGGTCGTCTTCGAGACAGGTTTCAGCCCTTTGCTGCTCATGACGATTACTCTCTCCTTCTCTGTGGTTAAGAGCTTCATAATGGGAGGTTGAAAAACGGGAACCAGAGACATGTAAGAATAGGCGGCAACAGAAACCGCCCCTAAGAGATGGGGGGCATATTTAGAGGCAACATAAATGGCAGTCGGGCCATCACAGGCTCCGATGATGCCGATGGAGACGGCATCCAGCTTTGAAAATCCCAAAATCAGGGCCAGGGCCAGGGTTAAAAAGATACCAAATTGCCCCGCTGCCCCGAGGAGAAATGTCATTGGATTCTGGAGAAGAGGGGTAAAATCGGTCATGGCGCCGATTCCGATAAAAATAAGAAGCGGAAATAACTCCGTGATTACACCCGCATCATAAATCGTCCTGAGAAATCCTTCCTCCTCCATCAGACCGGCCAGGGGGATATTAACCAGGATGCAGCCAAATCCTATGGGGACAAGGAGCAAGGGTTCAAAGTCTTTTTTGATACCCAGATAGAGAAGAATGCAACCGATTACTATCATTATCGGGTTGGACCAGTGGAGGCTGACGAAACCTGCGCCAAGCCCCGATAGTCCGTTTATAACGGCATCCAGCATAATTTATTCCTCCCTGTTTAGTTGGGTTCTTCTTCTTTCTTGTAGGGAAAGACCTTCGTAAGAAGACTCATGATCAGGCTCATGATCCAGAGGGTTAAAATAGTTCCCCCCATTCCGACGATAATCATGGTTATACCAAAGGTAAAATTGTCCATTTTGAGGCGCCTCCTGGTTTGTAAAATTTCTCTTTAAGGAAAATCGTCATCTCGTTTGAAAAGTTTTTCTCCATATATTTAGAGACATTCCCTTGTCAAGAAAAAAAGCTTCCTACTTATATAAATTGATTATGGGTTCATTTCCTTAATGAATGCCTCATAAGTGGCGGCATCCATTAGTGTATCCAGTTCACTGACATCATCCATTTTAAGCCTGACTATCCAGCCTTCCCCGAAGGGGTCCTGATTGATGAGATCGGGCTGGTCGTCCAGTCTGTGATTGACCTCGATCACCTCTCCGCTGACCGGTGCATAGACATCGGATACCGATTTGACCGACTCTAACACGGCGACAATTTCCCACTGCTTCACTTTTTTCCCGATTTCCGGCAGTTCCACGTAAACAATATCCGTGAGCTGTTCCTGAGCATAATCGCTGATGCCCGCCGTAGCCGAACCATCCCTGTTATCCAGTGCCCAAGTATGTTCTTTTGAATGTTTCCTGTCTGATATATTTGGTTCAGACATATTTTTCTTCCTCCACTTTCTGAAATACCCCGGCAAAGAATTCCTGCCTCTTCCTGGGAAAGTACACCGTTCCTCCATAGTCAACGATGAGTTTCCCTTCCAGATGGTCAATTTCATGCTGCACGATGCGGGCAAGAAAATCGGTATATCGTTTGCTTATTTTACGGCCCATGGGATCGCAGGCCCGTACCTTGATTTCAGGAAATCTGCTGACCTCGACCCTGATCTCCGGACAGGAGAGACATCCCTCCGACGCTGACACATCTTCCCCCCGAAACTGTGTAATCCGGGGATTTATCAGGACGTCATAATTATTTTCACTATTTATCTGCTCTTTCTCGTTAAATCCTTTATTTCTGAAAACTATAATTTTTTTATTAATTCCAATCTGCGGGGCCGCCAGACCCAGGGCATCATCCCTTTCGAGAAAGGCGCCGACCAGGGTTTCGATGGCTCTTTGCCCATCGCTATCAATGGGAATCGGTATATCCAGGGAGGGCTTCCTCAGGATTCGAGCCTCTTCTTCATTTATTCCCTCATCACTCCACAGAGTTAAGATTTTCGTTCCGGACATCGCGGCACTTCTCCTTATGTAAAGTCACCTCTTTTGGGTCATATAGCACTTAGGAGGTATTATTTCAATAATGAATAGGGGCAAAAAAGTGTGAATTCGTGACCTTTCAAATACCCTTGATAATTTTCAGGATCTCTGTTAGTTTCCTAAAACTACAGAAAACGGTGGGGGTGCAACTTTGATTGATGAGATTAAGACTGAGAATTCATGACATCATCGCCAGGGCCGCCCGGCAGGAGTTTGCCAGGGCGATGAGATTCAGGGATGGGGTGAAGTTAGATATCCCCCCCTGTAGCCTTAAAGAACCACGACTCCTATATATCCACATCCCCTTCTGTGAGAAACTATGCCCTTACTGTTCCTTTCACCGTGTCGTCTTTGAAGATACCCTTTGCCGAGATTATTTTCATGCCCTCCGGAAAGAGATACTGCTCTATAGAGAAAAGGGCTACGACTTCCGCGGCCTCTATGTGGGAGGGGGGACCCCGACCATCCTGATTGACGAGCTGGAAAAAACCATTGCCCTGGCGAGGGAGTGTTTCAGTATCCAGGAAATTTCCGTCGAGACAAACCCGAATCACCTGACAGATAAAAATATGACGGTTTTGAAGCGGGCTGGGGTGAGTCGCCTTTCGATCGGTGTACAGAGCTTCGATGATGGTCTCCTGAAGGAGATGGGACGGTACGATAAATACGGAAGCGGCGAGGTCATTGCGGAACGGCTGAGGCAGACCCTGGGGTTGTTTGCTACCCTCAATGCAGATATGATCTTTAACTTCCCCTCCCAGACCATGGCAGGGCTTGGGAGGGACCTGGATATCCTGATGGAAACAGGGGCAGATCAGATCACCTACTATCCCCTGATGGTTTCCGACTCCACACGAGGGGTGATCAACAAGACACTGGGACAGGTGGATTACGACAGAGAAAAACAGTTTTACCGCCGGATTGTAAAACGGCTGACGCCGGCATACCGCTTTTCCTCGGCCTGGTGTTTCTCCAAGACAAAAACAGTCTCCATTATTGACGAGTATATCGTTGATTATGACGAGTACGCGGGGCTTGGCAGCGGGGCCATCGGATACTTAGACGGCAAGTGTTATGCAAATACCTTTGACATCCAGGAATATATCGCCGCGGTAAACCGGGGGGAGATGCCTCTGCTGGCCTCCAGTAATTTTCCCCTTAAAGACAGGATACGTTATGATTTCCTGATGAAACTCTTCGGCACGAAATTAGATGTCCCTGCCCTGCGCAAAAAGTACAGTGGAAGGTTTTACAGATATCTCTGGCCTGATGTCCTTGTTTTTGTCCTGACAGGTAATCTGCGTTATCACCCACCCTGTTTCTACCTGACCGAGCAAGGGTGTTATACGTGGTTGATTATGATGCGGGAGTTTTTTATTGCGGTAAACAACTTCCGTGATTTTTGCCGGGCCAAAATCATGCCTTGATACTACTACCGTAAAAGGTAAATGAAAGGGGGAATCATCTATAAAATATGTAACTATTCAGCCACCAAGGCACAAAGACCCAAAGAGAAGATGGATATAAATTGAATAACGGAGTTTTCTCATTAATTTCAATGTGCCATGCATTAAAAAGGCTATTATAAAGAATTAATTCTATAATCTTGGTGCCTTTGTGCCTTTGTGGCAAGATACCTGAGTAGTTACGAATTTCCATGACAAGCCCCTTGAAGATTTGTTGGACCTCCTTGCGGCGCCTTCGAGCGAAAGGCAATTTATCATGTACGAGGCCCTGCGAAAAGGCGCCGATTGCGATACCCTCCATCAGAAAACCCACATCAAGCTCTGGTTCATCCGGCATTAGGATTGGCCGATTCCTTTGGATTGGCCTTCTACAAGGCACAGGTCGCAGCCCAGCAGACGCTTCCCGGGGAAGGCACGGTGCTGATCACGGTAAACCAGAAGGATAAAAACGCCGTTCTGGAAGTGGCACGGAGATTCGAGGAATTGGGTTTCAAGATCAAGACAACAGGCGGGACATGCCAATTCTTCGCCGCAAACGGCATCGCATCCGAACCGATTCTGAAGATGCACGAAGGCCGGCCAAATATTGTGGATGGAATAAAGAACGGGGAGATACAGCTCGTTATCAATACGCCGACAGGCAGGCTCGGCACTCATGATGATTCATATATACGCAAGGCCGCCATCAAGTATAAAATACCGTATATCACAACCGTGGCCGCAGCCGTTGCGGCCGTAAAGGGCATTGCCGCCTTCCGCGAAGGACACGGAAGGGCAAGATCGCTCCAGAACTACCACGCAGACATCCGATAGATTACGAAAAAGATAGGGGCGAATACATGAAATCATCCGGAGAAAAATGCGGCATTTTTGGGATTTACTCCCCTGCAGCCTGTATTCAGGATATCTATCAGGGGATCGACTTTCTACAGCACAGGGGGCAGGAATACTGCGGCATTGCAACCTTTGACGGCCAGATCCGTCATGTGACCCACCACGGCAAGGCTGCTAATTCTTTCACCGAAAAAGAAATTAACTACCTGACAGGCAATACGGGCATCGGGCATGTCAGCCTGTCGGAACGCCAGCCGATGACCTGGCAATCACGGCTCGGACAGATATCCGTTGCCTTCAGCGGCAATATCATCAATTCTGGTGAACTGATCCGGGAAATGAAGGATCATGGCCATGCTTTTTACCGGGACTACGACTCGGAGGTCATTGCCAAGATCGTTATGGAAGCGCCGGACATGGTCTCCGGCATCTCCGCCCTCTCAAAACGGATCATAGGCGCCTATTCCCTTGTCATCCTGACCGAGGAAGGGATCTATGCCACGAGGGATGTCTATGGGTTTCGTCCTTTAATCCTGGGTCAGGACGCCGGACGCTATGCTGTGAGCTCTGAATCCAGGGCGCTTCAGAACATGGACATGGATATCTATCATGATATTAAACCGGGAGAAATCGTCCTGATCAACGGCCGGGGCTTTCACACCGTGAAACAGCTTAACTCACCCCGGAAAGCGCACTGTTCCTTTGAATGGGCCTACACCGCCAGCATTGATTCGATCATTGACGGCCTGTATGTCCAGGAAGCCCGCAACAATATGGGCCAGAGCCTTGCCCAACGGGACATGGACGAGGCGGATATCGCGGCCGATATCGTCGCGCCGGTGCCCATGTCCGGCATTGGCCATGCCCTCGGATACCACCAGCAATCGGGGATCAAGTACCAGGAGGTGTTTCTTTACAACCGCTACGCCGACCGGAGCTATACCCAGTCCACACAGCATGCCCGCGAGCAGATGGCTAAACGTAAGCTCTCCGTTCTCCGGTATGCCGTGGAAAACAAGCGCGTAGTCCTTTGCGACGATTCCATTGTCAGAGGCACCCAGATTCTTTATAAGGTCAGGGACTTGAAAAAGGCCGGTGCCAAGGAAGTGCATGTCCGGATTGCCTGTCCGCCCTTGATGTATCCCTGTGATTTCGGTATTTCAACCCGCTCCTATGAGGAACTGGCCGCCAGGCGTTACTTCAAGACCGGCAATATCATGACCATGCAACAGTTGAGGGATATGGAAGCCTGGATAGCAGAACAGATCGGCGCCGATTCCGTTAAATACAACAGTATTGACGCCTTCGTTGCCGCCCTCGGCATCCCCAGAAAAGACCTCTGCCTGAAGTGTTGGGACGGGGTCAGCCCCATTAAATAAAGGCGACCTCAGTCTGGGCGAATCGATAAAAAACAAACCTTCATGGCTTGTTGCCACAACGAAGCATGCCCCCACTGTGTAATCCCCCCTTTCGCAAAGGGGGGTTAGGGGGGATTTTTAACTTATCCATTTTCCGTAAAGCAGATTTCCAAGATTCGATCCAC
>Ga0210015_1001297_pt1 | contig 24850 bp, 23 predicted proteins | sample CryGeymeta201522_FD_185471 | JGI IMG/M metagenome (GOLD analysis project Ga0210015, IMG submission 185471) | Groundwater microbial communities from Crystal Geyser aquifers in Utah, USA - Crystal Geyser metaG 2015-22 (SPAdes) (version 2) | ecosystem: Environmental > Aquatic > Deep subsurface >... | reverse complement strand
GAGGGCTTCTTCCACTCCTTCGCCGGCTGGATCGTCTTCATGGCCGCATTCGTGATCCTGCTCGCCGAGAACGGCGTGATCGTGGCGGCGCAGCGGTGGCGGCAGCACTCTGGGCGCAGGTAGGGGTGGCTTCGCGTGCGTGATGACGGTCTGATCACGATACGTCGTCACGTACGGCGCCACTTGGAGTCCACCGAATTGATGGAAGGTAGTTCGTTGCCAACGAAAAGCACGCGACGGGAATTCCTTGCGTTATCGGTCCGTCGTGGTGCGTCACTGGCCTTTTGTGATGTATTTATTTCTTCCATGGGCATTAGGAGCGACGCATATGTCCGTCGGCCTCACCGATCGCTGGCTGAGGTGATCCAGTCGATTCCACGTTTCTTTTGCACAGCGTATATTACGCCAGATGCTCCTGGGCAGGGTGGGCAGGAACCGATCGTAGCAAGATACCCGATAGCACTTGTGCCGCAGGACGACCGAGGACCTTTCAGGCGTTGGAGAGATCGTGTCAAGGCGTTAAACGCGGAGATACTGTTACTCGGTTATCAGATGGTGATCGAGGAGACACCTGTCCCGGGGCCCGGCCACGATATCCTTCGAAAGGTTCAAGGAGCGTGGTGTTCATACCCGGGTGGTATGATTCCAGCGGTGGCGGGGTGGGGAAAGGTCCCACGACGTAGGATTTTCGATCCGCGTCGCCCGCAATGGCGAGATGCGTTCTTCGATGCATGTCGTGCCACGCTGCGATCCTATCCGTACGCTGGTCTGCTGTTGGACCAGTGCACCGTATATACTAGGGCACATCCCGATTCCGCCGTACGGGCGGAGATGAATTCGGCGCTTCAGGATGCGATCATCGCTCTTCGGGAGGAGTTTCCGGAGGCGATCCTTGTCGGCAACTCATCGTTTAGTTGGACTGGGTTGAATGGTGAGATGAACGAAGGGCGTCCGTCCGCCCTGAAGAAAGAGCTTTCGCCTTACCGCAGCCATGCGTCGCCCCGGGTAGAACTGTGTCACGAGCGGTTGCAGCGCGCGGATGATATTGACTCCGTCCGCCGCGCGATGGCGGTCGCGCACTCCCATGACGCATTTTTTGGCGCCGCAGTCGATTACCAGCACGTGATCTGGTTCGACTGTTTCGACCGAGTAACCTCAACTACCGGGTAGTGGGATTCCGGTCAACGACGGAACGGAAGCGGGTGACCACACCAACGCGAAAAACAGGAGTCATGCGAGCCAGCGTCCACCTGAGCGCTGCTACGCTGATGGTCACTTTGGCGAACCTGGGAAGGGATGTGGCCATCGCGGCGGTCTACGGAACATCTCTGACAGCGGATGCATTCTACTTGGCACTTGCTGTGCCGGTATTCTTGGCGACGGTGGCGATTGGCTCATTTCGAAATGCAGTGGTTCCGGTTCTCGAGAAGGTTGAGCAGGCTCACGGGGCAACCGTTCTTCGAAATGTGGTTGGCGGTTTCTTCCTTGGCAATAGTCTCGTGACTGTCTCAGTTGGGGCGTTGGTTGCGCTCACCGCCCCGCTTTACGTCCGCTTCTTGGGGGCGAGGCTCCCCGTAGGAGGCGTCCACCTTCTCACGTACATTTCATGGGCCGTGCTTCCAATGATGCTGCTGTCTGTATTGGCGGCTCTAAATGACGGCCCCTTACATGTTCGCGGTCGATTCTTCGTCCCGACGCTAAGCCGTGTCACGTTGCCGTTCGGAATAGCGTCTGGAGCATTGCTTCTACAGGGGGAATTTGGAATCTATGGAGCGTGCATCGGTGGCGCAGTTGGCGCGTCCATTCAGTTGTGCCTTTCCGGGTTTTTGCTAAAGATGGAGGATCTCCTTGGTACCTGTACTATGACAGACTCTCTTCGGGTAAGAGCGGAGGTTAAGTCGCAATTCTTCATGCTTGCGGCGGGAACGTCTATTGTTTACGTCAGTCCCATCATCAACCAATGGATGGCATCCTTCCTTGGCACCGGAGCAGTTGCCACGTTGGGCTACGCGAATCGACTCGCGGTTGGCGTCTCCTCCCTTACAACTGGTGCGCTGGCTCCAGCGTTGCTCCTACACTTTAGTAGGCAAGTTTCGAAAAGAGATGTTGCGTCGTTAAACGACTCCTACGTGATCTTTTTAAAAATCGCGATATGGACAGGATGTGCCTTGGCGATATTTGTCAACGCGATCTCATACCCAGCCGTCGAATTGCTATACGAGCGAGGACAATTTTGCCAGAGCGATACTATCGCTGTTGCAGGCGTCTTATCGTTCTACGCGTTGCAGTTTCCTCCGTTGCTGGTCAGCGCTGCAGCGTTCACGCTTATTTCGGCTCTTGGTAAGAATAAAATATTCATCCCTCTTAGTGCGGCGAATGCAATCATAAACGTTGCCGGGAACGCCGTATTTATGAAATTATTTGGAATAAATGGGATTGCCATATCGACTGCGTTGACATATTGCGTGTCGCTCCTTGCCATGAATGTTGTGCTCGCCAGAGGTGGTTTTATTAGAATCCCGAGAGATGTTCTGCTTCATGGCCTTTCCGCTGTTGTAGTGGCAATCGTCATTGTGGCGGTCTGCCACCTGGTGGTTGCCAGCCAGCGTCTGGATAGTGGATGTATCGCAGGGGCCTACTACATCGCTGGACTTGCCGTATTTTGTGTCTTGGCGAGTGTGGCGATAAGGGCGGAGTTGAAAAGTCTATTGAGGCCATATCGATCATAGATGGGTTTTGGAATGCGATCAGAAAACGTTGGGGATGCAGCGGTGACGAAGGAAACTCGAAAGACGAGCAACCGTTACTGGGAAGCCTTCCATTCTCGGGAGCCACGTATGCGACTCCCATCACGGCTAGTCGTTACTACTAGGAATCTACAACGTTTGTTAGGGAGAGAGATCCGGCAGGGGATGCGGGTAGTGGAGATCGGGTTTGCTCCGGGCAAGCAGTTAGCTTATGTTGCGAAAACATACGGGGCGATAGTCACTGGGGTTGACTATTCAGTAAGCGGTGTTGAGATTGCAAAAAACTTGTTTTCGGTACTGGGGTTAAGCGGAGACCTGCTGTGTGAAGATGTATTTGATATGTCGATCCCGATGGGGACTTTCGATTTTGTATATAGTGTTGGCGTAATAGAGCATTTCGATGATCCGCGTGAGCTTGTATCAAAACATATAGAATTGCTGAAGCCAGATGGCGTCTGCCTGATACTTGTCCCGAATTATCGCGGAATCTATGGAACATTGCAGCGATATCTTGATCCGGACAATCTCGAGATCCACAATCTCAACATTATGACCTGTGACGCAATGAAGAAATTGGCGCTGAGTAGCCTTTCCGGAAACGTCGAAGTCACCCGAATAGATCCCTCTCAGGTTAGCTGGCACGCTAAGCTTCCGGGATGGGCGGCAAAATCGGTTCGGTTGGCCCTAAACCTTTTCGGTGTAATTCAGCCGGTGGACGTCGAATTCTTGTGCCCATGGATTGCATTGCGGATAACTCGTGCGAAATACATGGGGTGTGGGGCCCCACCCTGAGCCCTGTTGGCTAGAGGGGCGCGGAAAAGGCAATCAATCGGACCCGGCCGAACCGGGAGCGGCCTGTGATTGAACGGACGTGACGGGTCTTTGGTGAGCCTACGAGGCGTGAGCGTGTGCGGAATCGTTGGGAAGATGAGTTTTCGGGGGGGGGGGGGTTGAAGAGACGCTCATGCGGCGTATGACGGACACCATGGTGCATCGTGGGCCGGACGATGAGGGGTTCTTCATCGGGCCGTACGTCGGTTTGGGGCAACGGCGGCTTTCGATTATCGATTTGAGGAGAGAAGCAACAGCGCCGTTATGCAACGAGGACGCGACCGTATGGGTGGTGTTCAATGGCGAGATCTACAACTTCATGGAGCTTCGTGTAGAACTGGAAAGAGTCGGTCACCGGTTCCGGACGAATACGGATACGGAAGTGATCGTTCATCTCTATGAAGAATATGGAGATGACTGTGTCGCCCACATGAACGGGATGTTCGCGTTCGCGATTTGGGACATGAATCGCAATCGATTGTTCGCTGGGCGGGACCGATTGGGGAAAAAGCCGTTCTATTATACGAACAATGGAAGTGCATTGATCTTTGCGTCGACCATTCCGGCAATTCGGATCGATCCCAGCGTTTCGGTATCCGTGAGTGATCGGGCGATTGATGCCTATCTCACGTGTAAGTACGTACCGAGCCCGTTAACTGTGTTCAAAGAGATCAATAAGCTTCCACCGGGACATACACTGAGTTGCGATACGCATGGGACGATGAGGGTGGCGCGTTATTGGACGCCTCCGTTGGTGGAGAGGACACTCCCCGATCGGGAAATACTGGAAGGCTCGATAATCGCGGAATTGAGGGCGGCGGTACGACGGCGGCTCGTGTCGGATGTCCCGATTGGCGCGTTCCTGAGCGGCGGTATCGATTCCGGCATTACGGTCGCCCTGATGGCAATGGAAAGCGCGGAAAGGGTGAAGACTTTCTCAATCGGGTTTGCGGAGGGGGACTTTAATGAGCTTCCGTATGCGCGGATGGTGGCGGATCGCTACGGAACGGATCATAACGAGCTTGTCATTCGACCTTCGTGTATTGATGTATTGCCGATGCTGGTTAGGATGCATAGTGAGCCATTTGCGGATCCATCGGTAATTCCAACCTACTATGTGTCCAAAGCGACAAAGGAATATGTGACGGTGGCGCTGAGTGGGGATGGGGGAGATGAGAGTTTCGTTGGGTATAGGCACTATGGAGCGGTAGATCGATGGTCTGGTCTGGACTGGATCCCGAGCTCGGTACGGAGGCGAACATTTTGGACGATGGCGCAGGTGCTACGTCGTTATTCGCACGGGAACACCGTTGCCCGAATCCGGCGAGCGTGTCGGATGGCTGCCGAGGACTGTCCCGGTCGGTATCATATCTATATGAGTCTGTTGAAGAGCGAAGAAAAGGAGTGGCTGTATACGAGGGAATTCAAGGCCCGGATCCGGTGGGAAAGCCAGCCGAAGTTTGGCTTACCGGATTATTGGGCCCTGGCCTGTGACGATGGGCTCTCGCCCATCGATTGGATGTTACGCCACGACAAACGGTACTATCTCGCAGACTGCCTGATGACGAAAACGGATGTCGCGTCGATGGCCGTTAGCTTGGAGGTTCGGTGTCCGTTTCTTGATCAGAACGTGGTAGAACTAATGTCACGGCTTCCAGCGAGATTGAACCGTGCCCATGGTGAGGGGAAGGCGCTGCTTCGAAACGCGATAAAGGACATGCTTCCCGCGGAGATCATGGAGCGGCGGAAGAGTGGGTTCGCGATCCCGGTGGCAGCCTGGCTTAGAGGGCCCTTGCGGGATATGGCCTGCCAGGTGTTGCTCGATGAAAGGTGCGCAAATAGGGGAATGTTTCGGCCAGATGCGCTTCGTATGATGTTGGATCAACATATCTCGGGAAGAAGAGATTGGAGCAATCGTCTGTGGGCCTTTATGTTTTTGGAGCTATGGCTTCGTGAGTATGTCGACTGAAGCATTAAAGCAAGCGTCTGGCGGTAAGCGTTTGGCTGTGGCCGGCGACGGCGAGCTTGCGGTGATGGAGAACAGGACAGCCGCTGTGGTCGCCACGGTCATGCTGGTGGTCAGCGTCATCGCCGGGATGGTTGCGAGTTATTTTCTGGCTATTGGCGTAGAAAATCACTCGAACTGGAAGGTGCTAATCACGGCCGTGAGTCTTCCGTGGCTGTGTGTGTATTTCGTTTGCTCGTTCGTGTATTATCGAAGCCTCTATAGCTTTGCGAATCTCTACGTCGTGGTCTTATCGTTGTTTCATCTTGGTGTGACTATCCCCGATGCGCTGAATGTATTTGAGAAGTTTGGCTGGGGCGGCGGGGAGTTCGAAAAATGGCTAGAGTATAGCGCCTGGTACACGGTGCTGAGCCTGGGGTCTCTCGGAGTAGGTACCGCAGTAGCGCTCATGCAAAGAGGTGGTCGCGCGACCCCCGGAGTGGAGAAGGAGACTGTGGAGTGGGCTAAGCGTCTGGTATTTTTCGATGGAGTGGGGTTGATGCTAGCCTCTTTGGTCTTCGCCGGGTTAGCGCTCGCGTCGTTTGGAAATTTACTGGCATACGCTCGGGTAGATTTTTTTCGCGGCGTTCGAGATACCCGAGGGCTTGGTGCATTCTTGATGGTCTTTCCTGGCGCTGCGACGCTCCTTGTAATTGGGGCGAGCAACAAATGGCAGAAGATCTTATCGGCGATCTGCGCTGCCGTCGGGGGTCTCTTGATCATGCTGTCGGGGTACAGAACATACGCACTGATGCCTCTGCTCGTGGGAAGTGTGATCTGGGTGAAGACCGGGCGGAGGATCCCGGCGGCCGTAGCGGGCTTGGCGCTTGCAGCGATGTTCATCCTGATTCCCATCGTGGGCGTGGTGCGTGCTGCCGGTCCGTACAAGGACTGGGACCGGACAACCTTTCTTGATGCGTGGAACGAGGTGAGTGCGGACAAGGTGTTCGCGCTGGGCCAGACCGGTGGGCTGCTGGCGCACGTGCTGGAAAGGGTCCCCATGCTAGATCCATACCAGTACGGGCACACTTACCTCAAGGGATTGGTGGACTCGATTCCAAACCTCACGCCAAAGATACGCGAGTCTTCCCGAGCTGTGGGGGAGCGGCAATCCTGGAACGACCGCGAAGCGATCAGTAAGATGCCGCCGTCCGACTGGATTACGTATCACCTTGACATGTGGAAATTCCGCCACGGGGAAGGGGTTGGCTTTACCGGGATAGGGGAGCCGTATCTTAATTTCGGGGTTGTTGGCGTCATTGTTTTTTTTGTCGGGATAGGGTACGCTCTCGCTCGAGTCGATGGCGCTGCGATCCTTGGTAGTCCGAGCCTCCTCATTTTTTTGGGGACGATGTTCTGGGGACTGATGCGCACTGTTCGAGACGATATGGCGACATTTTTTCACCCGAGTGTTTTCGTAGTAATTACACTCGTGATCTGGAGGCTTTTTGCGTTTCCCTGGCTTCCGAGGAAGCCGAACACTTGGCGGTGACCATCGTCGTTCGTAGGTAATCATCACGCTGCGGCGTGATCGGGGTGCGGCGACCAGCCTCCTTCGTGCGGATGTGGGGCAAGGGGTGAAAGGGATAGGGATCGGCCTCGAGAATTGCGGATCAGTAGGGGGCATGGAACGCCATGCATGTCATGGATGAGCCGTTAAAACGTCTTCGCTATGGGCGGTAATTGTTGCGCGGATCGTCAGATGCGGCCAGCGTCTCTGTCTAGCGACAATCTGAGGATCGAGGAAAACGCGGCAGAATTCGAACAGACTCTATGAGGGTATTGCACTGCATCCATTCGCTAGAGGGGGGTGGGGCTGAGCGCCAACTTCGTTTGTTGGTAAAGAGTTTGGTGGCACAAGGCGTCGAATGCGGAATTTTCTGCGTAGACAATAATGGGGCATTCGAGGGAGAGGGGCCAATCCGGTTGTTCGTGTGTGAGAGGTCCAAGCGAGGTGGCCGCCTGTTGTTTCACAGTATCACACAAGCTGTGAAGAGGTTTCGGCCGAGCATCATCCATTGTTGGATACCTCCAGCGGTATCGATTCCGACGGTGCTTGTTGCCGCGCAAAGGGGTATTCCATGCATTTGTTCGTATAGGAATACGATGCGTTTCGACCATCCGCTAAGGCCGCTTGATTTCCTGGTAACGTCTTTGTTTGCGGCGCGTATCGTGACAAACAGTGACGTTGCACATTCGAGCACTCCACATCAATGGTTGTATAGGAAGAAAAACGGTGTTGAGATTGCCAATGCGGTAGAGGTTGATCCGAGATACAAGAGAGATCTCATTGCTGCTCAGCAAGAGGGTCTGTTTCGGATTCTATTTGTCGGCAGGCTCACTTTTCAGAAAAATTGGGTCTGCTTACTGAGAGCTCTTTTGCTTCTCCCGCGGACAGTAGATTGGGAATGTTTAATCTGTGGCGAGGGGGAGGATCGTGATAATCTCGTCAGGATGACGGAGACGTTAGGTATTGCGGATCGCGTAAAGATGTTGGGGTTCCGTCGCGATGTTTATGAGTTCATGCGGTCTGCCAACGTGCTAGCTGTCCCTTCCTGGTTTGAAGGGATGCCTAATGTAATGTTGGAGGCATTTTCAATTGGTCTGCCTGCCGTGGTGTCGGATATCCACGCACACAGGCGGATCATTCGTGATGAGCAATGTGCGCTTGTGTTCGACCCGCGAGACCCAGTCGCTCTCGCCGAGCGGCTGCAGGCGATAGCAGGAGATCCCGACCTAGCGCTCGGTTTGGCAGAATCTGGGCGGCGAATGGCGTCACTGTACACGCCTGTCCGAATGGCAAGCGAGTATCGGGAGCTATATCTGGAGACTTTGGATGGTGCGCACAAGGGAATAAAGGGGAGATCTCTGTAGAGTCCCGAATCGGAAGTTCGATTATGAATTTGTTCGCAGAATTGTTTGACGTTGGCGCAGCGCAAACCCACCATCGTCCAACGTTACTTCCGCAAACCCCACGTGCAGTGCGCGCAAACCCCACGTGCAGTGCGCTGCGGGATGAATTAATAAAACATTTTGTGCTCTGGTTAATAATAAACTGATGCGCTCGGGTAGAAGGTTATGGATACGCGTAGCAATCTTAGGATCAAGGCTGACGCTCTACAGCGTTTGATGATGAATAACATGTTGTCTGGCATTCTTCCTTTATATATCGTTACCGAATATCCAAAGTCTGGAGGAACCTGGGTCGGACAGATTCTTAGCGAGTACCTTGGAGTGCCATTTCCGAGAAACAGGCGTCCAAAAGTAGAAAGCTGTGTAATGCACGGACACCTTCTCTATACGCCTTTTCTGAAAAACGTGTTCTGCGTGCTGCGAGATGGACGGGATGTGGTTGTATCGGCGTATTACCATATGCTGTTTGAGAACGAGAGAAGTTCTCCACTGTTGGTAAAAAAAACGCGCGTGGCGCTGCAATTTAATGATTATAATGATATACAAAAAAATTTACCTCGATTCATCGAATATCTGTTCGTGACCGAGAACAGACGAATATTTCACTTCAACTGGGCTGAGTTCATAGATTCATGGTGGGGAAGACGCCAAGCTGCTTTCGTAAGGTATGAGGAGATGCTGGCGGGGGCGGCGGAAGCCCTGAAATCCCCAATAGAGCGGATCACGGATCGTGGGGTGGATATGATGCGGCTCCGTACTGCGGAGGAGAAGTTCTCGTTCGCACGACTCGCAAACCGTCAGGCGGGTGAAGAAGATACGCAAAGTTTCTTGAGGAAAGGAATCTCGGGAGATTGGAAAAACAAGTTCACCCGAGAGGCTCGAGAGGTTTTTGATCACTATGCAGGGGAACAACTGATTCGTTTGGGGTATGAAACCAATGGCGCTTGGATTGCGGATCCGGAACGCTCGAAGGCGTCTGTCTGACGGCTTCCGGCTTGGGTTTCGTCGCATCGATAAGGAGCGCGGGTCCCTTCGAATGTGTCCGGAGGAGTGGAGTTATTACCCAGAGCGCTCAATAGATGACGCTATAGTCCATAACTGACTATGAATGCTGCCTTTGTGGCAGGAGCGATGTCACCTACATAGTGACCGGAGTAATGCATTCGGAGGGGAGTGTGCAGAGGAGAAAAAAAAAATTGCAGGGCGACGAAAGATACAGGCGTATTGCAGCAGGGAGTGAGGAGGGGATGAAAGCGTCCTCCGCGGAGCCCCGGAGGGAACGGGGACTTCGGGTTCTGTTGAACGCCACGACTCTGGTGAAGGGAGGCGCCCTACAGGCAGCCGCATCGTTTGTTCGCGCAGCAATCCTGAACAGTGGCGGTGTGGCGTGGTGGTTTGCCTTGTCCCCGGCGCTCCGAGAGCAGGTCGAGGGTCTCGGTGTGATACTCCCGGAGAGTAGGTTGCGGGTAATTTCTCCGACCCCTGCAAGAAGCAAACAAGCGAGAAGGGAACTGTTCGGGATGGAGCGAGAAGTTCAGCCACAGGTAGTATTTACGTTTTTCGGGCCGGCATATGTACGTTTCCGTGCACCCCATCTCTGTGGGGTAGCGGTGCCGTGGGTTACGCATTCGACATGGCTCGCTTATTGGGGTCTCGGGGTGACGTTGGATCTCGTTATTATGCCCTTGGAGATGCTGTACAAAGGATTATGGTTCAAGAAGGCAAACGGTTGGGTGGTTGAGGCTCCGTGCGCGAAAGCCGGGTTGATAAAGAGGCTTCGGCTTCCGGAAGAGAGAATCTGTATCATCCCAAATAACTGTGGGGAGCACTACCTTGGAAGGCAGCAGAGTGTGAGATTCCCGGAGGGATCAGGTGTGGTACGTGTTTTGACTCTCTCCGCGTACTACTTGCACAAGAACCTAGAAATCATTCCGCGTGTTGCCAGAATACTTGCCGACCGCTGCCCATCCCGTAGGTTTGAGTTCGTCGTCACTCTGCCGTATCACGATAAAGGGTGGGCAAGGATCCGCAGGGCCGCTCGTGCGCTTGGCGTGGAACATGGCGTTGTCAATGAAGGTACAGTACCTGTATCCGCAGGCCCAGACCTCTATGACAGATGCCACATTTGTTTCCTCCCGAGTCTCTTGGAGACCTTTTCTGCCAATTACCCGGAAGCGATGGCGAGGGGGTTGCCCATTGTCACGACTGATCTCCCCTTTGCTCACGATGCGTGTAGGGATGCAGCGTGTTACTTCATAGCGAAGAATGCTCGATCGGCTGCGGATGCGATTATTCGCCTAGTGGAGGATGAGGGGGTATGGCAAGGCCTTGTCGCCAGGGGCAGGCGAGTATTGTCGGAGTTGCCGCGGCCAGAGGAGAAATACGCTTTGTACATCGAGGCAATCCGCGGCCTTGTTGCATCTGGTGATCGTGCTGGCGCAGCTGTTCGGTAACTGGGGGATGGATGATGGGATTCCACGGTGACTTCCAGATGGTGATATGTCGGGCCGGCTTTCTAACCCATGAAAACCGCCGAAGCAACGAAGTGTGCAAATGACCCGCGGAGATCACCATGTTTCGAGATAAAGTCCTCCTTATCACCGGTGGTACTGGTTCCTTCGGCAATGCCGTTCTGCGCCGTTTCCTCAATACCGACATCAAGGAGATTCGGATCTTCAGTCGGGATGAGAAGAAGCAGGAGGACATGCGGATTCGTCTGGCTAATCCGAAGGTAAAGTTTTACATCGGGAATGTCAGGGACTATGAGAGCTTGGTACCCGCGATGGAGGGCGTTGACTATGTCTTCCAGGCGGCGGCCTTGAAGCAGGTGCCGTCCTGCGAGTTTTACCCCCTCGAAGCCTTGAAGACGAATGCCTTGGGCACGGAGAATGTTCTCAATGCCGCCGTGCGACAGGGAGTGAGGAAGGTGATCGCTCTGAGCACGGACAAGGCGGTGTATCCGATCAATGCCATGGGCATGTCGAAGGCATTGATGGAAAAGCTGGTGGTGGCGAAGTCACGCTTTATCAATCCGGAAAAGACCACCTTCTGCTGTACCCGATACGGGAATGTCATGGCGTCGCGGGGCTCGGTGATCCCGCTGTTTATCAAGCTGATCAAGCAGGGAAAACCCCTCACCGTAACCGACCCGGAGATGACACGGTTCCTGATGTCCCTGGACGACGCCGTCGATCTCGTTCTGTATGCATACACCCATGGCCAGCAGGGCGATACGTATGTGCAAAAGGCACCGGCGTCGACGATTGGAGATCTCGCCCAGGCGATTAAGGAGCTCTTCGAGGCCGACAACGAGATCAAGATCATCGGTACTCGCCACGGCGAGAAGCTCTACGAGACCCTACTGACCCGCGAGGAGATGGCCCACGCCGAGGATCTGGGAGGATATTACAAGATCCCCGTGGATGGACGAGATCTCAACTACAACATCTATTTCGTCGAGGGTGAGCAAGATGTCTCCCAGATCGAAGACTACAACTCCCACAACACGACGCGGCTGAACGTGGAACAGGTCAAGGAGACCCTGCTGCGACTTCCCTATTTCAAGGGGGAACTCGCGGCGTGGCGGGGAGAGGAAATAGGCGATACGGTCGGCGGTTTGGAGAACGAATAGGTTTCATGTGAAGGGCGCTGTTCTCACGAACTTTTTGGGGCACCAATGACAACCGTTCTTGTGACCGGATCGGCGGGTTTTATTGGGCGGAATCTCGTCACGGCATTGAGCCGGCGTGATGATGTTGTGATCAAGACCTTCACCGAGGAGGACGATCCGTCGATCCTGACAGGGCTCCTGGGTGAGGCGGACGTGGTCTACCATTTGGCAGGAGTCAACCGACCCGAGACGGAGGCGGAGTTCGAGGCCGGCAATGTTGGGGTGACCCAGCAGATCATCGATCTCTTGAAGAGGCTCGACCCGCGGCCGCTCGTGGTGATCTCCTCCTCCATTCAGGCGGACCGGGACAACCCGTATGGCCGCAGCAAAAGGGGCGCGGAGGATGCGTTGCTCGAGTACCATGTGCAAACAGGCGGCCCGATCGCGATCTACCGTCTGCCCGGTGTGTTCGGTAAGTGGTCGAGACCGAACTACAACACGGTGGTGGCGACCTTCTGCCACAATATTGCCCACGACCTCGACATCGCCATTCATGACCCGAATACGGAATTGGAGCTAGTCTACATTGATGATGTGGTGACCTCGTTTCTGTGCCACGTGGAGGGGGCGCTCGATCCTGCCCAGACCCGTTACACCGTTACGCCGACTTTCAAGGTGACCCTCGGCGACCTGGCTGCGCGGATTCGCCGGTTACGGGCGATGCGCGAGACGCTGGTAGTGCCGGACTTCTCTGACGGGTTTATGAGGCGTCTCTACGCGACGTACCTTTCGTTCTTGCCTGAGGATGAGTTTGCCTACCCAGTCAAGCTCCGCATCGACAATCGTGGCTGGCTCTTTGAACTGATCAAGTCGGACCATTTCGGGCAGATCTTCGTCTCCAAGACCCTTCCCGGTATCACCCGCGGTCATCATTACCACGACACCAAGATCGAGAAGTTCTGTGTGATTCAAGGGCAAGGGATCATCCGTTTCCGGCAGATCGACTCCCAGGATATTCTCGAGTACCCGGTGGGTGATGAGGAAATCAAGGTTGTGGACATCGTGCCCGGCTACACTCATTCCATCGAGAACGTGGGAGAGGGGGAGATGATTGTGCTCTTCTGGGCGGATGAGATCTTCGATCCAGGGAGGCCGGATACCCACTTCTGCAAGGTAGAGACGTGAAGAAGATCAAGGTGATGACCGTGGTGGGGACGCGGCCGGAGATCATCCGGCTCTCCCGGGTGCTGGCGGCGCTCGATCGTTACACCGACCACGTTCTGGTCCACACTGGGCAGAATTACGATTACGAGCTGAACGAGGTCTTCTTTCAGGATCTGGAGCTCCGCAAACCGGATTACTTCTTGGCGGCGGCGGGCAGCAATGCGGCCGAGACGATTGGCCAGACCATCATCAAGCTCGACCCAGTGCTGGCCAAGGAGGAGCCCGAGGCGGTGTTGGTGCTAGGGGATACCAATAGCTGCCTGGCGGCGATTCCGGCCAAGCGGCGCAAGATTCCGATCTTCCACATGGAGGCCGGGAATCGATGTTTTGATCAGCGGGTCCCCGAGGAGATCAACCGGAAGATCGTCGACCACGTCAGTGATATCAACTTGACCTATAGTGATATCGCCCGCGAGTACTTACTGCGCGAAGGGTTGCCTCCCGATCGGGTGATTAAGACGGGGAGCCCGATGTTCGAGGTACTCAACTATTACGGGGAGAAGATTGACGCAGCGGATGCGCTCTCTCGTCTTGGCTTGTCTCGCTTCGAGTACTTCCTGGTGAGCGCTCACCGTGAGGAGAATATCGAGCCGGATCGGAGCTTCAACCGGTTGGTAGCGGTACTGAACGGCATCGCCGAGGAGTATGGTCGGCCGATCATCGTCTCCACCCATCCGCGGACGCGAAATCGGGTTGAGGCAACGGGTGTCTCTCTCGCCAGCGAGGTGAGATTGTTGAGGCCCCTCGGCTTCGTCGACTATGTGCACCTGCAGCGGTACGCCACGGCGGTCCTCTCCGACAGCGGTACGATCACCGAGGAGTCGTCGATTCTCAACTTTCCGGCATTGAACATCCGGGAGGCGCATGAGCGGCCGGAAGGGATGGAGGAGGCGTCGGTGATGATGACGGGGCTGGCGCTCGAGCGGGTGCTGCAGGGGCTTGCGGTGTTGGCCGCGCAGCCGCGTGGCGAGGAGCGTCTGCTGCGGAGGGTTTCCGATTACAGCATGCCGAACGTGTCCGAGAAGGTGGTCCGCATCATCTTGAGCTACACCGACTATGTGAAGCGGACGGTGTGGAGTGAGCTGTAACTCCGAACACGGCTGGCGGTGAAACAAGGGCGGAGGTTCGTGGTGCGGGTGCTGATCGTCACCAACCACTTCTGGCCAGAGAATTTCCGTATCAACGATCTGGCCCTGGGGCTCAGGGCGCGGGGCCACGAGGTCACCGTCTATACCGGCGTGCCGGATTATCCCGAGGGTCGCTTCTACCCTGGGTACGGAGTCTGGCGACGTCATGCCGAGGAATATGAAGGGATCAAGGTCTGCCGCTTTCCGTTGATTCCGCGCGGGAGGGGTAGGGGATGGAACCTTCTGCTTAACTACCTCTCCTCCTGCTTTATGGCCTGTCTGCTGGCGCCTGTCTACTGCCGTGAGAGGTACGACGTGATCTTCGTCTTCGATACATCGCCGGTGACGATCGGGCTGCCAGCGATTGTGATGAGGCGGCTTAGGTCCATTCCCATGCTCTTCTGGGTCCTTGACCTCTGGCCCGAGAGCTTGTCGGCCACAGGGGCGATCCGGTCTGAGAGGCTGCTGGGGGTGGTGAAGTGGGTGGTTCGCTTTATCTACAGGAGGTGTGACCGGATCTTGGTGTCATCGCGGGGCTTTGTCGGGAACATCGGGGAGATCGGTGGGTACTCCGGTGCAATCGAGTACTTCCCAAACTGGATTGAGCCCGAGTACGTGGTGGAAGATACCTCTGGCGGTGATGATGATCTTCCCTCGCTTCCGACCGGCTTTCGGGTCCTCTTTGCTGGCAACATCGGTGCAGCCCAAGACTTCGATACGATTCTGCACGCGGCTGAGATTGTTGCGGGGAAGGGGGATATTCACTGGGTCATTCTCGGCGATGGCCGTCGTTCCGAGTGGGTCAAGGATGAGGTGCGGAGGCGGGGTCTTGGGGAACAATTTCATCTCTTGGGGCGATTCCCTCCCGAGACCATGACTCGTTTCTTCGCCCAGGCAGATGCGATGCTCGTTACCTTGCGCCGAAAGCCGATCTTTGCCCTGACCGTCCCTGGCAAGGTGCAGTCGTACATGGCCAGTGGCAGGCCCATCATTGCTGCCCTCGATGGTGAGGGCGCGAGATTGGTCGAGGAGTCCGGTGGCGGACTAACTTGTGCCGCTGAGAGCCCAGAGAGGCTCGCAGAGTGTGTGCTGGCCATGTACCAGATGACGTCTGAGCAGCGAGACGCGATGGGTTTGCGGGCGCGGGAGTATGCGCATACGCATTTTGACCGAGAGAAGTTATTCGATCGCGTGGAGCAAATGATGCTGGAAGTTACGGGGCATTAAATCCGTAGCTCGATGTTGGGCACTCTTCAGGATTCAGAGGGAGACCACATGAAGGTTATCGACAAGCGGCTGATGGACTCGCTTTCGGAGGTGGCGCGGAAGAGCCCTCGGCTACGGCAGAACCTCAACTTCCACGAGAGCTATGACGAGCCGTCGCAGCGGCTTTTGAACGCCATGGAGCCCGGCTCCTATATTCGGCCCCACAGGCATCTGACCGATCCAAAGCCTGAGGCGTTCCTCATTATGCGAGGGAGTGTTGCCTTGGTGATCTTTACGGATGAGGGGGCGGTCGAGACGTTGCTTCGCCTCGGCGACGGGAGTGATGTGGTGGGTGCCGAGTTGCCTGCGGGTGTCTGGCACACGGTCATCTGTCTTGAGAGCGGGTCGGTCTTCTATGAGACCAAGCCTGGCCCTTTCCATCCGATTCAGGCGAAGGACATGGCGCCGTGGGCGCCGGAGGAGCGCAGCGCGGAGGCGCCTCGATATCTTGCGGGACTTGTGTCAGCGGTCCTCGGAGGGAACAACAAAACATGAAGAAAGCCCTAACCCGCATTTCTCACCATGAATCTGCTCCGACCGCGCAACCCCCTGCATCTCCTGGCCGGGTCCTCGTCCGAGTCCTCGACATACCGCAAGGTTGCCTGCGGGCTCGGACTTGCGGGCCGGCCAGGATCTACGGGCGTTTGCACGGTCTCGCCACGATCCGTGGTGAGAAATGCGGGCTAATTACCGGTGTGACCGGTCAGGATGGCGCTTAATCTCGCCGAGCTGTTGCTGGACAAGGGGTATGAGGTCCATGGACTCAAGTGGCGATCGTCGTAGGTCAGGGACACCAGATGGACGATCTATAACCAGTCCCATAGACTGCGAGCTGCTCGGTAACGGGCGTGTGGATCTGTGGCGAAAGGGCGGAGGTGAGGGGTGCTCTCTCATGGTGAGCTAGAGAGGTGTCGCGCGACGTGGCGGGTTGGGTGGCGGCAGGCTACGGCGGCTCTGGAGGAGCGGTGGCGGGTCGGGCGGCGGCTGGCCGAAGATGGGGGGCATTGATCCAAGCCACTCCTGGGGTACGGCGCGTGTGGCTGGTGGGGTCGCTCGTGGAAAGAGATCGGTTCCACGCGCGGTCGCACATCGATTTTGGTGGTTGCAGGGTTGCCAGCGGAGCGTTGCATGGAGGTGCTTGGCCGTTTCATTGCTTGCGAAAATGCCGATGCGCAGCGATACCGAAAGTACGGAAAACAGCTCTACCGGCCATCCGATCTTTGTCCAGCTTTCCTTCCGAGGACAGATCACCCTCCCCGCTAAGGTGCGAAGGGCGGTGGGAGTGGAACCCGGCGATCCTCTTGCCATTTCCGTGGAGGAGGGGCGGATCGTTATCTCCCCCGCGCTCCTCCTGCGGGTGGAGCACTACACCGACGAGCGGGTGGCTGAGTTTGCGCAAGCGGCGGAGCTGAACCGCGATGAGCTTGCCGAAGCGCGCCGCAAGTGGGGCAAGTGAGGGTCTTCCTCGACGCCAACGTGCTGTTCTCCGCAGCCCTCGGCGGCCCCGCTTTAGCCCTGCTCTGAGAACTGGCGAAGGGTGGCAGGATCGACCCTGCACCAGCACCTACTGCCTGTCCGAGGCGGAGCAGAACCGTGCGTGGAAACGCCCGGACACTCTTGATCGTTACCACACCCTGATGGAGGCAGTGGTAACGGTGCCGGAGGCGATCTCCGATCTTCCGTGGGCTGAGGGACTGGTCGTTTCGAAGGACGCCCCAGTCCTGGCCGCCACTGCCCGTGCCGGAGCCGAGGCGTTGATCACCGGCGATCTCACACACTTCGGGCCGCTCATGGAGCGCGACGACCTGCCCCTCCGGGTGCGCACCGTGCGGGCGTTCCTGCTAGAGGGGTCGACCGTGGGATAGGGGGAGACGCAGGTTCACGCGGCCGGGCGCAGGTCGTTGTTCACTACCGCCATGTGGAGGAAGAGAGGACGCCTTGCCTACTGTTGCCGTCCGAAGGCCGGGGTCGGCCTGTGCCGATCGGTTCGGATGGGACGTCTTGCGTGGTGAGTGAATCTGCCGGCGTATTGCGAGTCATTGACGAGAAGAAGAGAGGGAGGGAGGTGCGTTGTGCTCTCCCATAGCGAGCGAGAGAGTTGTCGTGCTACTTGGCGGGCCAGACAGCGGCAGGCTGCGGCGGCACGCCAGGAGCGATGGCGGGCCGGGCGGCTGCGGTGCTCGGGCTGGTGGGGTAGGGGGTGTTCGCGATGGCCCGACCCCCCTCCCCCTGTCCCCCTCCCGGAGGGAGGGGGAGTTGTTCCGACGTGTTGGGTGCCAAGTTCCCTCCCCCCCGGTGGGGGAGGGCCAGGGAGAGGGGGGCGGACGAAGCGATCGTGGTGGTTCCCAGCACCCCCTCCCCCTGCTTCGCTCCCCCTCACCCCTGCCTCTCCCACAAGGGGAGAGGAGCCATGAGAGTCCCTGTGGGAAGGATTGATTGAGCCGGCCGGGGTGAGGGGGCGGTCGATCGTCGAGATGGGGTCGTGAATCGATGACCGTCCGCCACGCCTTCACCGTGGATGTGGAGGATTGGTTCCACATCCTCGACTGCCCCCAGAGCCCGCCCCCCGAGGAGTACGCCTCCTTCCCGTCGCGGGTGGAGGCGAACACCGGGCGGGTGCTCGACCTCCTCGACGAGTACTCGGTGCGTGGCACCTTCTTCGTCCTCGGCTGGGTGGCGGACCGCTACCCGCGGCTGGTGCGGCGGATCGCCGAGGCCGGCCACGAGATCGGGGTCCACGGCTACCACCACGTCCTTGCGTCGACCCTTTCGGACCGGGCGCTGGAAGAGGACACGCGGCGCGCGGTGGAGGCGGTCGCGGCGGCGGCGGGGGTGGCGCCGGTGGGCTACCGCAGCCCGGGAGGCTCGCTGCTGCCGCGCCAGCGGTGGCTCTTCGATCTCCTCCTTGAGCTGGCCATCGCCTTCGATGGCTCGGTCTATCCGCGCGGAGGCGGGCTGGCGGAGGCCGAGGGGTCTCCGGATCGCCCCTACGTCATCGCCCGCGCGGGTGACGCGGTGCTGTGGGAGTTCCCATCCACGGTGCGGCAATGGTGCGGGGTCCGCTGGGCCTTTGCCGAGGGCGGCTACCTGCGCCTCCTGCCCCTGCGGTTGGTGCGCCGCTGGTTCGCCGAGCGGGCGGCCGCCGGCCTGCCGGTGAGCCTCTGCCTCCACCCGCGCGAGCTCGACCCGGAGCAGCCGCGCTTGCCCCTGTTGCCCCTCAAACAGTGGCGCACCCAGGTGGGGCTACCGCGGATGGAGGCGAAGGTGCGGGTGCTGCTCGCGACCTTTCCGTTCTCCACGGTGGGCGAAGTCCTGCCTCGGAAACGACCCCCATTCGACCCGACGGAGGGTCGATGAAGGGTGTGCCCAGAGGGGGGAAAGGTCAGTTAGACTGGCGCCCGCCGGGCCGGAATGACTTCCGGATTATTGTGGGTTCCACCGTCTTAGGAGACCGACCTCATGGGTCTATTCGGGCACAAGCCAAAGCCCTCGCCGCCGCCTGTGGTTGCGCCGGATTCCCGTTCGGCGCCCATGGCGCAGCCGACCACCGAGCCGGCCTTCGAGCGGCCGGAGCCCAAGGGGAAGAACAACTACCTCGTCGTCGTCTTCGATAGCTGCCGCTACGACACCTTCATGGAGGCGGCGCCGAAGTTCACCCAGTACCTCGGTGAGGTGGAGCGGCGGTGGAGTTACGCCTCGTGGACCGCCCCTTCGCACTACAACCTCCTCACCGGCCTGCTGCCCCACCACAGCCCGTCGCACGTCTACGCCTCGGAGTACTACAAGAGGGACTTCCTGCACTACAACGACCGGCTGGGTGCCGACGGGATCGAGTTCAAGAACATGGTCCCGGAGATGTACCTGCCCACCTTTCTGCGCCGCAAGATGGGCTTCTCCACCCACGCCATGGTGTCGCTGCCGGTGCTCAACCCGAAGACCTGCATCAATCGGGATTTCGACTCCTTCGAGCTGATGAAGAGGCACAACGACATGCGCGCCATGTTGCCGAAGCTCCACTTCTCCACCGACCGCCCCTCCTTCCACCTCCTCAACGTGGGGGAGACCCACTACCCGTATGCCTTGCCTGACGAAGATCCGAAAATGTGGCCGCAGATTTCCGGCGTCCACGGTGTCTTCAAGCACCTGGACGACTTTGTGGTGGGTGGCAAGTTGGTGGAGGAAGCGGAGGAGAAGTTCTTCGATCAGGAGAAACTCGACCGGCTCCGTGGCCGGCAGCTCGACGCGGTGCGCTACCTGGATGGCGTGATGCAAGAGTTGTTTGACCTCGTTCCCAAGAACACCTACGTCACCGTCATTGCCGACCACGGCGAGTTGTTTGGCGAAGAGGGCTACTTCGGCCACGGCCCGATCAACCACGACAAGGTCTACGAGGTGCCGTTCGTGGAGGGCAAGGTGCGGTAGGGAGGGGGCGTCCGATCGGCGGCGCGGCGCGCCGGGGTCGGACTGGCGTTCGGGCGGATCGGAACGGGGCGGGGGCTGATCCAGGGCTCCTCTCGCCGCATGTTTCCGGGGTGAGCTACTTCCCGCGGTCGCGTTCGGCGCCGTGCTCGAGCAAGGCTGGACCGCTGCGCAACAAGGCGAGGCGCTCGCTGCCGCTCGGGATGGCGACCGCGGCCGGGTGCAGGGTTGGGCTGCGGAAAAGGGGCGCGATATCGGCGAGGATCGACAGGTGGCCGGGTTCGTCGTCGCTGCCGGTCACCAGGAGAAAGATGAGCAGGGCCGGCTTGCCACCGGCTGGATCGAAGTCGATCCCGCGCCTGAAAAGAGACCGAGGGCGACCATCGGCCTCGCGACCCCGGGCAGGCGGGCGTGGGGGGTGGCGACACCCTCTCCCAGCCCGGTGGACATCCGCTCTTCACGAGGCCTGCGGTGGTGAAGGGCTGCTTCGCGTCCAGTCGTAACGCTGCCCGAGGGTCGCGGGAAGCCGCTCGATGGCGGCTCGCCGGTTCGTGTCGCCGAGGCCCGGTACGAACGCGCGGGCCGGCAGGTGGTCCACCAGATCGCGCCAGCACGCTCCCGCCGCGGCGGGTGGTTCTCAGGCTAGGGCCCCACGCACCGCGGCGAGGGGATGCGTCGCAACGCGAGAGTCACGCGCCGTCGCTGGACTGCTTACGCCAGGGCGTCACGCACCGCGGCGAGGAGGGCGGTGCGCGGGAAGGGCTTTTCGAGGGTGCGGAAGGCGCCAAAGAGGGTGGCGGTCTTGAGGTAGAGAGCCGCCGGGTTGTGGCCACCGCCGGAGATGAACGTCAAGCTCGCTAGTATGCCAACCGCCACCTTGGTAGAGAGCCGCCGGGTTGTGGCCACCGCCGGAGATGGCGATCACCGGCACCCGCGGGGCAATGCGGTGGAGCTGCTGGATCGTCTCGAAGCCGTCTTGCTCGGGCATGAGGATGTCCGCCACCACTACCGCCACGGGCTGGGCGCGGAAGCGCGCCATCGCCTCCTTGCCGTCCGCCGCGGTCACCACCTGGTGGCCGGCCTCGGTGAGGAGGGTGTCGAGGAGGTCGCGCACCTGCGGGTCGTCGTCGACGGCGAGGATCGTGGCCATGGGGTTAGCTCTCTAGTACGGGGTGGAGGAGGCGGTCGAGGGTGAGCGCTAGGTCGGGGGCGGAGATCGGTTTGGCCAGACGGGCGCGGAGGGCTGGGCACCTGGCCCCCTCTTCATCGGAGTAGCCCGTAAGGAGAATGACCGGCAGGTCGGCGCGCACCTTGGCGAGCCGCTCGGCGAGGGCGGTGCCGCTCAGCGCCGGCATCACCTGGTCGGTGAGCACCAGGTCGGTGGTCTCCGGCGCGGCGGTGATCGCCTCCAGGGCCCGCCGCGGGTCGGTGAAGATGGCCGGCCGGTAGCCGAGGGCGGTGAGGATGACCCCGAGGATCGCGGCGACCTCGGGGTCATCGTCGACCACCGTGATCCGCTCGCCTCGCCCCTTGGCCACGGGGGTGGCGGGCGGCTCCACCGGCGCCGCGGTCGCCGCCACCGGCAGGTCGATGGTCACCGTGGTGCCGCGGCCCGCCGCGCTCTCCACCGCGATCCGGCCGCCGTGGTCGGTGACGATGCCATGGACCACCGCCAGGCCGAGGCCGGTCCCCTCGCCTACCGGCTTGGTAGTGAAGAAGGGGTCGAAGATCCGCTCCCGGGTGGCGGCGTCGATGCCGCAGCCGGTGTCGCGGACGGTGAGGCGAAGCCACTCGGGCGCCCCTTCGCCCGCCGCCTCGCGGTGGCCGGCGAGGGTGACCTCGAGGGTCCCACCGGTGGCGCCGATGGCGTGGTAGGCGTTGGTGGCGAGGTTCATCACCACCTGGTGGATTTGGGTGGGGTCGGCGACCGCTTGCGGGCAGGTGGGGTCGATGTGGGTGTGGACCTTGAGGGTCGCGGGCAGGGTGGCGCTGAGGAGCTTGAGCGCCTCCTTCACCACCGGCTGGAGGGCGCACGGCCGGCGGCGGCTCTCGGTCTGGCGGCTGAAGGTGAGGATCTGATGCACCAAGTCGCTGGCCCGCTGGGCGGCGCGGAGGATGTGGGCGAGGTTGGCGCGCGTCGGATGATTGGGGGGGAGTGGGTCGCCGGCGAGCTCGGCGTAGCCCATGACGGCTTGGAGGATGTTGTTGAAGTCGTGGGCGATGCCGCCGGCGAGGGTGCCGATCGCCTCCATCTTTTGGGCTTGGCGGAGCTGGCCTTCGAGGCGGGTACGCTCCGCTTCGAGCGCTCGACGCTCGGCTTGGCCGCGCAGGGTGTGGAGGCCTAAGTCCACGTCGGCGGCAAGCTCGGCCAATAGCGCCACCTCGGCGTCGTCGAAGGCACGGGGCTCGGCGGCGTAGACGTTGAGGACGCCGAGGGCGTGGTCGCCCTGGCCGTCGAAGGGGAGGGCGACCAAGGCGGCGTAGCCGCGGGTGGTCGCCGCCGCGCGCCACGGCGCGAAGGCGGGGTCACGGAGGAGGTCCTGGGCGACCTGCGGCGTGTGGGTACGGACGGCAATGCCGGTGGGGCCGCGGCCGCGCTCGGTGTCGGCCCAGGTGATGTCGACCGCCGCCAGGTAGCCGGCCTCCGCTCCCGCCTGGGCGACCGGCTCCACCGTACGTTGCGCGTCGGCGCGCGCCAGGCCGACCCACGCCATCCGGTAGCCGGCCTCGTCCACGATCACCCGACAGATCTCGGCGAGGAAGGTGGCCTCATCGCTGGCGTGGAGCAGGGCGCGGGTGCAGCCGCCGTAGGCGCGCAGGGCCCGGTTGAGGCGGCGCAGGGTCTCCTCGGTCCGCTGGCGCTCGATCGCCAGGGCGACCAGGTGGGCCGCGGTCTCGATGAGATCGACCTCCGCGGCGCTGGGGGCGCGCGCCTCGTGGTAGTACAACACCAGGGCGCCGAGGAGCTCTCCGCCGCTGGTGATGATCGGCTGCGACCAGCAGGCGTGGAGGTTGTAGGCGGCGGCGACCTCTCGGCAGGGAGCACACAGGGGGGCGGTGGCGATCTCCTCCACCACCACCCGGCGGCGGTCCAGGAAGGCGGCGGCGCACGACCCCATGGCGGAGTCGACGGGGAGGGATTCGACCTTGGCTCGGTAGGCGGGAGGGAGGCTGGGGGCGGCGCCGCAACGGAGGCGGCGGTGGGGGGCGTCGTAGAGGAGGATGGCGCAGGTGATCGCGGGTTGCTCCGCCTCCACCAGCCGCGCCAGGTGGTCGAGGAGCTCGGCCAGGGGTTGGTCGCCCGCGGCCACCGCCGCCAGGAGGGCGAGGTGGCCGCCATCGGCGCGGGCGGCTCCGCCCTCCGCCGCCGCCAGACGGGCGCGCAGGCGGGCGATCTCAGCAACCAGTTCAGCGCGGCTCGACGGTTCGGCGTTCATGGCGGCAGGGGCGATCCTCCACGGTACGGTCAAGGCCATGGTGGGTCAAAGGCGTTACCACCTTGGGCGTGATTGATCGCCGGCCAGATTGCAGGGCGCGGCGCCGCAGGACCGTGGTCCAAGGTGCTGTCGCCTTAGGCGTCTGTCGGACGTTGTCCCGATCGACCAGGGTGAACGGATCGCGGCCCGGATCGCCCCGTTCTTCGTTTCCTAACCTCCCGTGGTGCTAAGAATGGCTCCCCGACCGGATTCGAGCCCGCTTCTTCTCGGCCCACGATCGACGAAGGCCGACAGACTCCTTAGGCCTGATTGATGACCCAGGAGCGGCGCGCAAGGGGGCGCCTGCGTGGCGCAGCGGGCCCCCCCCGGTACGACCGGCGACCGGCGCGCCGCGCGCGGCCGGCCCGTCCGCGCCACATGGCCCCCGCCAGCGGCGCACCGACGCCGCGGCTCGCGCCGCCGGACCGTTCGCCCACATCGCCGGCTCCTCCCGTGGTCAGCGGACCCTCTCTGGCCCAATCTTCTGGATTGCCCACAACCATCGGCAGGGGCAGGGGCCCCGGCGGGCCGCGCTTCAGATCGTGTTGCCGGTGCGTTGCCAGTCGGCGAGGAAGGCGGCGAGCCCCTTGTCGGTGAGGGGGTGGGCGGCGAGTTTGCGGATCACCGCGAAGGGGATGGTGGCGACGTGGGCGCCGAGCAGCGCCGCGGTGTGGACGTGCTCCGGGTGGCGGATCGAGGCGACCAGGACCTTGGTGGCGTAGCCGTAGGTGCGGTAGATGGCGACCAGGTCGCGGATCAGGGCCATGCCGTCTTGGCCGATGTCGTCGAGACGGCCGACGAAGGGTGAGACAAAGGTGGCGCCCGCCTTCGCCGCCAGCAGCGCTTGGTTGGCGGAGAAGCAGAGGGTGAGGTTGGTCTTGATCCCGCGGCCGGTGAGGGCCTTGCACGCCTTGATGCCGTCGACGGTGATGGGCAGCTTGACGGCGATGTTCGAGTGGATCGCCGCCAGGCGCGCCCCCTCGCGGATCATCCCGGCCACGTCGGTGGCCACCACCTCGGCGGAGATCGGGCCGTCGACGATGGTGCAGATCTCCTCCAAGACCTCGCGGAAGGGGCGGCCGGTCTTGGCGATCAGCGACGGGTTGGTGGTCACCCCGTCGAGGACGCCCATGGACTGGGCCTCGCGGATCTCGCCGACGTCGGCGGTGTCGATGAAAAACTCCATGGCGCCTCCACAAGAAATAGGGAGTGCCAAGGGTAGGGGAGGGGGT
>Ga0210015_1001291_pt1 | contig 24932 bp, 23 predicted proteins | sample CryGeymeta201522_FD_185471 | JGI IMG/M metagenome (GOLD analysis project Ga0210015, IMG submission 185471) | Groundwater microbial communities from Crystal Geyser aquifers in Utah, USA - Crystal Geyser metaG 2015-22 (SPAdes) (version 2) | ecosystem: Environmental > Aquatic > Deep subsurface >... | reverse complement strand
GCAGGCAAAGTTGCGGATCAGCGGAATGTCCATCCCGCCGATAAAGCCGACGGTCTGCGAGTCAGAGGCCATCGCGGCCAGCATACCGACAAGGTAGGACCCCTGCTCTTCGCTGAACACGATCGACCGGACATTGGGCTGATCGACGACCATGTCGATGATCACGAACTTGGTGTCGGGATAGTCGGCGGCGACCTCTTCCAGCGCGGTGGCAAAGGCGAAACCGGCCATCACGATGGGGTTGTTGCCGGCCTCGGCAAAGCGGCGCAGCGCCTGTTCGCGCTGGGCATCGGACTGAAGCTCGACCTCGGCAAAGCTGCCGCCGGTCTCGTCGGCCCAACGCTGCGCGCCGTTGAAGGCGGATTCGTTGAACGACTTGTCGAACTTGCCACCAAGGTCAAAGATGATGGCGGGATCGGCCAGCGCGGCACCGGCAGAAAGCGCCAGGGCAGCCGAGGCGCCGAAAAGTCTGGTCATGAGGGTCATTGTGTTCTCCCAGGTTCTGGTTTTTGGAGGCTGGCCGGCTGTTGCCCGCCGCGCGCCCCGTATCGCGAGCCGATCCGTGTCGGATCATCGGCAAATAAGGCCTTGCGCCGCGCCTAGGGTCAACAGGTTTTTGCGGGGAAAATGGGGGTCTTGCGGCATCAGGCAGGGCATCTGCCTGCCGCCTGGGCACATGACGCAGGGTCAGATCGGCGCCAGCGTCTTGCGCAGAACCAGCGCCGCGACCGGTGTTCCCGTTCCGGTTGCGTAGTAACCCGGCCGCCGCCCCGCCGGCGCATAGCCCTGCGCGGCATAAAGCGCGCGCGCGGGGGCGTTGTCCTCGGCCACCTCGAGAAAGACGGTAGTCGCGCCGCGCGCCTGCGCTGCCGCCTCGAAAGCGGCCAGCGCCGCGCGGGCGAGACCCTGACGGCGGTATGCGGGAGCGGTGGCGAGGGTCAGCACCTCGGCCTCGTCCAGCGTGACGCGGCCCAGCACAAAGGCGCGGGTGTCGCCTGTCAGGATCGTGCCGGCGGCGGTGAGCAGGGCTGCGAATTCGGCCTCGGACCAGGGGCGGGTGGCGTCGAACGCCTGCGCATGCAGCGCCGCCAGCGCCGCGGGCGTCACGGCAGGATCACTGGCGCGGGGTCGCGCGACGGGGCGGCGTCCGCGCTGCGGACATAGAGCGGTGCAGGCCGGGGCAGGGCGGGGTCACGCCAGCGCGCGGCGGCGATGCGGGCGATGGCGGTCACCAGCGCTGCGGCGTCGGTCGCTATGAGGTCGGGCGCTATGAGGTCGGGCGCTATGAGGTCGGGCGCTTTGGGGTCGGGCGTTGCGGCGGTGGCATCCTCGATGACCTGCGGCGCCTCGGCCCCCGCGTCGGTCAGGCGCTGCGCATAGGCCATGCCGCGCGGCGCGGGCAGGCGGACAGTCAGCGGCCGCGGCAGGCCCCACGCCGCCGCGTCGAACCCGTTCACGCCCACTGCCGGAATGCCCAGCCCCAGCGCCAGCCCCCGCGCCGCCGCGACCGCGATGCGGATGCCGGTGAAATTGCCCGGCCCTGTGCCCACGCCCAGCGCGGCAAGGTCGCGCCAGCCATGGCCCGCGCCGGCCAGCATCGCCTCCAGCAGGCCCATCAGGTGTTCGGCCTGCCCCTTGGCCATCGGATCGACACGGGTGGCCAGCACCCGGTCGCCCGACAGCAAAACGGCCGCACAATGCGCGGCCGAAGTGTCAAAGGCGAGGATCAGGTCAGGCCGCGACAGGGCGGACCTCGATCACCTCGGGGATATAGTGGCGCAGCAGGTTCTCGATCCCCATCTTGAGCGTCAGCGTGGACGAAGGGCAGCCCGCGCAGGCGCCTTGCATATGCAGATAGACGATGCCCCGGTCAAAGCCGTGGAATGTGATGTCGCCCCCGTCCTGCGCCACGGCGGGCCGCACGCGAGTGTCGAGCAACTCTTTGATCTGGTTGACGATCGCGGCATCCTCACCGCTATGCGCGGCATGGCCCGATGCGGCCTGCGCGCCCTCGATCGCGGGCTTGCCGGATTGGTAATGCTCCATGATCGCGCCCAGAATTGCGGGTTTCACATGGTCCCATTCCACGCCCTCGGCCTTGGTCACGGTGATGAAGTCGAGGCCCAGGAACACACCCGTCACACCGCCCGCCGCAAAGATCCGCGTGGCCAGCGGCGAGGTCTGCGCGGCCTCGGCCGACGGAAAATCCGCGGTGCCGACATCAAGCACGCTCTGCCCCGGCAGGAACTTGAGCGTCGCGGGGTTCGGGGTGGATTCGGTCTGGATGAACATCTGCGGCCAACCTTTTTTGTCAGGCTTTTGTTATGCGCCCGCAACGCCCCCGAGTCAAGGTTTGGAATGGTTCTAAAACATGCGGGGCCGGCCCTTGCGGACCGGCCCCGGTGATCTGGCTTGCGGTGCGTTTATCGCACGACGGACAGCTGCTGCGTCGCGACGATTTCGCCGTTCACACGCAGCACGGCCACGACATCCTGCAGCGGCTTCAGGCCGACATTGACGCGCACATCGCGGTTCGCGCCGGCATTGACATCTGTGCTGCCAAGAAGGTTCGCATAGTCGCTGTCGAGCACATTGTAGATTTCGACGGTGCCCGTGTTGGTGGCGCGCACCAGCCCGATGGACAGCGTGTCCTGCGCCGCGACGGTGCGGCTGAAGTCAAAGGCGTTGATGCTGGCCGAGGCGAGCGAGGCAGTGCCCATCAGGGCAGCGGCGGCGAGAGCGAGCGTGATCTTGGTCATGGTAATCTCCGGTCTGGTTCTGGTTATCTTTGGCGCTGGCGGCGTCATTGCCGCTGCGATGACAGACAGATCGGGTGCCGGGGGCGAGAAGTGAAGTATCTGGAACTTCACGACTTTTCACCATTATTGTGATCGCGTCCCGGGGTTGACTTGTGCCGCGCGGCCACGTCCCCCCGGATCTGCGCGCATCTGCACACCGGGTTTGCCCAGCCGCACCGCAGGGCATGACGCAGCGGGCGCGGCCGGTCACGATCCGATGATCCGGGCGTGTGCGCACATGATCGTGAAAACCGCCCGGAGGGGCAGTCAGGCACGCAGCCCGCGCCCTGTCAGCCTGTATTGCGCGCCGCAAGCTCGGCAAAGGCGCCCAGATTGAGCGCGACATGCGACAGGATGCCGATGCCCGGGGTGCCGCTGCGCAGCCGCGCGGCCATCCAGATGATGCCCAGCGCCGCAGCCCCGCCCAGCAGCACCAGCGGCCCGCCGGTGACGGTGACGCCCTGCGCGGCCAGCAAGGCCAGATGCCAGCCTGTGAACAGCACAACGGCCGCGATGGCCGCGCGCAGTCCGGGGCGCGGCAGGATCGCGCCGCGCCAGAACAGCTCTTCCAACGTGCCGTTGAGCACCGCGCCCAGCACCACCAAGGCCAGCACAGCCGCCGCGAGCGGCACCTCGTAGAGCGCCAGCGCGCCCACCCCCAGCAGGATCGCCGGCGCCAGCACGCAGAGCGTGCCGACCCATGCCCCCGGCCAGCGCACCACCAGCCAGCCCCGCAACGTAGCCGCGTCACAGCGCCAGGCCAGCGCCGTTGCCAGCAGCGCCCAATAGAGGCCGAGGCCCAGCGCATAGCCCGTCATCGGCGCCAGCATCCGCGTCAGCCCGTAAAACACCGCCGCCAGCAACGGGATCGCGACCAATGCCAGCAGGGTCAGAGGCCGGTCCATCAGGTGATCTGTTCCAGCCGTTCCTTGGACATGTCGCCCGGCACGATGGTGATCGGGATCGGCAGGCTGCCTGCCTGCCGCGTCAGTTGCGTGACGATCGGGCCCGGCCCCTTGTTGTCGGTGCCGGCCCCCAGCACCAGCACGCCGATGCTCGCGTCCTCACGGATCTGCGCCATGATCTCGGTCACGACCTCGCCCTCGCGGATCACCAGTTCGGGGTTAACGCCCTGCTTATCACGCATCCATTTGGCAAAGACCTCGAAATGCACCTCGATACGCTCGCGCGCCTCGTGCCGCATGATCTCGCCTACGCCGGCCCAGTGGTTGAAGTCATCCGTCGCGATCACCGAGAGGATCTGCACCCCTCCGCCGGTATGCGCCGCCCGCATCGCGGCAAATCGCATGGCGTTGAGGCATTCGCGGCTGTCGTCCAGCACCACGAGAAACTTGCGCATCGGGGTCTCCCTTGTCCCGCCGCGGATATTGGCGCAACGGGCTGATCGGGGCAATCACTTCGTGCTGGCCGCCCAGTCCCAGTACAGGTCGCGCACCCGTCGCGTGACCGGGCCGACCGGGTAGCGGCGGTCGTCAAAGGCCGCGACGGGCGTCACCTTCATCATGTTGCCCGACAGGAACACCTCGTCCGCGGCGCGGAAATCGTCAAAGCTCAGAACGGTTTCATGCACCCGCACGCCCTCGGCCGCGAGGTTGGCGATGTGGCGCGCGCGCGTGATCCCGGCGAGGAAAGTGCCGTTGGGCACCGGGGTAAAGACCTCTCCGTCGCGCACCATGAACACATTGGCACTGGCCGTCTCGGCCACATTGCCCAGCGCGTCGGCCACCAGCGCATTGCCAAAGCCCTTGGCCCGCGCCTCTGCCAGCATCCGCGCGTTGTTGGGGTAAAGGCAGCCCGCCTTGGCATTCACCACCGCATCCTCGATCACCGGGCGGCGGAACCGCGTGGTGGTGAGGGTCGTCGCGGTATCGGGCGCCGCCATCGGGATCTGCTCGAGGCAGATGGCAAAGCCGGTTGCGCCGGGCCTGGGCACGATGCCGAGGTCACCGCCTTCGAGCGCCCAGTACATCGGGCGGATATAGACGGCCGCGTCGGCGGGATAGGCCGCAAGCCCCTCGCGGATGGTCGCCACCATCGCATCGGTCTCCACCGTCGGCGTGATCATCAGCGCGCTGGCCGACCGGTTGACGCGCGCGCAATGCGCGTCGAGGTCGGGCGCCAGACCGTCGAAATACCGCGCCCCGTCGAACACGGTGGTGCCCAGCCACGATCCGTGATCGCCCGCCTTCATCACGGGCAGGTCGCCGTCGTGCCAGCGGCCTTCGAACCATGTGCGGATATTGGTGCCGGTGGCCATCGCGTCACTCCATCTGGGACGATGGCAAGGCTATGCCACCGTGCCCGGCATGGCGAGAGCGAAAAAGCGCATCCGGGCGGGGTAACCCGGATGCGCAAGATACACCGACCGGGACGGGGCCGATGGCGCCCGGGCCGGGGGGGCCTGGGCGAGAAGACCGGAAGGACGGACAGACCCCCGGATACCCAGACCATCGGTCGATTCGGATTCCATTTTGTGACGCGGGCCTGCGGTTACGCCTCGGCCAGAAGGACGGTCAGGTCCAGGCGCGCGTTGACCATCTGCAACCGGCCCTGCGCGTCACGCGGCCACTCTGCCGCGGGCCGGTCACGGTAGAGCTCGACCCCGTTCTGGTCCGGGTCGCGCAGATAGATCGCCTCGCTCACCCCATGATCGGCCGCGCCGTCGATGGCGATCCCCGCGTCGATCACCCGCGCCAGCACCTGCGCCAGCGACCGACGGTCGGGGTAAAGGAACGCGGTATGATAAAGACCGGTATGCCCCGGCGGCGGCGGCGTGGCGCCAAGGCTCTCCCAGGTGTTGAGCCCGATGTGGTGGTGATAATCCCCCGCCGCGAGAAACGCCGCCTGCGGGCCGTAGCGCTGCGTCAGCGTGAACCCCAGCACATCGGCATAAAAGGCGATGGCACGGTCAAGGTCGGCCACCCGCAGGTGGACATGGCCGATACGCGTGGCGGGGGGGGCAAGGTCGGTCATGGTCCACTCTCCTCAGACCGCAACAGTCTAGCCTCGCCACCCGGCCAAAGGATACGGCCATTTGTTCACGCCTCCTGTGCGATGCCGCACGCCGCATGCCGGGTCCGGTCCCCCGGTCCGCTTCTGGTTTCGGCGTCTGGTTTCGGCACCCGGTTTCAGCGTTGCGGCGCCAGCATCCCCACGATGTCATAGGTCCGCGCCAGGATCGGCGCGGCGATGGCGCGGGCGCGCTCGGCCCCTTGCGCCAGCACGCGGTCGATCTCGGCCGGGTCGGCCAGCAGGCGCGCCATCTCGGTGCTGATCGGCGCGAGTTTCGCCACCGCGAGGTCGGCCAGCGCGGGTTTGAAGCGGCCCCAGCCCGCGCCGGCATAGTCGGCCACCACCGCCTCGGGCGTCATTTCGGCCAGCGCCGCGTAGATATCCACCAGATTGCGCGCCTCGGCCCGGCCGGCGAGCCCGTCGAGCGTGTCGGGCAGCGGCGCAGGGTCGGTGCGGGCCTTCTGGAACTTTTTCGCGATGGTGTCGGCATCGTCGAGCATGTTGATGCGCTCCATGTCGCTCTCGCCCGATTTCGACATCTTCTTGGTGCCGTCGCGCAGGTTCATGACGCGGGTGGCCGGCCCTTCGATCACCGGGGTGGTGAGGGGGAAGAAATCGACCTTGTAGTCATGGTTGAACTTGGCCGCGATGTCGCGTGTCAGCTCCACATGCTGTTTCTGGTCCTCGCCCACCGGCACATGGGTCGCGTGATAGACAAGGATGTCGGCCGCCATCAGCGAGGGGTAGGCGTAAAGGCCGAGGCTGACCTTTTCGGCATTGCTGCCGGCCTTGTCCTTGAACTGGGTCATCCGGTTCATCCAGCCGACGCGCGCCACGCAGTTGAAGATCCAGCCAAGCTCTGCGTGCTGGCTGACCTGGCTCTGGTTGAACAGGATGGATTGCGCCGGGTCGATGCCCGCGGCCAGATAGCCCGCCGCCACCTCGCGCGTGGCGTGGCGCAGCTCTGCCGGGTCCTGCCAGACGGTGATGGCATGCAGATCGACCACGCAGAAGATCGTCTCCGGCCCCGTTTCCTGACCTGTGCCCTGACCTGTGCCCTGACCTGTGCCCTGACCTGTGCCCTGCATCTGCACGAAGCGTTTGATCGCGCCGAGGTAATTGCCCAGCGTCAGCCCGCCCGAAGGTTTGATGCCGGAAAAGACACGGGGGGCAAAGGTGGTGGCGGTCATGGCAGGGTTCCTGCTGGAAAAGGGCTGAAGCCTCGCTTACCCATGCACCAGACCCCCGTCAAGGAGACCGCCATGCGCCCGGAAGCCCCCGTCAACCCGATCCCGGTCGTCGTGCTCGCGCTCTTTGCCGTGGTGGCGGTGGTCGAGGCGATCCTGAGCCTCGCCGCGCAGGGCTGGCTGGGTGGGCAGGCCGGGATCGGCTGGCGGCTCGCCACGATCCAGGACTACGGCTTTTCGCCCGCGGTCTGGGACCAGCTTGTGCTGCGCGGCGACATGTCATTGGATATCTTGCGCCGGTTTGTCACCTATCCCTTTGTCCATGGCAATTTCACCCATGCCCTTTTTGGCGGCGCGCTGCTGCTGGCGCTGGGCAAGTTCGTGGGAGATGTGTTTCACCCGGTCGCGGTCGCGGTGGTGTTTTTCGGCGCTTCGGTGGCGGGGGCTGTGGCCTTTGGTGTCGCGCTCGACCAGAATATCGCGCTCTTTGGTGTCTATCCGCCGGTTTACGGGCTGATCGGGGCGTTCACGTATCTGATGTGGCTGCGGTTGGGGCAGATGGGGCAGAACCAGTTCCGCGCCTTTCAGCTGATCGGGTTCCTGATGGCGATCCAGTTGCTGTTCGGGCTCCTGTTTGGCGGCGATAGGTCGTGGATCGCCGATGTGGCGGGGTTTGTGGCCGGGCTCGGGCTGTCGGTGCTGGTGGCGCCGGGGGGCTGGACGGCCTTTGTGGCGCGGGCGCGGCGACGGTAGGCGGCGCACCGGTGGCGGCTGCGGATGCCTTCGGCGAGGATATTTGTGGCCAAAAGATGATGAGACTCAGCGCCGCATGGCCCGGCGGAATTCCGACAGGCGGAACGCGCCGACGATCTGGCCGAGGCCGAAATAGCTCAGCATTCCCAGCCCGATCAACAGCGCGAGCGCGCCGTAGCGCAAGCTGGGCGTGCCGAGGAACGGGGTGAGCGCCACCGAGGCCGCCCAGAGCACGACGCCCATCAGGACCGAGGCCAGCACGATCCGCCAGATGCGGCGTTTGAGGCGCGCATCGGCGCGGGCGGCCTCGCCCATGCCGCGGGTGCCGAGCCAGAGTTGCAGCACCATCGTCCAGCCTGCCAGCGTTGTGGCGAGTGCCGCCGCGATGAAGCCCACGACCGGCATCAGGCCGATGGCGATGCCCGCGTTCACCAGCATCGCGACCAGCGCGTAATTGAACGGGCGGCGCGTGTCCTCGCGCGCGTAGTAGAGCGGTTGCAGCGTCTTTTGCAGCACGAAGGCGGGCAGGCCGAGGCCATAGACCGCCACCGCCAGCGCGGTGGACGCCACGTCGTCGGCCGAGAAGGCGCCGCGCTGGAACAGCACCGAGACGAGCGGCAGCGGGATCACCACCAGCGCCACGGCGGCGGGGATGGTGAGCGCCAGCGTGAGTTCGGTCGCGCGCGACAGCGCGTCGCGCCCGCCCGCCACATCGCCCGCCCGCAGGCGGCGCGACAGGTCGGGCAGCAGCACCACGCCGATGGCGATGCCCACCACGCCCAGCGGCAACTGGTAGAGCCGGTCGGCATAGGAGAGCCAGGCCACAGCGCCTTCGGTAAAGGAGGCGACCTGCCGGCCTACGATCAGGTTGATCTGCACCACGCCCCCCGCCAGCACCGCCGGCCCCGCGATGACGGCGAGGCGGCGCAATTCGGGCGTCAGGCGTGGCCAGCGGAAGGCGAGGCGGAACCCCGCGCCGCGCACCGCGACCCAGGTCATGGAAAGCTGCGCCACGCCCGTCACCGGCACTGTCCAGGCCAGCGTCAGCCCCATCGGCCAGCCCTGCGCCGCCGCGACCCACATTGCCAGGATGAAAAGCGCATTCATCAGGATCGGCACCGCCGCCGCGACCATGAACCGCCCGGTGGCGTTGAGCATCCCCGACAGCAGGGCCGTGAGCGAGATGAACAGGATATACGGGAAGGCGATGCGCCCCATCACCACCGCCATGTCAAAGCGGTCATCGGCGGCAAAGCCTGCCGCCATCGCCCAGACGAGCCAGGGCATGGCCAGCATCCCCAGCAGGGTAAAGGCCAAGAGCAGCGCCGTCATACCCCAAAAGGCGTCGCGGGCGAACCCTTCGGCATCGTCGCCGCCTTCGACCTTTTTCGAGAACATCGGGATGAAGGCCATGTTGAACGCGCCCTCGGCAAAGAAGCGGCGGAACATGTTGGGCAGGGAATAGGCGATGAGAAACGCTTCGGCCACCGGCCCGGCGCCCAGATAGGCCGCGATCATCACGTCGCGCACAAAGCCCACGACGCGGCTGAGCAAGGTCCAGAAGCCCACGGTCACAAAGCCGGTCATCAGGCGGATGGGTTTCATCTGAGGGCTCGCAGGTCAGGGCTTTGGGCTGGCATACAGGAGGCGGGCCGGGGGGGGAAGTGGTGGCCGGCCCCGGGGCGCGGCCTCGGGCGGGCGGGGTTCTGGCAGGGCCAGGATCAGGCGGGGGCGCGATCAGGCGGGGGCGCGATCAGGCGGGGGCGCGATCAGGCGGGGCCGGGTTCAGGCGGGGGCCGGATCAGGCGGGGGCGGGCATGACCGGCAGGGCGAGGCTCGCGCAAAAGCCGGTGCTTTGCCCCGGTCGGGGCGAGGCGAGGACGAGCGTGCTGCCGGTCCGCTCTGCGATGGCGGCGACGATGGCGAGGCCGAGGCCGCTGCCGGCGGTATCCGCTCCCGCCCGTTCGAACCGCTCGGCCAGGCGGGCGAGCGTGGCGGCAGGCACCACCGGCCCGCTGTTGCTCACGCAGAGCGCGCCGTCGGCGGCAAGGTCCACCCGCACGGGTTCGTCAGCGGCCCCGTGGCGCAGCGCGTTCTCGACAAGATTGCGCAGCACGATGGCAAGGGCGTCGGGGTCGAGGTCGGACATCACGGGCGTTGCAGGCAGCCTCAGCGCGATCCGCTCGGGCGCATTGCGTGCGAGGTCGTCTGTCAGGATCCGCGCCACCATCCGCAGATCGGTCGGCTGGTCGCGCCGCAGCCGCGCCCCTTCGGCGCGCGCGAGTTGCATCAGCCGCTCTGACAGGCGCGTGAGCCGCTTGAGCGTCGCCTCGATCTCGGCCGCGCGGGCGCGGGCCGCGGGCTCTGCGGTCTCTGACTGCAGGCGTTGGGCCTGCGCGATGGCGCCGGCCAGCGGCGTGCGCAATTCATGCGCGGCATTGGCGGCAAAGCTGCGTTCGGCGGCAAAGGCCGCCGAGAGCCGCCCGAGCAGCGAATTGAGCGTGGCCGCGACCGGGACAACCTCGGCCGGCAGGTCATCGCTGGGCACCAGCGTCAGGTCGCGTTCGGTGCGCTGCGCCAGACCTTCGCGGAACCGCCTGAGGGGCGCGAGGCTCGCCCTGACCTGAAGGATCACGGCGAGGATCGACAGCGGGATCACCGCCAGCACCGGCAGGCCGAGCCCCATCTGGATCTGCCGTGCCGCCGCCGCGCGATGCGCGAGCGGTTCGGCCACGGTCATGCGGACCGACCCTTGCAGGGCGGCTTCGTTGTAGTAGCGGTGGGTCGCCGTCTGGCGAAAGCCGGCTCCGTCCCAGGCGGGAAACAGGGCGGGGTCGGCGCTGTGCGATTGCAGCAGGACCCGGTCATCGTTGTCGCGCACGATATAGGTGAAGTATTCATCATGTTCGTGCACCGCGCCCAGCCGCTGCGTCACGCCGGGCGTATCGCGCCCGATGATATCCATCACCGCCAGCGGCAGGATGCGCTGGGCGGTCTCGAGCAGGGCGGAATCGAACACCTCGTCCATCTCATGGCGCAACAGGACCGAGGTGACAGAGGCCGCGCCGATCCACAGCAGGGTCAGGAGCACCCCCAGCCACAGCCCCAGCCGCGCCTGCAGGCTGCGCGGCCCCGTCACGGCCGCCCCAGCCGGTAGCCCATGCCGCGCTCGGTCTCGATGACGGCCGCGCCGAGTTTCTTGCGCAACCGGCTCACGTGAACCTCGATGGTGTTGCTTTCGACCTCGGCGTCGAAGGCATAGAGCTTTTCCTCGAGCTGGGCCTTGGACAAAAGCTGCCCGGGCCGCGCCAGCAGCGCCTCGAACAGGGCCCATTCGCGCGCGGTCAGCATCACCGCCCGCCCGGCACGAAAGAGGCTGCGCGCGGCCATGTCGATGTCGAGTTCGCCCAGCGTCACGATCGGGTTTGGATTGCCGCTGTAGCGCCGGCCAACCGACCCGATGCGGGCGGAAAGCTCTTCCAGATCAAAGGGTTTGACCAGATAGTCATCGGCCCCGGCATTCAGCCCTTCGATCCTGTCGCTGACCTGATCGAGCGCGGTCAGGATGATTACCGGCGTCACGTCGCCACGCGAGCGCAACCGCCGCAGAAAGGGAATGCCGCGCCCGTCGGGCAGCATCAGGTCGAGCAGGAGCAGGTCGTGGGTGGCGCCGGCCATCGCGTCACCGGCCGCGTCAAGGCGCTGCACCCAGTCGAGGCTATGCCCGTCGCCCACGATCTGATCGCGGACCGCGGCGCCCAGAACCATGTCATCCTCAATCAGCAAGATCCGCATGGGTTGGTCCTGTCGCGCCTTTTGCACCGCTTGTCACGACCCAATCTGACGCAAGTCTGACGCGAAGGGGCCATCGCCTTCAGCTTTGCGTAAGCTTTGGCGCGCATGAAAGGGGTGTTCTGGCCGCAACCGGGAGTTTGGCCCATGAGAAAGACCCTCGCCCTGCTTGCCTTGCTGGTGGCCGCACCTGCCTCGGTGGCTCTGGCCGATGATGACTGTTTCGCCCTGATGGCCGACTGGCAGCCGCGCGACGCGCTCGAACAGCTGGCGCGCGACAACGGCTGGATCATGCGCCGCATCAAGATCGACGACGGCTGCTATGAAATCAGGGGCACCGATGGCGCGGGGCGCGAGATCGAGGTCAAGGTCCATCCGGCCACGCTGGCGGTTCTCGAGATCGAATATGACGATGATGACGAGGAACATGACGATCATGAGCGCCCCAATGACAGCGAGCGCGGCGACAGCGAGCGCGGCGACAGCGGCGGCGACAGCGAGCGCGGCGACGGCGGCGGCGACCATGGCTGAGCGTCGCGCCCTTCCGCGTCCTGACGGACCCTGACGGCAAGCTGACGCAGAAACCCCGCCGCCGTCAGCAAACGCTCAGATCCGCAAGCGACAGACAGATCAGGACAGACAGGAGCTTTGGCCATGAACAAGACATTGACCATCCTTGCCATGACAACCGCGCTGACGACGCTCATCGCCCTCTCCGGCAGGGCCGAGACCCACATTGCGCCGCCCCTCGCGCAAGGCGAGGCCGTAGCGCTCGGCGAGGGCAGTTTTGTGGTGCCGCTGATCCAGGTAGCCTGCGCCGTTCGCGGCTGGGGCGGGGATCACGACGACGATGATGAGGGCGGCGACGACGACGACGAAGGCGATGATGACGATGAAGGCGACGATGACGATGACGCCGAAGGCCACGCCATGACCTGTGCCGGGCAACCCGCCACCACTGCTCCGCCGGGTGCCCCCTCTGCACCGCCCGCCAATGGCCTCTTTGGCGACGGGGCCGCGCCCACGGTCGTCACCCGCTAGCCCGACCACCGACGGTCCTGATCCGGGACCGCGTTCTATCACCACTGCCGGATAAATCCTCCGGCCTTTCCAGGAAAGTAGCGTAAAGATGAAATCGATCCTCGCCGCATTGGCTCTGACCACTGCCCTGACCATGCCTGGCCTCGCCATGGCGCGGCAGGTCACCTTGACCACCGAACTCAACCGCTATGGCGGTGATGGCGCCTACCTTGCCTTCTATGTCACCAATGCGTCGGGCGCCTATGTCGGCAGCCTCTGGATGGCCGGGTCCAAGTCCAAGTATTACGAACACATGTCCGACTGGTATCGCGCCACCGGCGGCTCCCGCAGCGAGGTCAGCGGCGTCACCGGGGCCAGCGTCGGGGCGGGCCGGACGCTCGAGATCACGGTCGATCTTGCGGATGCGATCTTTGACGCAGGCTATGCGCTGCATATCGACGCCGCCGTCGAGGACATGCGCGAGAGCCCGAGCGAAATCGTGGTGCCGCTGACCACCTCGGGCGCGGGGGCGGCTGTTGCCGGGCGCCGCTATATCGCCCGTTTTTCCTATTCCATGTGACGGGCGGAGCCTGAGATGATCCGTGTCGTGCATCGTTGGCCGGGGTTGCTGGCCATGGTCCTGCTCGTGCTGCTGGCGCTCAGTGGCGCGGCGCTGTCGGTCTTTCCCGCGTTGGAGCGTCTGGCTGCGCCGCAGGCGGCCACATCGCAGAGCGTGGCCGATCTGGCGACCCTGATCGCGGCACAATACCCGGGGGTCGAGCAGATCCGCCGGGCGCCCTCGGGCCGGATCACCGCCTATTGGTTCGATGCCGGCACCCCCGGCGCGGCGGTGATCGCGCCCGCGACCGGTGAGGCGGTCGCCTCGGCCGATCCCGGCCGGGTCGAGCGCTGGCTGACGACGCTGCACAGGTCGCTGTTTCTCGATGATACCGGGCGCATGGTCGCGGCGGCGGGGGCGGCGGCGATGCTGGTGCTGGCGCTGTCGGGCATGGCGCTGGTGGCGCGGCGCATGGGGGGATGGCGGCGCTGGTTCGCGCCGTTGCGCGGCCCGCTGGCGGGGCGCTGGCACGTCACCGTGGCGCGGCTGGCCGTGGCCGGGCTGATCCTGTCGTCGATGACCGCGCTGTGGATGACCGCCTCGACCTTTGACCTGCTGCCCGATGGCGCCACCCGTCCCGACCAGCCCGCGGCGGTCAGCGGGCGCACCGGCTTTGCGCTGGCGGGGATGGATATCCTGCGCGCCACGCCGGTGTCCGATCTGCGCGTGCTGAGCTTTCCCTATGCCGGCGACGCGACGGATGTGTTCACGCTCGCGACGACCGGCGGCACCGGCCTGATCGACCAGGGGAACGGGCAGGTCCTGTCCTGGGCCAGCCCGACCGTCTGGCAGCGGCTGTCCGAGACGATCTACATGCTGCACACCGGGCAGGGGGCATCGGTCCTCGGGCTGGTGCTGGGCCTGATGGCGCTGGGCGTGCCGGTCCTGGCTCTGACCGGGCCGGTCATGTGGGCGGCGGCGCGGCGCGGGCGGCCGGGGCTGCGCGGCAATGCGCCCGCAGGGCGCGCGGCCACCGTGATCCTTGTGGGGTCCGAGGGCGGCAGCACCTGGGGCTTTGCCCGGACGCTGGCCCTCGCGCTGCGCGCGGCCGGGCAGAGTGTGCATGTCGCCCCGATGACGGGGTTCGACCCGCGCCGCTATGGCGCGGCGGACCGCTTCATCCTGCTTGCCGCGACCTATGGCGACGGCGATGCGCCCGCTTCGGCCAAGGGCTTTCTCGACCGTCTGGCCTCTCTTGCGCAGGCGCCCGCCGCACCATTGGCCGTGCTGGGGTTCGGCGACCGCAGCTTTCCGGCCTTCTGCGCCTATGCCGAGGCCGTCGCCGCCGCGGCCGCGGCGCGGGGATGGCCCAGCCTCATCGGCTATGACACCGTCGATCGCCAGTCGCCGCAGGACTTTGCCCGCTGGGGCCGGGCGCTGGGCGAGGCGATGGGCCTGACGCTCGAACTCGCGCATCAGCCGGCGCTGCCGGCGACCGAAACGCTGACACTCAGCAGCCGGCGCGACCATGGCGCCGAGGTGCAGGCCCCCACCGCGATCCTGCGCTTTGCCCTGCCGCAGGTGTCGCTGTGGCAGCGCCTCACCGGGCGCGGCTTTGCCCGGTTTCAGGCCGGCGACCTGCTGGGGATCCTGCCCGAAGGCGCATCGCTGCCGCGCTTCTATTCGCTGGCCTCGGGCGAGAAGGACGGCTTTGTCGAGGTGGTGGTGCGCAAGCATCCCGGCGGGCTCTGCTCGGGGCAGCTAATGGCGCTCGAACCGGGGCAGGGCGTGCGCGCCTTCATCCGCCGCAACCCGGGTTTTCATGCCGGGCGCGACCCGGCCCCGCTGATCCTGATCGGCGCGGGCACCGGCGTCGGCCCGCTGGCGGGCTTTGTGCGCGCCAACAGCCGCCGCCGCCCGGTGCAGCTCTACTTCGGGATGCGCCACCCTGACAGCGACTTTCTCTACCGCGACGAGTTCAGCCAATGGCAGGCCGCAGGGCAGCTCGACCGGCTGGTGACGGCCGTGTCGCGCGGCGCGCGGCCGCATTATGTGCAGGACGCCCTGCGCGCCGAAGCGGCGCAGGTGGCAGAGGCGATCGCGCGCGGCGCCCGCGTCATGGTCTGCGGCGGGCGCGACATGGCCCGCGGCGTGAGCGAGGCGCTGGCCGAGATCCTCGCCCCCCGCGGGCTGACGCCCGCCATGCTCAAGGCCGAGGGGCGCTATGTCGAAGATGTCTATTGACCCCACGCGCCACGCGCTGAACGGGCCCACGATGGGCACCCGCTGGTCGGCGCTGTTCCATGCCGCGCCCGGATTCGACGCGCGGCCCATCCAGATGGCGCTGCAGGGGGCGGTCGATCTGGTCGATGACCAGATGTCCACCTGGAAGCCCGACAGCGCGCTGATGCGGCTGAACCGGGCGGCGGTGGGCGAATGGGTGGTCCTGCCCGCGGCGCTGGCACAGGTGATCGACACCGGCCTCGCCATCGGGCGCGCCTCGGACGGGGCCTTTGACATGGCGGTGGGTGATGTGGTGCGGGCCTGGGGCTTTGGCCCGGCCGAGGCCGACCCCGCTGCGATCCGTGCGGCGCTGGCCCTGCCGGGGCTGCCCGCGCATCAGGTGATCGCGCGTGACGGCGACGCCCTGTGCAAGCACGCGGCGGTGTCGCTCGACCTCAATGGCATCGCCAAGGGCTACGGAGTGGACCGCCTGGCCGAGACGCTGCAGGCGCATGGCATCACCTGCGCCCTTGTCGGGATCGACGGCGAGATGCGGGCGCTGGGGCTGCGGCCGGATGGCAGCCCCTGGACCATCGCGGTCGAGGCGCCCGACCCCGCGCGCCGCGCGCCGCAGTCGATCCTGGCCCTGCAGGACGCGGCTGTCGCGACCTCGGGCGATTACCGGCACTGGGTCGAGGTGCAGGGTCGCCGCCTGTCGCACACGATGGACCCGCGCCGCCGCATGCCGCTCATGTCCTCGCCCGCCTCGGTCACGGTGATCGCGGCGACCTGCGTTCTGGCCGATGCCTGGGCGACGGCGCTGATGGTGGCCGGGGTGGACGCAGGGCTGGCCCTTGCCGCGCGGCACGGGCTTGACGCGCTGTTCCTTGTCCGCACGGATGACGGAACGGTGCGCAGCATCGGCGCAGGCCCGCTTTTTGCCACAGGCGGCCCGTGTCTGTCCGACAGCTTGCCGGGGCAAACGACCTGAACCGCCTGAAACATCCTGAACGACATATGCTCCACCGGGTCGGCTGACTGCGTGCCGCAGCCCTCCGGGCCAATGATTGCCTCGTCTCGACCGCGAGCCGTGTCGTCGGAGTGGTCTCTGTCGGCGCGGTCCGGCCCGAGGTGCTGATCGCGGGTCCGGCCGGCCTTGTCACCGGGACGATGGCGATGACGATGGCGATGACGATGGCGATGACGATGGCGATGGCGATGGCGATGGCCGCCGGCGAACAGGTCCCGGTCAGCTTGCAAACCGACACCGGACAGGCCGACATCGCCCGTGAAGGCCGCGACCTTGCCCAAACGGCTTAGGCCGCGCTCGCCCCTCGAAGGCGGGATATCGTCGCTGGTCGCCGGCTGACACCGCAACCGCGCCGCGCTTATGGCATATCAAGGGAATTGGTGGAGCCGAGGGGGATCGAACCCCTGACCTCGTCATTGCGAACGACGCGCTCTCCCAACTGAGCTACGACCCCATCGAGCGTCTCTTTCGCTCTTGCCGGCGGCGCTGTCAAGCGGGCGCGCGCATCGGCGGATCGCCAAACAGGCCATGCGGTGCCGGGATCGCGATTGGATGGACGCCGGAGATGAGGTAGAGAGACCGCGCGCCACGATTGTGGGGCCGGACTCGACAGGCACGGTCAAGAGAGGTCATTTCATTGAAGGTTCTTGTGGTAAGCGATCATGCCTTGCCGATCTCCGGCCCGCATCGCAACCTTGTGGCAGCCTCAATGGGCTCTGAAATCGCGGGGATGTCGATCTGCGGCTTCTGACCGGGCGGGTCGATCCAGACCAGCCCTAAGTGACGGGCACGGACATCGTCACCGGCTTTGACCCCAAGAGCCGGACCCGGCAGGGACGCAACCTTGCCCTGATCCGTGCCGCGGCGCGCGACCGGGACAGTGTCTATGTGCCCAGCGGGCTCACGTCATTCCTTTATTCCTGGGTCGGCAAGGGGCGGGCACGTCTGGTCGGAGGGCCGAATGTGGCCGGCATCCCCGGCCTGATGCCTGTCGAACATCCCTCGCCCCTGATGACGGACCGGATGTCCTCGCGCTGGGTTGCGATGTCGCCGGTCTGGCGTGACCATCTGCTGCGCAGCGGCTCGCGGCCCGAAACACTCGACCTCATCCCCCATGCCGGTGAACGGGGCAGTGAACGGGGCGGTGAACGGGGCGGCGTTCAGTCCGGCGTTTCGGGATCCGGCCATCTGGGCGGGTCTCGGGCTGCGACCCGCGTCGCGAAAGGTTGTCTATCGCGGCCATATCGACCCCGAAGGCAAGGGCGTGCGCCATATCGTCAAGGCGCATCAGAGCCTTGTCGAAGAAGGGCATGACATCGACCTGATCCAGATGGGCGCCGGCGGCGCGGCCGTGGGCGCAGCAGCAGGAAATCGGCAAAGTCGTCGTAGAGCGCCGATTTCGGATGCGCGGACGGCCATCTGACGCGCTGCGTCTTGGGCGACAGAGTGCATTGCGCCCGGCAGGCCGGCACGTCAGAACCGCAGCCAGCTTTCCACCGTCAGGCCGCCACCCCTGTCGCCTGTGAGCGCGCGCACCAGCCCGATCCTGACGTCGGCACGCTCGCTGATCCGCAAGCTGATCGACGGGGCGAGCTTGGCATAGAAGTCCCCCTCGAGCCCGGTGCCGGCCTCGGCGCTCAGCATCGTTGTCCAGCGGTCATTCAGACGATGCCCCCAGATCGCGTCGATCTTGCTCTCAAGCCTGTCATTGTCGAGCGTCAGCGTCGCATAGCCATCGACGGCGACCCAGCCATGCGGCAGCCCGCGCCCCCAATGCAGCCCGCCGCGCACCACCGTCTCGACCGCGCCGGTGGGGATCATGGTCAGCCCATAGGCGGCCGAGATGGCAAAATGGTCGCCCCCCGGCGTCTCGTGCAGGTGCAGGCGGCCAAAGCCCAGGACCGTGCCACTCGTCCCCGCATCGGCGGTATGGCCTTGCAGGCCAAGGGTCAGCCCGGGGGTCATCCCGTATTCGAGAAAGAAGGTCGGGTCATAATGGACCGGCCGCACGGCGTCACCGAATAATGCGACATTGCCGCCGGTGACGATGAACAGCGCGCCTTCGTCGCGCGGCCAGGCCCCGGCATGGGCCTGCGCGGCAAGGCAGAGCAGCATGACCGGCAGACAGCGCATGGCGGACCCGTTCCTCGATGGGTTAACGATGCCGCAAGGGAGGTTAACATCGGGTTAACCGGAAATGGGGGAGCGCAAACCGCGTGGCGCGGACGCCTCCTGCCTGGCATGGGCCGGTCGGGCGCCCCTCAACCGGCCTCGGGCGCTTCGGTCGCGGCGGCCAGCCGCCTGACATCGCAGCCCAGCGTTGTGCCTTCGCGGTGCAGCGTTCCATCTGCCAGCATCGCCTGGAACACGGCATTGACCTTGGGCCGGCTCGCGCCCAGCACGGCGGCCACGTCGCTCTGGCTCAGCTCCAGCCGCAGCATCGCCTGATCGGGCAGCGTGGCGCCGTGCTGTTCGCGCAGCGCAAACAGCAGGAACCGCGCGACGCGCGCGTGCAGCGCGTGCAGGGCGATGGATTCCATCTGGTAATTGGTCTGGCGCAGCAGCCGGCACAGATGCCGCGCCAGCGCCAGGCCCAGTTGCGGATGCGCCGCCGCGACCCGGTCAAAGCCGTGGCGATGCAGCACGATCGCCGCGGTGGGCTCTGTCACCGTCGCGTCGGCCGACCGCGGCTCTCCGTCGATCAGCGAGAACTCTCCCAGAACCTCGCCCGGGCCGAGATGGCGCAGCACGAGTTCCTTGCCGGCCGCGGTCGAGATCGACAGGCGCACGCGCCCCGAAACGAGGATGAGCATGTCCTCGCCCGCGTCGCCCCGCTGGAACAGCACCGCCCCGGCATACCAGGCCCGGCGGGTCGCCACCGCGGCGAGCGCGGCCAGCGTCACGCCGTCGAGACCGGAAAACAGCGGGGTGCGGGACAGGGCCCTGACGATGTCGCGCGCGCTGCCCGACGTCCCGGCGTTGTGCACCACGCGCAGCCCCCTCTTGCCCTGTCGGCACCGCCGGTGCCCGAACCTTTGCCCCAGACCCTTGCCCCAGACCCCTACCCCCGGGCCATGACCCTAGGGCGCAGCCTGCCCGCAATCAAGCGCGGGGCGTTCCCCAGGGAACAGCGCAGGCGGGCGGGGCGGTGCAATCTGCTGACAGGTCCCGTGCAGGGACACCAGCGAGGAGGAGGTTCAAGATGGTCCCGGCGTATTTTGTCAACCAGATGGTCAAGACGTTCTCCGGCCCCGAGCGCGTGCCGACGCCATGCCAGGACAGGATCGCGCACCTGCGCTACACCGCGCAGACCGCGCCCGGCCCCTCGCTCCTGCGGCTCTTGCCGGGGGCGCTGCGCCGCCGCCTGACCGCCCGCGCCGAGGCGCGCTACCTCGCGGCCGCGATGCAGCGCCTGCAGGAGCTGTCGCCGCATTTGCTGTCCGATGTCGGGATCGAGGCCCTTGGCGAACTCTGCGCCGGGCCCTGCGCCGAGCCCTGCGCCGGGCCGCAGGCACGGACTGTTCGGCCGACTGCTGCGCCCACCGCTGCGCCCACCGCTGCGCCCACCGCTGCGCCTGTCGCGGCACGGGCTGCGGCAACCGTCGCAACACCGCAGCCGCCCGCCATTCCCGCTTTCGCCGGCTACCCCGGTCCCCTGGTCCGGATGTCGGCGGACCGGGTGTCGCGTCTCAGGCCCGAACCTGTCGGGGCCGACTGACCGGCACCCCTGGCCGCGGCAGTCAGTCAACCCCCATGGCTGTCGCGGCCAGCATCTGTCTCGCCCTGCCAAAGGCCGGATGATCGGCCGATCCGGGCAAGGCGAGCGCCGCCAACGCCTGCTCCAGCCAGCCAGCGGCCACCCCGGCCCCGTCCCTTTGTGCGATCAGCCGGGCCTGCGACCCAGCGATCAGCGCGCCCCAGGCGCGGCTGCCCGCCCGGGCCGAGACGCCGCGCGCGGCCTCGAGCAGATCGGTCACGGCAGCGGTCTCCCGCGGCCGGGCGAGGCGCATGATCTCGGCCTCCTGGCGCAAGACCTCGGCCAGATAGAGCCGGTCCTGCCCGCCGGCGATGGCGGCCCGGGACTGCGCGATCATCGTCGCGGCGGCGTCATGCTGGCCGGTCTCGGCCAGACTGCGCGCCAGCAGCGCCTCGTGATAGGCCATGGTCAGCCGCAGGCCGGTCGCATGGCACATCGCCACCACCGCCTGCTGGTCTGGCAAGGCCGCCGCATGGCCTTCGCGCCGGACCTTTTCCGCGGCAAGCCACAGCGACCCGCTGAGCATCCAGAAAGGTTGCCCCAGGTCATGGGCCAGCCCCACGGCCGCTTCGAGCGCGGGGCGCACTTCGGGCCCGGGTGCGGCATAGCAGTGTGGCGCGGTGCCGAACACGCGGATATAGGGCGCGAGGAACGGCAGGCCGAGCCGCGCCTCATGCGCCGCCGCCTCAGCCATCGCGGCACGCCAACCCGGCAGGTCGCCTGCGATATAGCGGCCATGGATGCGGAACAGCAGCGCCAGTTCGCGCGCGTCCATCAGGTAGGTGATGGCCTGAAGCCCGTGCTGTGCGATGTCATAGGCGGCGTCGGTCTGCGCCCAGTCACGCTCCTGCGCGTCGAGCGCGCCGAAGGTAAAGGCATTGACCCCATGCGCGCTGCTGGCGAGCACGGCCAGCGCCGGCAGGTCGCGCACGATGGCGTCCATCCGCGCCGACATCCGCGCGGCGGTCGCGGTCTCGCCCACCACCAGCATATGCGCCCAGATGCCCCAGATGATCTGGAATTCGGTCTCGCTGCCGCCGGCATGGGCCAGACACAGGTCGAGCGCACGCTGATAGGCCGCGTTCACCGCAGCGTCGGCAAAACCGCGCGTCTGCACCAGCGTAGAGCCGACAAAGAACCGGATGATCATCTCGAGGTGATCGCGGGCCGCGCCTGCGGGCACATCGTCGAGCGCGCCCAAAGCTGTGGTCAGGCTCGCCATCGCCTCGCCCAATGCGCCGGTCTGGATCGCGCGCTTGGCCACGCCCACCAGATGCGGGATCGCTTCGGCCGGGCGGGCGGCGCCCAGCAGATGCCGGGCGGCGGTGGCGGCATCTGCGGCGAGTTCGTCCGGCGCAACCGCCTCCCAGCCGGCCAGCGCGCGGGCGTGCAGCGCCACGCGCTGCGCCGTCAGCAGCGTTTCCAGAACCGCGTCGCGCACCAGCGCATGTTCGAATGTCACCGCCCCGGCATTGTCCTGCGTGAACAGGCCCCGCCCGACCAGTGCGGCGATCTGGTCCGACACCGGCCCGACCTGTTGGCCCAGCATCTGCGCCAGCACATCGACGCGCACCACAGGGCCCAGCACCGCCGCTGCCTCGACCAGCGGCAGGCTCTCGCGGGTCCGGTCAAAGCGTTCCAGCAGCGCCTCGATCATCGTGTCGGGCAAGGCTGCGACAGATTGCGTGTCAGGCCGTTCCAGCACCGCCCGCGCGATATGTTCGAGGTAAAGCGGCACGCCCTGCGCGCGCCGCACGATGCCCGCGCGGATATCGGGCGGCAGGTCGCCGCCTCGGTCGATCCGGTCGAGCATCGCCTCCGCCTCCGCCTCGGGCAGGGTGGCAAGGTCGATCACCGCCGCGCGGCCGGGCCAGAGCGGCGCACCCTCGGGCCGCCGCGTGGCGATCAGCAGCGCGGCCTGATCCTGCAGCGCGCCGGGCAAACCGTCGAGCAGCGACCAGGTCTCGGGGTCGATCCAATGCGCATCCTCGACGAACAGCACCGCGCGCCCCGCGCCGATCATCGCCTGCATGAGCCCGCCCAGCGCCTGCGCGATCCGCGCCTGCCGGACCAGCGGCGCGACCGGCTCCGTCTCGATCCCCAGCAGCAGCGCCAGGCCGTCGCGGGCCCCCTCTGGCGCAAAGGCGGCGAGCCTGTCCCGCTGCGCCGCACCATCCATCGCGGCGGTGATCCCGGCCAGATGCTGCACAAAGACCTTGAGGCAGCCGAGGCTTTCGTCACGGCGATGGCTCATCCCCCGGATCTCGAAGATCTCGTGGTCATTGGCGACCCTTGCCAGATGCCGGCGTGCGAGCGTCGTCTTGCCAAAGCCGCCCGGTGCCACGATCTCGACCGCGCGGACCTGCCCCGCCTGTACCGCGTGCCAGATCGCATCAAGCGTGGCCATCGCGCCCTCGCGCCCGACAAAGTCGGGCAGGGCAGGGGTGGACCGGTCGCGCGAGATGGCCCAGACCGCGACCGGATTGCCAAACCCCTTGAAGCTGTGAAGCCCCAGAAACCTGCGCGCAAAGCCGCCCGGGTCGAGCCTGCGACAGACCGCGTCGCCCACGGCCACCGTGCCGGGGCGGGTGGCGGCGAGCAGCCGTGCGGCCATGTTGACCGTGCCGCCGATGGCCAGCGTCTCGCGCGCGTCGGGGCCGGTATTCGCGTCGCCCACCACCATCCAGCCGGTCGCGACCCCGGCGCTCGCACAGAGCGCCGTGCCCCCCGGCGCCACCAACCCGGCGACAGCCTCGATGATCGACAGCGCGGCTGACACGGCACTGCCCGCGCTGTTCTTCATCGCGCCGGGAAAGCCGAAATAGGCCAGCATCCCGTCGCCCATGAACTTGGCCACATAGCCGCCCTCGGCCGCGACGATCTTGCGGCACAGGTCCTGATACTGCGCGAGCAGCGCGAACATCGCCTCGTCGCCGATCGCCTCGTTGAGCGCGGTGGAGGCGACAAGGTCGCAAAACAGCACCGACATGAAGCGTGACCGCGTCGGGGTCGTCTGGCCGAGCCGGGTGCCGCAGGCGGGGCAGAACCGCGCCTGCGGCCCGACCTGTTCGCCGCATGAGCCGCAGGCGGCCTTCACCGTGGCCCGCCCTGCCGCAACCGCGCCTTGATGTCAAAGCTCTGGAACGGGTTGTTGATCGTCCCTCCGGCGGTGAGGAAGAAGCCCCCCAGCGCACTCAGGCTCAGCGGCGGCACATGGTGCAGACCCGCGGGCAGGCCAAAGTCATTGGCGCCGATCCGCACCTCCATCGCCAGCGGCGCCATATGCGCGCTGTCGAGCGAGAAGTCATAGACGGTGTATTGCCAGCCCAGCAGGCGGTGCGGCGTCACCATCGCCATCTCGTAACCCGGCCGCACGGCGGCGAAATGCGGGTAGTCGTGGCTGCGCCCGTCCGGCCCGCGGCGGCTGTAGCCTGCCGCGATGATCTCGGCCCCGGTCACGCTGTCGCGCACGACATAGCTGTCGTCGTCAAAGGTGATCGCGGCCATTTTCTTGGGCAGGCCAAAGCCATACACGCCCAGCGCGATCGGCGGCGCGCTGTCGAGGTAGAGCCGCTGCGGCCAGATCATCGGCGCGAGGTCGGCCAGCGCGCGGTCGGTATGCATGACCCAGGGCACGGCGCAGATGAACTCAAGATAGCTGGGAATGCCCAGGGGCAGCAGGTTGACCCGAACGTCGCGCTGCTGGCCAAAGAGCAGGATCACCGGATGCTGCTGCGGCCCGGTCACCGCCTGCGGGGCGAGTGCGAGGCCGCGCGGCAGCATCGCCGCCACCGCATCGCGCGGCATCGCCAGCGTGACGCAGGGCCCGGTGGTCTGCGCCATGCCGAACACCGCGCTCCAGGGCCAGCCCGCCTGCTGCGGGCGCAGCGAGCGCAGGACCGGCGCGGTCGATTGCGACGGGTTGGGCGCGCTGCCGCCGGGGTGCGGCTCGGCCTCCTCGCCCACGATCCGCGCGGGGATCCCGGCAAGCCCCGCCGCCGCGCGCATCCCAGACATCACGGCCGCTTCGGCGCAGCCCGCGTTGATGCCGGTATAGGTCCAGTCGCCCGCGAGCCACAGGTTGTCAAAGCCCGACCGGTCGGCCCGCAGCCGTGCCGTGGTCGATCCCGGGACGGAGAGCACATAACGCTCGGACGGCTCTACATTGGCGCGGAAATACTGCGCGCCAAAGGCGTCGGCGGCGCCGTCGGGCGCGACCAGCCCGGCGGGGTCGATCGCGCCGTCCGCGCCGATCAGGCCGGGGTAGATATAGCGCAGATGGTCGGCCATCCACTTTGCCGCCTGCGCCTGAACCTGCGCGCGCATCCGTTCGGGATAGCCGGTGTCGCTGAAGGGCGGGATCTGCGGCGGGTCGGCCAGCGGGCCGCAGAAATAGGCGATGCTGGCGGGGCGCTGGCCCTCGGGCCAGTCCTCGGCCCCGGCCAGATGCGTCATGTCGGCCCAGGTGTTCAGGTCATCGGCATAGGCGGTGAGGATCGCGGGACCGAGCGCCCAGCCGAGTTTCTCCGCATCCTGACGGAGCCAGAGTTGCACGGCCTGCGTCGCGACCGTCTCGACCCGCTCGACCATATGCCGCCAGGCGGGATTGGCGGCGATGAGCTCTACCGCGACCTGCGGCAGGGCGCCCACCGGAATGCCGCAGATCACCTGGTCGAAATCCTTGCCCTGTCTGAGCATCAGCCGCGCGGCGGGTTCATGCGCCGACCATGCGGATTCGAGGTTGACCCCCGCGGCGGCAAGCTGTTCGCCGCCCTCGATC
>Ga0210015_1001278_pt1 | contig 25112 bp, 20 predicted proteins | sample CryGeymeta201522_FD_185471 | JGI IMG/M metagenome (GOLD analysis project Ga0210015, IMG submission 185471) | Groundwater microbial communities from Crystal Geyser aquifers in Utah, USA - Crystal Geyser metaG 2015-22 (SPAdes) (version 2) | ecosystem: Environmental > Aquatic > Deep subsurface >... | reverse complement strand
GAAGTCCCGGTGCGACTTCGGCTCCGTCTGGAAGAATACCCTCTGTCCTACGTCTGCTGCACGCCTGCCGGGGAAGTTCCGCGAACTTCCACTTCGGTGTGTTCCCAACCTTCGCGGGTATAGTACGTGCCGGGCTCGCCGACCTGCAGGAGCCACGACGCACTTCCGCTTCCACCGCCCCTCTCGCCCGGCTCTCCGGGCATCCAGACGAACTTGCCGCCGGAGGCGTCGGCGTCGTCACCCCGGACCATCGGGCTGCGCACCACGCCGGCCTCGGCTTCCCACCCCGTGCCTGTGGGGGAGATCGGAATCGGCTTCAGGTTCGCCAACTCCTCCTTCTCGGCGATCACCGCCGGGAGCGCTTCCAGCAGGGGGCGACCGACCTCCTGGCCGTTCAGTTCCAGCACACCCCGGTAGGGAGCCGGTTCCAGCAGGGCGACACCCAGGAACGGCCGCAGGTGCAGCGTCTTGTCGTGTCCGCCGCCGGCAGGGATTCCCACTTTGCCGTACGGGTCGTGCCGGCCGTCAGGAATGAAGTAGCACCGCACCGACTCCCGCGGCCCGGCGAAGTCCACCGAGAACGGGAGGTCCATGTTCCCATAGTTGGCGCCCGCACCGCCAAGGGTCACGCCGGGCAGCACAGAGTGCGTCCGCGACTCGAACTGGGCCTCGCCCCAGCTCTGGCGCACCAGCCGAGGGTACGAGATCGCGTTCCGTTGCTTCGTTTCGCGGCCGGCCGCCAGTCGCACAGCAGATGCAGGAGCGCCTCGTCGAGGTAGCCCAGACCGCGGAGGTAGTCGTAGTCGCGGCTTCGCGCGCCGGCCAGCTTCTGCGCCGGCGCAAACCAGTTGGCAGCGAGGTCCCTCCAGAACAGCCCCAACAGCGCCCGCGCGGCTTGCTTGCCGACGGCGCGCTTGCAGAACTGCTCCAGTACCACGAGGTCGTCCAGGTCGGCGCCGTAGTAGGTGGGGCTGCCGTACTCGTGGATGCCCCACTGATAGGTGTACAGGGCGATCTGGTCCAGGCGGCGGTAGCCCTCATCGGCAGCCTTCGGATTGTCGAGGTTCTCGCCCAACAGAATCAGGTTGGCAGCGTTCATCAGCGAAATGTTGGTGTAGCTCGTGGGCACCCGGTGACGCAGACAGCCCTCGACGCTGAACTCGAGCAACGCGCGCAGCCGGGCGCGGGGAGCTTCCGGCAACCGCTCGCGATGCCGGATTCAGTTCACGACGCCCATCCGCATGCAGAACTCGACCGCATTCCAGTCGAGCACCCCGTCGTCCACCCACTTCCAGCGGAAGTTGCCGTAGGTCCGGTTAGCCGGTTCGGCGTCGCGCATCCGCTCGGCAACCTCGAGCAACCGGTCGAGCCGGTCGAGGTGCTGGTTGGCTTCGCAGAGCACCAACGCGTAGCTGAACAGGTCCCGCGAGGAGACCTTGGTCGGCGGCTCTTCCTGCACGCGCTGCCAGAGCGACTCGCTGCGCGCGACGGCCGAGTGAGTGACTGTTTCGAGGTTCGGTGGTTGGGCTGCCATCGCGCGGAACGGGACCGCAATGCAGGCGAGGAGAGTTAGGGGACATATGCGAATCATGGGGTGGATTCCTGCGGGAATGGGTGTCACGTGTCACGTGCCACGTGGCAGGTGCCCCCGCGGAGCCGGCGTGTGTCAGCCTTCCAGAAACGCCTCAACCACGGCCACTGCATTCTCGGTCGGGGTCTCGGGGCGGATCGGCTTGGCCGGCGCCAGGATGTAGCCGCCGCCTTTCGACATCTCCCGGCGCAGCCGCTGGACCTCCGCGCGGATCTCCGCAGGCGTGCCGAAGGGGATGGTGCTCTGGCTGCCCAGCCCGCCCCAGAAGGTGATTCGGTCGCCCCACTTCTCCTTCAGGGCGTATGGGTTCATCCCGGCAGCTTCCGGCTGCACGCTTTCGATCACGTCAAGACCGATCTCGATCACGTCGCCCATGACATCGGCCGCGCTGCCGCAGCAGTGCATGACAGCCAGTTTTCCCTGTGCGTGGATGGCGTCGAAAATGCGCTTGTAGCGCGGCTTGACCAGCTTTCGCCAGCGCTCCGGCCCAAGCAGGATGCCGCGCTGGTCGCCCCAGTCGTCGCCCATCATGAGGGCGTCAGCCGGGAGGTCAGCACACTCCGCCACCAGCCCCAACGTCAGCTCCGTCACCCGTTCCAGCAGTTCCTCGTAGAAGTCCGGCTCGGCGACACAGTCGATGAGCGTCTGCTCGAACCCGCGCACGTACCAGCTCTCCCACAAGCACATCCCAGCGGAAATGAGGGTGAACGACTCGGTGGTCTCGGCAAGGCGCTTCGCCGTCGCCGCCTTGACCTCAGGATTCAGAAACGCCTCGACCTGCGGGAAGGCGTATCCCGCGAAGCTGGGCTCCTTCAGCCCCGGCTCGACGACCGCCGACGGCAGTTGGTCCGTCCGCCGAACCGTGCCAAACGCATCGCGGTTGTGCGCCGCATCGAGCTGCTCAGTGGGTGCCGCCGTGGCGGCACCGCAATGGGCCATGTACGGGACGATCCGTTGCCGCCAGGCGGCGTCGCCGTAGTGTTCGTCCAAGCGCGCGGCTACTTCGGGCTCGAACGGCAAAGTGTAGGGGACTTGGTCGGTTTCTCGGTGGTGGATTTGGTTGAGGACGATCTCTCGTGGGGTCATTGCGTGCTCCACTGTTCGCGACGGGGATCTGGCGGTCTCCGAGGAATCGAGCGACCCGGTTGTACCGTCGGTTAACGATGACGACGACTGGCGGGGGAGCGTCAATCATCCAGCGCGATCTTGAGCCGGTCCCGGATGTACTTCCCAATGTCCTTCACGATCTCATCGAACTCTGCCTGATGGATCCGCCTCGACTCGAAGTCGATCTTGACGTCCTGCAGGAACCTCTCGAAGTCTGGGTTCTGCTCGCACAGCTTATTGATGGTCTCCCAGTCGAGAGTGCCCCTGCCTCGCGCGGGATACAGAATCGTTGAGCCGTCGATATCCGCTGGGTTGAGGTGGATGATCCCAATCCCGAATGACGATGCCAGACGCTCCAACTCCGAGAGGAGTTCGTCGTCCTGGACGATCTCGGCGGCGACGAGGTACCCTTCATGCGCCCAGGACGAGTTGGAGACCGCCTGGAAGTAGGCTTCTCTGTAGTTGGACTTGCTCAGACGCCTCTTGAGCTCGAACGAGAACAGGCGAAGGGAGTTGTTGTCCGACAACCTGTTGAACTCGATCACGTCCGGACGCCAGTCGTCAAGAGGGAGGTAGAACCCAACCATGTCGGGGTGGATCCACTCGTTGTACCCCGAGCGCTGGGACTTCTCGTGCAGTATCGTCTTTGTGAAGATCGACCGACCGCGGTTGAAGGTGGGATTGGCGTAGGCGAAGTACGTCATGAGCGCATGGAGGTCGCGCTCGTGGTAGTCCGGCTTGGTGTCCTTGACCTTGGTCTCCTCCCGCTCGATCCTGGCGATCACATCCGGCGGAAGTTCTGGCTGCCGCGCCGCCAGGAAGAAGCGAGCCGGACGCTTGCCGACCTTCACGAACATCGAGGCGTCGTTGTCTCGAACCTCGACATAGAGCTGTGATCCCAGTGTCTGCCATGGGGGCTTGCCTGAGGTCCGGACCTTGGCCACCAGTGCGGCCTCAGTTCCTGCCTGCCAGATCTCCTGGTAGGTAAGTGGCTTGGAGGCGTCTCTCAGTACGTCGTGCGCCAAGTCGAGGAAGGAGTATGTCGCCATGTGGAGTCCTTGTGGGTGTAGGTTCTGCAAAGGCGGGCAAGTGGCACATGCCTGCCGTTCACCAGATGGCAGTCACATGTGGGTACGACCGTATCCGGCTGTCTCTGGTGACGAGCGGCGCACCCAGAAACCGGGCCGTGGCAACGATGATCCGGTCGGCAGGATCCGAGTGGAATGGCTCCGGGAGGGTCACCGTGAGTCGGGCAATCTCGTTGTCGATCGGCACGAACTGCAGGAACGACAGGCGCTCGCAGCGGCTCACCCACACGTCGCTGTCCACGGTCAGCGACAGTCTGCCCTTACGGGTCAGCATGTAGATCTCCCCTGTGCTGATGGACGAGACGTAGACCTGATTCTCGCCACAGGCTGCCGCGATTGCGTCGCGGGCTTTCGCTGACAGGAGTCCGGGGGAGTCCACGTGCCAGATCCAGGCGTGGGTGTCGAGGACGATCACTCCAGGGCCTCCCACGCCTCTCCAACCGGCTCGAGGGGATCGTCGTAGTGTTTCACCAAGCCGCGCATCTCGGCCAATAGGCGCTGATCGTCATCGCCTACGGGAACGACCTTGACGACCGGCTTGCCGCGGTCGGTCACCCGAATCTGGTCACCGGTCTTCTCGACCATGCGGAAGTACTCGAATGCCTTGGGCTTGAACTGGGACTTGGGGACGTCGATTGTCTTCATGTCCGGTCCTCCCGAGCGGTCGTGGCTGCCATCTGCATAACAGGACCGCTTGATAGGACTATAGACCGGAACACCGTCGAAGGCAAGCACCGCCACTCCCGAAGGGGGCGCGCGCGACACGACCCGACCATGGCGGACTTGACCGCAGCGAAGTCGAAGGCTAACATGCGGCGGATGAACCACCCGCGCATGTCCCCCTCTCTCTCCATGAGCAAACGCACCCCCCTGTCACCACGCGGCCGAGTCGGCGCGCTGACCGCAGTCGTGGCTCTTCTGAGCGGAGGCAACGGTATGGCCCTCGAAATCAGCAACAGCCGGTACACCCTCGCCTGGCGCGAGGCAGCGCGCACCTTCGCCCTTGGCGACGTCGCGACCGGCCGGCAGTTTGCGGCCGACGGCGTCTTCGCGAAGCCGGTTGCGGGCACCGAGTCGGTCTCGGTTCGCGACAAGGTGTGGGGCGCGGGCACGGCCTTGGAGATTGAGTTGGTTGGTGGCGGCAAGGCACGCCTTGCTTTGTTCGAGGGGCTGCCGTTCGTGCTGGTCCAGCAGACGTTGAGGAATGAGGCGGGTGAGGCGGCGGCGGTCAACAAGGCGGGGCAGGTCTCTCTGCGCCTGGACTTCGGGACGGAGGACGTCGCCGACCTGCGCGCCATGGGCACGGCTGGGCTGACGGGCGTGTCGCGCGAGGCGAACCCCGGCAGCTACGCATTTCTATCTGTGGCCGATCCGGCAACGCGGAGCGGCGTCGTCGGCGGCTGGCTGACTCATGAACGCGGCAGTGGCGTTGTGTTCAGCGACGCGCGCGCAGGGAAGCCGCAGCTCGAGGCGCGCGTCGACTACGGTGACCTGCAGGTGCCTGCCGGCGCCGAGGTCGAGCTGGAGACGTTCGTCGTCGGCTGGTTCGACGATGTCCGCGCGGGGCTGGAGGCGTACGCCGACGCGGTTGCGCGGCAGCAAGGCATTCGGCTGCGACCGCTGCCGGTCGTCTACTGCACGTGGTACCACGCGGGCGCGTCCGACGAAAAGCGGCTGCTGGCCAATGCGGAGTTCGCGCGGGAGCATCTCGCGCCCTACGGCTTCTCCGTCGTGCAGATCGACGACGGGTGGCAGGCAGGCGTCAGCAACAACGGGCCCAACCGCAACTTCACCACCCACGCGCCCAATGGGCCGTACCGCTCGGGGATGAAGCAGACGGCGGACAGCGAGAAGGCGCTGGGGCTGACACCCGGGATCTGGTTCATGCCCTTCGCGGGGACGGCCGACGATCCGTTCTTCGCCGACAAGCAGGACTTGTTCTACCAGCTCGACGGCAAGCCCTACGAAGCGCGCTGGGGCGGCACGTGCTTGGACCTCACCAACCCGAAGACGCAGGAGTACCTCCGCTCGGAGGTGCACCGACTGGCGCACGAGTGGGGCTACGGGTACTTCAAGATGGATGGCTTGTGGACAGGCGCCGGCGCCAAGCTGCTCTATGTCAACTCGTCGTACCAGGAAGACGACCTGGGTGTGCCTACTCGCCACGACCCGTCGCTGACGCCCATTGAGGCGTACCGCACCGGGCTGCGGCTGGTGCGCGAGGCGGCGGGTGACGACGTGTTCTTCCTGGGCTGCTGTGCCAACCAGAACATGCGGTCCTTCGACGGCGCGTTCGGTCTCCTCGACGCGATGCGCATTGGCCCCGACAACGGCACCGATTGGGACGCGCTGCTTCGCGGGCCGACCTTCGGCGGCCGCGTCTATTTCCTCAACAAGCGCGTCTGGTACAACGACCCCGACCCCGTCTACGTACGCCCCAGCGTGCCGTTGGCGCACGCGCGCGCGCTGGTGTCATGGGTGGCGCTCACCGGGCAGCTCAACGCCAGCAGCGAAGACTACGCCCGACTCCCGCCGGAACGCGTGGACCTGCTCAAGCGCTCGATGCCTTCCCACGACCTGAAGACGGTCCGACCGGTTGACTACCTGGAGCACGACCCCGCGCGAATCTGGGTCTTGACCGATCTGGGCAACCGGCCGCGGCAAGACGTGGTCGGGCTCTTCAACTGGGACGCCTCGAAGAGCGTGCACGTATCGACGCCGCTCGACCGGCTTGGCCTGGCCGGCGACGCCACGTGCGTCGGCTTCGACTTCTGGGCGAACCAGTTCGTGCCGCCGTTCAGCGGGACGCTCACAGCCGACCTCCCGGCGGCAAGTTGCCGTGTGCTGGCCCTGCGCCAGACCGCCAGCCACCCGCAGGTCGTGAGCACCTCCCGGCATATCACGCAGGGCGTGGTCGATCTTGCCTCGGAGCGATGGGAGGTCGAAGCCAGCGACTTGACGGGCGTCAGCCGCGTGGTCGCCGGTGACCCGTACGAACTGAGGCTCGTGGTCCCGACCGGTGAGGACTCGTGGCTCGCCCGCGAGGTGACGGTGCAGGGTGTGCCCAATACGCGCGCAGTGGTCGCCCAGGACGGCCCCAAGGTGCGGGTGAAGATCGACCCGCCGGGCAGCGGCGAGGTGCGCTGGCGGATCCGGTTCGAACGCGGCCGGGTTGAGGTTCCCCCGTCTCGCCTCGTTACCGACCTGCGCGCCGAGGCCAACTACAAGCGAGTCACGCTGAGCTGGCACGGCGACTCCGATGGCGGCTTCCGCGTGACGCGGACGGGGCCGGCCGGCGAGCGCACGGAGGAGATCGCCGAAGCTGCCTACGAAGACGCCGACGCCGCTCCTGGCCAGCGGTACAGCTACGCCGTTCAGTCGCGCAACTGGGAGGGGCAGCTCTCCGAACCGGCAACCGTGGCCGCAACGCTGCTGGCAATGCCGCAGCGCCCGCCGCTCCCGCCTGCACCCGACGTCCACCTCTCCGACGTAACGCCGGTAGTCGCCCACACCGGCTGGGGGACGATCGGCAAAGACAAGTCCTGCCAGGGCAATCCGCTCACGCTCGACGGCACGACGTACGCCAGAGGCATGGGCGTCCACGCCTTCTCCGAGTTGGTCTACGCGCTGCCCAAAGGCGTCAAGCGGTTCGTCGCCGTGGTCGGCATCGACGACGAAATGAAGACCGACGTCCGCGCCAGCGTCGTCTTCCGCATCATTGGCGACGTCAAGGAAATGGGCGAGCAACCCACGGTCCTCGCCGAGAGTCCGCCCCTATCCAGCGAGACATTGCGCACCTGGTGCTTCGACCTCGCCCTCCCCGAGCGCCTCAAGGAACTCCGACTGCTCGTCGACGACGCCGGCGACGGCATAGCGGCCGACCACGCCGACTGGGCAGCCGCGGGGTTTGTGGGTCAGTAGGAGACCGGCTCATCCGTTGCCGCCCAGAATCCGTTGGTGGCCGGTGCCCGAGGAAGGTCCCCAACGGATTCAAGGCGGCAACGGAGGCACTTGCCTTGTCGCTACTTCTTCGGGATCTTCGGCTCTGCCAGCATCTTGAGGAGCGCCTTGCCCTTGTTCTGCAACTCCCCGTTGCTCTTCGCGAGTCCCTGGATGAGACCCTGGTCGTCGATGACTACGAGCCACCGCTGCGGCAGCAGTGTGTTGAGTGCTCACCACACGCCCACGGGTGAAGTTCTGCGAACTTCCACTTCGGTGTATTCCTAACCTTCGCGAGTACAAAGACCAACTACGACATCTACGCCGTCCTATTCGGCCAGCGCCCGCCCTTCGCGTATGACGACCCCAAGTTCACCGCTGCGGGACCCGCCACCAAGACCGTGAAGATCCCCCGCGGCGTGGGCACCATCCGCCTCGACGGCAAGCCCCAGTGGTTCTACGCCAACGCCCCCAAACAGTACCCGGGCGACCTCGTCGTCCTGCCGAAGGTCGACGGCACCGGCTACGTGCTGGAAGCCGCCCTCCCCTTCGAGGCGTTCGGTTTCCAGCCCAAAGACGGCCAGCACCTCCTCTTCGACCTCGCCCTCGACAACAGCACCGACGGCAAGTCCCGCGCCTGCCAGCTCATGTGGAACGGCATTGCGCGGAACTCGGGGGATCGGACGCATTGGGGGCGGGGGGTGTTGGGGAAGTAGGCGCGAGTGCTCAGTTCCGGCCCGGGTGCGATCGGCTGCTCCGCGCGTACCGGCCGATCAACGACCGCACCTACGGCGTCCTCGCCCTGGACAAGCGCGGCGGGGAGTCGCTGCGGTTTGGTGCGGGGCTGGTCTTCCAGGTCGGGCAGTAGAGTGGGCCGTGCCCGGGAATCCGGCGCCAGATGGGCAGACTGCGACCTACGCCGCCGTGGTCAAAGCCGAGGACCAGCGCGGGAACCAAGCAGCCAGCAGCCCGCTCACGCTTACCGTGCAACCCGCCGCCAGCCCGGTGGCAGGCGCGCCGGAATTTCAGGCGCGCGCGCCGAGTTGGGTCGGCACTTGACTGCCGGACCCTGAGAAGCTGCAATCATGCGCCATTCGTATCGGAACTGGCCGCAGTGCCGAAAGGGGCCGGAAGTCTGGCGACTTCCGCTACGTGTGCTTGCCGCTTCGTTGGCAAAGGAGTAACACCATGAGCCGCTTCGATCTTCCCCCGCGACGACTTCGCCGTCCCAGCCTCCTCGCCGTCGTTGTCTTCCTGGGGTTCGCCACCACCGCTGGCTGGAGCGCCGATATCCAGTGGACTGGCGCGGCGAGCGACGGCAAGTGGAGCACGCCGGGCAACTGGTGGGGGGTTGTTGTACCCGGCCCCAGTGACAACGCGCTGTTCAGCACCTTCGTCGGGTCGCAGACGGTCATCGCCGACGGGAACCCCACCGTGGCGGGCCTCACCGCCGGCAGTGGCACGAGCCAAGTGACCCTGAACGTGCCCTCTGGCAGCACGTTTACACTTTTCGGCCCGGGAACGGTCACCGGCGGCTCCAACATATCCCTCGGCGGCGGGATCTTCAAGAACACCGGCACGTTGACCGTCAGCGGGGGGCAGTTGCGGTTGATGAATGGGGTGATACTCAACCAGGGCGACGTGACCCTCCAGAACAGCGCCATCGTCAGCTAGTGGGGCGGCACGGTCGCAGGCTCGGGCACGTGGCGGCTGGAAAGTAACAGCGCGTTTGACGCGTCGGACACGTCGGGCGAAGCGCACTTCACCGGGACGCTCGTGGTCACCAATGGCTACGTCAACGTCCCGTCGGGCATCACCTTGGTGCTAGAGTCGGGTTCCTTGCTCGCTTTGGAGGGCGGGGACGTCAAAGGCGGTGGGACGGTCCAGGTGACGAACGGGGCGGAGTTGGCGGGCACCGGCGGTATCGTCGGCACGCTCAAGAACGAGGGAACGGTCAGCCTCGGCTACGGAGACGCCCTCAACCCGTGGTATGGCTACCAACAGGGTCCCACCGGGATCTTGCAGGTCTACATTCGCGGCACGGGCTCGGGCAACTACGGGTGGCTCTTTCTGAACCAGGTTCCGGCTACGTTGGCCGGCAACCTGAAGGTCATCCTCGAGGGTTACACCCCTTCCGTGGGTGACTCGTTCCGCTTCCTCTGGACGAAGGACTCGACGATCAACGGCTGGCCCACGTCCTTCGACTTCCCGCTTCTCGGTGGCGGTAAGGAGTTCGCCGCGACCAAAGAAGGCACGGACACCGGCCGGCTGATCGTGCAGTCCACGGGGTCCGTCGACTTGTCGCTGACCAAGACCGCCAGCACCACCACGCCCACCGTCGGCGACAACGTGACGTTCACGGTCTCCGTGAAGAACTCCGGCCCCGACGCGGCCACCACGATTACGATCACCGACAAGCTTGCTTCCGGGCTGGACTTCGTCTCGGCGATCCCCACCCCCAGCAGTGGCTCCTACGACGCCAACTCCGGCGACTGGACCATCAGCAACCTGGCGAAGGACGCCACCGCTACGCTGCAGCTCGTGGCGAAGGTGACCAGCATTACCGCGGTCGTCAACGAAGCGAAATACACCACCAGCACGCCGGGCGATCCCACCCCCCCAACGACCCCGAAGGTGACTCTGGTGCCGAAGCCCAAGCCCCAGGAAGCCGATGTGTATGTCACCAAGACGGTGGACGACGACACGCCGCGGCCGCTGGACTCGGTGAAGTTCACCGTCACCGTCGGGAACAACGGCCCGGATGCCGCCACCGGCGTGGTGGTCACGGACACGCCGCTGAGCGATGGTCTGAGCTACAACTCTGCCATGCCCAGTCAGGGCACGTTCAACAAGGACAGGTTCGTGTGGACCGTCGGCGGGCTGGCGGTCGGGCAGACGGAAACGTTGGTGCTCGATATGACCGTCTCCCGCGCGGGCGAGCATGTGAACCGTGCCGAGGTGACCTCTTCCTCGCCGACCGATCCCAACCCCGGGAACAACGAAGACGAGATGGGCGTCTACGCCGAGCAGGCTGACCTGAGCGTGACCAAGACCGTGGATGACAACACGCCCTACAACGGCCAGACGGTCACCTTCACCGTCACGCTGAAGAACGACGGTCCCGACGGCTCGGGGCAGGTCAAGGTGAAAGACCTGCTGCCGGCGGGGCTGACCCTGGTCTCCGCCACGCCCAGCGAGGGCTTGTACGACAGCTCCACCGGCCTGTGGTCGGTGAATGCCCTGCGGAACGGCTTCACCGCGACACTCACCCTCGTCGCGAGCGTCTCCCAGTCCGGCACGCTGACCAACACGGCGCAGGTCTGGCAGGCGGCGAAATACGACCCCGACTCCGATCCGGGCAACAATGTCGAGGCGGAAGACGACCAGCAGACCGTCACGCTCACGGCGCCGGTCACGGCGGATCTCCGGGCGGCGATGACCGCGGACAAAGCGACAGGCGACCTGGGCGCGGCGGTCAGGTTCACCCTCACCGTGACCAATGACGGTCCCGAGACCGCCACCGGGGTCACGGTGAAGGACCTGCTGCCGAGCGGGTTGACGTTGGCGTCGGCGACGCCCAGTGCCGGGACGTACACCAGCGGCACCGGAATCTGGAGTGTTGGCTCGTTGACCAACGGCGCGACGGCGACGCTGACCCTGACCGCGACGATCGCCGGCGCTGGCACGCTTACCAACACGGCACAGGTGCAGTCCTCCGCCGCCTACGATCCGGACTCCGCCGCCGGCAACAGCGCCGCCGCGGAAGATGACCAGGCGACGGTCACCGTCACCGTCACCGTGCGCCTCGGCGTGACCGGCGTCGCACCCGACAACGGCAAGCAAGGGCAGACCTTGAACGTGACCCTTGCCGGAAAGAACTTCCTGTCCGGCGCGTCGGCCGACTTCGGCGCCGGGGTCACAGTGAACCAAGTGAACGTCGACTCGGCGACGCAGTTGACGACAAACGTGACCCTCGCCACCAACGCCGACTTGGGCAAGCGCGATGTGACGGTGACCAACACGGACGGCGGCTCTGCGACGCTGACCAACGGCTTCGAGGTGACCGACGGGACCCCGCCGTCCGTCCTCGGCTGCACCGCGCGCGGGCGGAGCGGTCTGGACATTCAATTCAGCGAACCGGTAAATCAGACGGAGGTGCTGGACAAGGCGAACCTCGACCTCCGCGCCCCCGCCGACAGCTCGACCCCGGTGGACCTGACCAACGCGGTGCTGACCTACGACGCCGCCACCAACACGCTGAAGGTGGATGGGCTTGACCTGCCGCCCGGCCGCACGTACCAGGTGACCCTGAGCAACGTCCGGGACCTGGCCGACAACGTCGGTGATCCCAGCGCGTGCTCGTGCAACGGCACGGTGCCGGCGCTTTGGACCCACCTGTTCCCCGAGGGACTCAGCCTCATCACGATCCCTTGGGAGTGCAGCCAGATCAACCCCGCGAGCCTGTTTAACTTGTCGCCGGCGCAGTTCCGGATGGCCGACTGGGGGACGACCCGCGGTGGCGAGCCGGGGAACTACGTCTACTTCGACGGCACCACTCCCCGCTTCGAGTTGGGCGAAGGCCGCTGGATCAACCTGACCGAACCGACGCTTGCCGCGCTTGGCGAGGGTCAGGCGGAGGCGGCGCCCACCGGCGCGCCGTTCGTGCTGCCGGTCAACAAGGGTTGGTTCCTCATCGGCAATCCGTGGCTCGAAGACCTGCCGTGGTCGTTGGACCAGATTCGCGTCCTGGAGGACGGCGTGGACAGGGGGAGCTTGGCGAACCAGCTCAACAAGACCTTCGAGCAACGACTGGTCGAGCCGTACTGCTATCCGTGGGACGGTGAGTACAAGTTCACCTTCGACCCGGCCTATGCGCGTTACCTCGTCCCGGGCCCGCGAACCGGGATCAACGACACACTGAAGACCTACGCTGGCGCGTTTATGCACATCAACCGGGACAACCTCTCGTTGTCGTTCGCGCCGGCAACCACCGCTCGGAATGCAGCGGCTGTTTCCCGAGACGCCGCGCCGGCGGCGGGTTGGACCGTGTCGCTGCAAGCGATGAGCGGCGACTTGAAAGACGCCGCCCTGTTCGGTGTGAGCGACGCGGCCGGTCGGGCGGGCGCTGTGCCCTTCCAGGCCAAGAAGCCCCCGCAAGTCTCGGCACGGTGGCTGGAACTCGCCCTGACGGACGACGCCCTTCGGGCGTGCAACCAGATCGACACCCGCGCGGCGGCTGGTCCTGTCACCTGGCGCGCCGCCGTGCGCAGCAGCGAGCCGAACCGCGAGGTGGTGTTGACTTGGCCGGATCTGTCAAGCGTGCCGCGCGACGCGAGCCTGATCCTCGTGGATGAGCTGACCGGCAAACGCCAGACCATGCGCACCACGGCGAGCTATCGGTTCCGCACCGGCGCCGCCGGCGAAGTGCGGACGTTCCGCCTCGAAGCGGCGCCCGCCGGGGCCGGCCGACTGATTGTCACCGGCGTCACGGTGACGCCGACGCGCAGCGGCTTCGCGCTCCAGTACACCCTCAGTCAAGACGCCGAGGTGGCGATCCGGCTGGTCTCGCCGACGGGCCGCGCCGTGGCCACGCTCAGCGCCACCCGCTCGCGCGGTGGGCCGAACGTGGCGGCGTTGCCGACTCGCACCGACGCCGGGCAAGCGTTGCCGCGCGGCGTCTACCTCGTCGAACTGCAAGCCGCCGCCGAAGACGGCCGGCGCGCAAAGGCCGTGCGGTCGGTGGCGGTGCGGTGAGACCACACCCTCGGACTGATCCGACCGATCTGTGACCGATCCGTCTAAAGTGCCCTTTCGACCCAAGGGAGGCTCCCATGAAACCCACTGCCCTCTTCCTGTTGACCCTACTTTTGCCCGCGACCGCCCTCTGCCAGGAAGCCCAGGTCGTCGCCACCATCACCGGTGTGGAACGATTGGTGCAGGTCCAGCGCGCCGGCACGACCACCTGGGAGAACGCCACGTTGGGCACGTCACTGCGACCGGGTGACCGGATTCGCACCGGTAAGCGCAGCGGCGTCGAGTTCACCTTTCGTGATGGGAGTCCCGCCCGGTTGGCGGAGGCCGGTCTGGTGGTCATCGACGCCAGCCGGCGCGTGCGCTTGGAAACAAGCCTGCTGTGGGGCGACTTCCAGGCCGCGGGCCACATCGAGGCGGGCGACCTGCAAGTCGACATCCAGCGCGGCCGCTTTCTGATCGGCGAAGAAGAGGGCGCCGATCCGCGGGGGCGGGTGCAGCTCTTCCAGGGCGCGGCAACCGGGCGGCGCGGCGGCGCGGCCTTTCCGCTCTACCCCAACCCGCGCGCGGAACGCTTCGCCGGCGGAACCGCTCAGCCGTTCTTCCATCGGTTCCCCACGGGGCTCAACTCTGCCGGTCTCCCCGGTTCGCGGCTGCATGAGGCGGCACGGCTCAACTCCGACCGCATCTTAGGCGACACGCTGTTCCGCCAGGACGAGCAGACCCTCATCGGCGCCCAGGCGGAACCGGAGACGCTGATCCTGCTCGACCCGCTCCGGCCGCCCGACAAACCCACGCTGCGGGCGCCTTCCCGGGCGCCCCAGCAGCAGGGCTACTTCGCACCGCGATTCGACGGCAACCTCATCGGCTACAAGTCCAACCACGGCGGGTTCGTGGGCGCCCGGTTGCGGGAGTACGGCGTCTACGGCGGGCACTTCTGGGAAGCCGCCGTCACGCCCTCGTCGGTGTTCGACGGCGACTGGTCGCTGGAGCTGAGCGAGCTGAACGTGACGCTGCACGATGAGCGGTTCGGGGACGTGACCATCGGCCGGCAGCGGTACCTGCACGGGCCGGTGCAGAACACCGTCGTCGGCACGCTGATGCGCCAGGGCGGTCGCGACGTGCAGGACGGGGTCACCTGGCAGCCCGCCCTGACCGACCCGCGCCTGGGCGTGGTCGCTTCCTACTTGATCGACGCCTTTCCCGCCTCGCTCCCCGGCGGCGTCAGTGGCCGGCAGACGGGCTGGTACCTGCGCGGCGCCTACCAGACGGATACCGGCATCCTCGGGCTCAGCGCCACCGAGAACATCCTGGCGCCTCGGGTCGGGATGACGGCCGACTTCACCATTCCAGCCATTCGCAACCGCCTCGACGTGTACGGCGAGCTCGGGAAGGACACCTTCGGCCGGGACGTGCGGACCCTGGGGACCTACTTCCCGGAGCTGTACGAGAAGTACGACCTCGACGTCTTCCTCGAGTACACCGACGCCGGCGACTTCGGGTTCACCTACAGCGACGAGATGCTGCTCCGCGCCTACCGCCCGCTGGGCAAGACGCGCTACGGCGTGGTCGCCGTGGACAAGCGCAGCGGGCAGACGCCGACGTATGGAGTCGGGCTGGTCCTCCAGATCGGGCAGTAGAGTGGGCGGCGCCCCCGGGCGGAGGCACGCGGCCGAGCTTGGCGGGGTCGGTGTGTTCCTCTGAGCACGGCCTTCACTCCCCAAGCTGTTTCACCGGCGGGGCAGCGCAGCCCTGGCGAAAGCAGCCACGAGGACGACGACGGGGGGCGGGCACGCCGAGACCGCCGACGAAAGGGCGTCGACGCGTTAACGACACAGATTCGGCAATCTGTGCTACGGCGACGGCGTTCTCGCCCCAGTCTGAAGCCCGTTCGCGAAGTGTTCGGCTGCTTGACGGAACTTCCGCCCTGCGGTACGGTGAGCGCATGCGTACCTTCTCGTCATATGGACCGGTCGATGAGCACGACCACTTCTGTGTGAAACGTGAGTCGTTGGTGGCTCGGTGCGTCGAGCAGCTCGTCGCGCCGGGGGACCGGGCGGGCGGCCACTTCTTCACCCTCTGGGCGGCGCGGCAGACCGGGAAGACCTGGCTCATTCGCCAGGCAAAGGCACGGATCGAGCGCGAGTATCCCGACCAGTTTATCGTCGGCGAGATGTCGGTGCAGGGCGTTATCATGCAGGACGAGGAGCCGACCGACCGTTTCCTGACGTCGGTCCCAACTCTCTTCAGGGAAGGGTTCCACCTCAAGCTCGAATCGCCCCCCGCAGATTGGGACAAGCTCAAGGGCCTCTTCAGCAGGGACGCCGGTCTGTTCGACAAGCCGGTCATCCTTCTGCTCGACGAGTTCGACAGCCTGCCGCAGAAGGTGATCGACACCCTTGTGGGTCTGTTCCGGGACCTCTAGCGGGGGGAGACCGATTGACAGATTCGGCAATCTGTCGCTACGGCGGCGCCGACAGGGACTTCCGCAATGCAGAAGCTGGGCATGAGCGTGAGGTGCCTCCGTAGGGTAAAGCTTCGGCTTTGCCGCGCCTCGTCTAACGCACCCGCGCGACGGCAGGTCAAGGGCGACAAAGCTGGAGCTTTGCCCTACGGGGCGTGGCGTTTCGTGGTTCGGGATACAATCCCGGCTGTAAGGAGAACATCGACCATGGCACCTCGAATCGTGATCCACGTGCTGGCGCTGATGCTGCTGAGCTCCTGGACTCAGGCTGCCGAGCTTGTTGTCGACCAGGCGGCGCCCGCCGACGGCGACGGTTCGGCGGCGAAGCCATTCAAGACAATTGGCGAGGCGGTGAAGATCGCCAGCGGCGGCGACACCATCACCGTTCGCGCGAGCGTTTACGCGGAGAGCGTTGCCTTGTCTCAGTCCGGCACGGCCGAGCAGCCGACGGTGCTGAGGGCGGTGCCGGGGCAGCGGGTGATTGTGTCCGGCTTCGTCTCGATCACCGGTTGGCAGCCGTATCGCGACGAGGTCTACACCACCACGGTTGACTGGCCGGCGCGCGACCTGTTCGTCGGCTACCGAATGCAGCCCGTGTCGCGCTGGCCGGACCTCAACTCGCCCTGGCGGCAAGTGAGCGAGATCGATGCGAACGCCGGGACATTGCGCGACGGGCAGGGGCTGACCGGCGACAAGCTGCTGGAACCGGTGGCAGCGAAGCCGGCGGGCGCGCGTCTGTACCTGTACGTGAAGGCTGGCAACACGTTCTCCGAGGCGCCGTTTTCGGGGCTCGACCTCGCTGCCGGGACACTCGCGACCCCCGACCCGCGGCGGTTGGGTTCACTCCGAGGTGAGGGCAACCGCTACCAGCTCACCAACCATGTCGACCTGATCTGCAAACCCGGCGAGTGGGCGTACGAACCGTTGGACGAGAAGCGCACGCGCCTCTACTTCCGACCCCGTGACCCAGCCGACCTAAGCCACACGCAAGCGCGACGACCGGACCAGCGGCTGGTGTACGTCGGGCACTGGAGAGACACGGTCGCTCACGTGCGCGTCGAAGGGCTCGAAGTCACCGGCTGCCGCGGCATGGGCATTCAGGTCGGCAACACCGACCACGCAACCGTCGCCGGCTGCATTGTCCACAACAACGGCGGCAACGGCATCGCCGTGCGGCGGACGGCCTTCACCACGGTCACCGGCAACGTCGTCTTCGCCAACGGCAGCGGCGTGTCGGTCTGCTCCAGCCACGACGCGGTCGTCGAGAACAACGAGGTAGCCAGCAACATGGTGGACGGCATCGTCGTCGCCGGCAATGTCACCGGCAAGCCCGACGGCGAGCCCACTACGAAGGACGTGATCGTGCGCCGGAACTACGTCCACCACCACCTGCTTCTCGGCCATCCCGACAACTGCCAGACGTACCGCGGCGTGGCGAACCTGACCTTGGAGGACAACGTGTTCCTCTGGGGCGGGCAGGCGCTGATGACCGAGGAGACTGACCGGAGCACCATCCGCAACTGCGCCATCCTCGGCACCGCCGCCTACGCCGTCATCTTCGGTCACGGCAACGCCAGCGACTGGATCGTCGAGAACACCACCCTCGGCCTGGGCGGCTGGGGCAGCATCAGCATGACCGCCAAGGGCTACCAGCTTCGCAACAACCTCTTCTTCCAGAACACCCTCGGCCTGGCCGAGACCGCTGTCAGCGACTACAACCTGTACGCCCCCGCCTGGGAGAGCCAGCCGATGTGCCTGGTGTCCAAACCCAAGTGGCAGACCTTCCAGGACCCCGCCCAGGTCGCCGCTGCGATTGGTCAGGAGACCCACTCACTCCGCGCCGACCCGCTGTTCCGCAACACCCCGACGCGGCAAGCAATCATGGTCTGGCGCGACGAGAACACCTTGGACCGGCTCTTCGTGCGGCAGGCGGGCGCGCCAAAGCCAACCGACGGCTTTGCCATGGGCGACAACCTCGAGATCAACGGCGACGGCATCCTGCGTCGCGTCACGGCCGTCGCCGCCGACACGCTCACCTTTGCTCCGCCGCTGCCTGCACTGCCCCTGCGTGAAGCGATTCTCTGGAACTGGAAAGACGCCAAGAGCTGCACTCTGGACCTCCGCCCGCGCGAGGGCAGCCCAGCCCTCAAAGCCGGCCAAGCTGGCCGCCAAGCAGGCTGCACCCTCGACCTCCCCGCCTTCCAGCGAGGCGACTTCGATGCCGACGGCCGGCGCGACCTGCCAGAGCTGCCGGACGACGTGAAGGCCGCCTGGCCCAACCCGAATTCGTTGGTACTGCCGGTCGGGGGAGCGTGACGGGGGGGGGCCGGCCATCCGCTCACCCTCGCTGAGCCAAGAAGGACCTCTGATGACAACACCACCGCTTTTCACCCTCACCCTCCTGCTCGCCGTCGCCGCCTGCGCCGCCGCCGACCCGCTACCCAACGCTGGCTTCGAGGGCGGCGAGCAAGAGTGGGTCATCACCGAGAACGTCTCGCAGATCGTGGCCCAAGCTGCCCACACCGGGACCTTGGGGCTGCGGGTGGGGCGGGAGCGGTACAACCCGGCGGGGTCGTCGGTGACGAGCGTTCGGCTTCCGGTGACGCCGGGGCAGCAGCTTACGCTTCGGTTCTGGGCTCGGGGAAAGACGGCGACCAGCGGGGTCTACCTGTTCTTCTACACGGCTGAGGGGAAGACTGTGAGCGACCCGCAACTCAAGGCCAGCGGAGGCAACCCGATGTGCGCGGTGAAGGAGACCGACGGCGCGTGGCATGAGTATGCGCTTCCCGTGGCAGTGCCCGCGACGGCTGCGGGGGTCGCAATCTGGGTGCACGCCTTCTCGGGGTCGGTGGGAGTTACCGACTTCGACGACTTCGCGCTGACCGGCATTCCTGCCGAAGTGGCACCGCTTGTCCCAGTAGTTGGGGCCGTACACCGACCAGCGCGCGCCGTCGATGGTGGTGCCGTCGAACCCCTCCGCCAAAGTCTGCTTCCATTCGCCCGGCACGGGGGGGCGCTTGCCGAGCCAGTCCGGCAACACCAGCGGCGGCGGCAGGACCGCGCGGATCGAGTCCACCACGAGGACGCGCTCGCCCTCACCCGTTGCCGCAATCGCGACGCCGCTGGCCCGGTCGCTCTCGAACCGCGTGCCGCCAGGCTTCCGCTTGCCGGCTTCGTCCCAGGTCGCCATATCGCCGGCGAAGGGGAGCGTCAACTCCTCCTCGGCGCCCGGCGCCAACGGAGCCGCCGCCACGACCCACTCCGACGGTCGCCCCGGATTCTCTAGTCGCGCCTTGAGCGTCACCGGGGGCTTGCCCGGCATTGCGCGCGTGGACGAGTACCTGAAGGTGGTCGCGCAGGTCCCAACAGCCGACTTCCGGCTTCAGCAAGGCGCTCGCGTCGGCGGTTCCCGCCGGAAGGGTCACCCGCAGCGACTGTCCCTCGGCGCCACCGACGAGCTCGGCCTGCGCCTTGCGCAGCACAAGGTGCTTTGCTGCGTCCACGGGAACGCCCTTGCCAAGCAACACGCCGGCCGGTGGTTTGGCGCGGACCTGATTCGGATCGACCGGCGGCTTGTCCCCGGGCGGCCCACCCGCCACCACCGACTCGATCCGGTAGGTCTGCACCTTGTCGGACTTGGCCACGAAGAGCAGCACCCGGGTCACCTTAGCCGGGTCGAGCGCATAGCCCGGCTTGCCCCAGGAGTAGCCGAAGTACACGCGCGCGGAGGCCGTTTGTCCGGGGTTCAGCCAGGTTGTCTCGCCATTCCAGGGGTTCGCCTGCCAGTCGCCGTCGTTGTCCACCCGCAACGAGAGGCCGCTCTTCCCCTCGCCGGTGTTGGCGACCTGTGCGTCCACATGCCCGAAGGCGGACAGGTCCCACACCGTCCCTTCCGGCAGCAGCACGATGCCGGGATAGGCGCTCTCGCCAGGCGCGCAAGTCACCTCCAGGGCTTTGCCTTTGGCGCTGTCCACGACCTTGTACGTCACCCCCGACTGACCGTCGTTGATTTTGATCCACGACTCCACGCCTGCGGCGCCGAAGTCGATGAGCGGCTTGTCCTCGGTCGCGCTGCTTGGGCTGCGCAGCGCGACCCACGCGAGCCCGAGGAAGATCGCCGGGGAGAGAGTTCCCCTGCGTGGTCGGATGGATTGTCGTGGCTTCATGGTGTGTTCTCCTTTGGAAACGTACTCCAGTCCGCGCCGTCTGTTGGACCCGGAACAGCCCAGCCTGCCCAGACGGGAGGTGCAAGACGACATGCTGGTCTGCACGCGCGGTAGCGCCTACCCGTCACCCGGTTCGGCCACCGACTGCCCCAGCGCCTTCGCCCACTGCCTCACCGCCACGAACTTCGGCGACTTGCTCTCGTCTTCATCACCGAACTGCAGCAGCCCCCAACTGCCCCACTTCGACCATTTCCCGACGCTGGAGAAGTTGCAGAACAGACCGCCGCCGGCGTCTCTCCAGCCATCGAGGTACTTGGTGTAGAGCGCGCCCATGCGTGGGTCGGCGTTGGCCTTGTGGAAGAGCTTGGTCAGGGCGTCGTTGTTCTCGCCGCCGGCAACGCCGACGAGGTGCTGACCGCCTTCGTAGGCGATTAGGGCAAGCCCGTACTTGTCGGCGATCTTCTTCTGGTCGGCGATCCACTTCAGGCTGTCCGGCAGGGCCTTCGTCTCCACGTGCTGGAAGAGCTGGTCCAGGGACCATTGAGCGGCTTTGTCGGCGGTGAGTTCCGCGCCCTGTTCCGGGACGCAGAGGGTGACGTAGGGCGCGATGGCCAGGGCGTCGGCGTGCCTGCAAGCGTCCTCGAATGGGAGGAGGATGTTGTCGCTCCACCAGGGGTTCGCGGCCTGCCACGCCAGAACCCGAACGAGCCGGTCGGTGCCGCCGAAGACCTCTTCCCAGATCCGGAAGATCTCAACCGATCGCCGGGCGTAGTACTTGCCGCCCCCTTCCCACGGGCGTTCCTTGGGCCCGATGCCAAGCTCGGCGGCCTTTTGTTGGGCGTACTTGGTCTGCGGGAACATGTTGTTCCAGACTTCGTTGGAGTACTCGAGGTAGACCTTGAGCTTGGGATCGAGAGTATCCTTCACGAGCTTGGCGAAGCTGCGGACGTAGTCGTCGTCGCAGAGATGCGGCAGGCAGAACCAGGCGTCGGTCTGCTGGCGATTGCACAGGTCGACCATCACCTCGACTGGCACGCCCTTGGCCGAGTACGTAGCGCTCTGAAGCGTCGGGCGGTCGGCCCAGGTGCGGACGCTGGAGCCGTTGGTGTGCATCCAATCCATGAACCGGAAGCACGCCACGCCCTTCCAGCGTTTCAGGAAGACTGGGTAAAACGGTTCATTCCGGTAGGTCTCCTCGAAGCCGGGCATGGTGACGCGGATGTTCCGAACGCAGTCGTTCGGGTCGGTCTTCATCAGCCGGACCCACAGGGCGCCCTTGGAGGAGTCCACATGGATCGCGATCCGGCCCGGCTCGCGAGACACCGCCAAAGCTGCATTCCAGAAGTCGAGCGTGCCCTGCCCGTCGTAGAGCACCGTGTACCTGCCGGAGGGGTAGTGGCCGCCGTCGATGGTGCACAACGGCGTCTCTGCGTAGCAGCCCTCGTCGAGCTTCTTCACCCAGCCGTGCTCGTCGAGCGCCAGCTCCGGGCCCTTGCCCCAGCCGGCGCCCTGCCGCTGGCTGATCCACGGGCGCGACAGGCGGAAGACGTCTACGAAGGGCAACTCGGTAGACCAGTCCGCGGGACCGGCGAGGTTCATGCCGAGGGCGGGACTGGCGGGCGCGGCAGGCCGGCTGGCCGGCTGCTCACCCCGGCAAGCCGGCGTCAAGAGCACGGAACAGGTGAGCAGCGCAGACGCTGCTACGAGCAGGGATCGGGTGAGGGCCATGGTTGTTTCTTTTGAGGAGAGTGAGCGCGCTAACTGCCGGGGATTGCTGGCCAGGTGCACGGACGCCGTCGGCCCCGGGTCCGCTACGACGACAGTAACCGCTATGCCACGGCGAGGCTGGGAGCGGTCGGCTTGGGAGGAACATGAGGACGTGACGCTGTCAGGCCATCGTCACCAGAGTCGTGGGGTGTCATGGCACCTGTCAGCTTGCAGTCGAGCGCACTGGCGATTCGGTTCAACATCGAGAGGAAATGCCCCTCATAGTCAGCGTTCTCCAGCCGACTGATGACTGACTGGGTGGTGCCGATCAGCTCAGCCAATGCCCGCTGACTCAGGCCGGATGCTGTCCGCCGGTCGTAGATCATCTGCGCCACCTCGACGTTGACTCGCTCGGTCGAGATCGCCGCCTTGCGCTTGGGGTCATCCTTCACATAGCGCCGGTGGAGGAGGTCTACTGCGTCGCTGGTTTCCTTGCGGATTGCACTCATCGGTTGACTCCTGGCAGTTGCCGTGTCGCTCTCCTACTCGCGATCGGTGTGGAGGTGTGGGGACCGACGGAACTGCTCAAGGCGGCGGCGGGTCAAGTCAATCTCGCGCCGGGGCACTTCCCTCTCTTGGGTCAGGCCGTGAGACAGAACCGCCCTTTGCTCGTGGAAGAAGTAGCGCATGCGGTAGTTCACACTCCCGTGCCGCACACGTAGTTCGAAAATGTCCCCAGGTAGTCGGCTATCGGACGCCGAAGCTCGTGGCCGTGCTCCGCCAAGCGCTCGATCCGCACGATGCACTTGGTCTGCACCTTCGTGGGCAGGGCGTCGAGCCACTCAAATAGGTGCAGTTCCGTCGGAGTCGGCGAAGAAGATGACCTCTGTCTGTGCCATGGAGCCCCATCGTCACCGTCCTTGTTGCTGCAAGCTCAGTCCAAGAATAGCACTATTGCGATTGGGTGTCAACGCGGGCGGCGTGGTCCCATGCGATGCCACTCAGCCGAACGACACCCAGTCCGCGTGGTCGGCCGCCCACTCCTTCGTCAACTGGTGCAGCCGCTCAAGCTCGTCGCAGTACGCGGCGTCGGCCGCCAGGTTGGTCATCTCCAGCGGGTCGGCTTCCAGGTCGAACAACTCCGGCTGGTCGTTGGGGGCGTAGACGTACTTCCAGCGCTGCGTCACGACTGCCCGACGGAGGGGACCGAGACCGGCGTTGCCTGAGTACTGGAGGAAGACGGCGCGGTCCGCCGGCAGTGACTCGATGCCTTCCAGTACGCCCTTGAGCGACTGCCCGTCCGTCTGCTCTGGGGCACCAACGTTGGTCAGCTCCAGGAGCGTCGGGAAGAGGTCCAGGTGGGAGACGACTTCCTCCACCTGGCGCGGTTGCACGCCGGGACCGCGCACCAACAGGGGGAGGCGGATCGCCTGCTCGTACATCTCCATCTTCTGGTACAGCCGGTGCTGCCCGAGATGGTCGCCGTGGTCGGTGCTGAAGACGACGAACGTGTCGTCCGCCATTCCTGCCTCGCTCAGCGCGCCGAGGAGGGTCCCCACGCCGTCATCCGCGAGCCGCACCAGCCCCAGGTGCGCGGCCCAGACGCGGCGCCATTGCTCCTCGCTGATCCCCTCGGCAAGCTTTGCGGGCATCGCTTCACGTCGTCGCGGTGGCTCGCCGCGGGCCGGCTTGCCGACGTTCTCCGGCAGGTCAATCCGGTCTGGTGCGAACAGCGAGTAGTACGGCTCCGGCAGCCGCAACGGCGGGTGGGGCGCCCAGAAGTAGACGAACAGCGCGAAGGGACGGTCGTGGGGTTCCCGGACGAAGTCCGCCGCCTGCTGTGCCCAGTAGAGGTCCTGGAACGCCTCTGCCGGACCGTCCCACAGAGCGACGTTGGTGTTCGAGTACGCCCGCTCCTGCCATTCGCCGTCGACCAGTTCCGACACGGGGGTCTGGAAGTAGTCGCTGCCTTCCGCTGGGGTGGCGTCGAGGCCGCGTTCGGCCAGGTACTGCTGGTGCGAGCGCCCGTCGATCCACAGACTGAAGGGCACCCGCTCACGCAGCTCGGGCCGCAGCCGGAGGTGGTGCACGCCGACGTGACCGACGTCGTAGCCAGCTTCGGCGAGGTACTGGTGAACCGGTCTGGCGTCCGCCGGTTGGTTACCTGCGAAGTCGTTGAGGACCACGCCGCTTGCAGTCGGATAGACGCCGGTAGCCAGAGCCGTCCGCGCGGGGACGCAGAGCGGGCAAGTGGTGTAAGCGCGGGTGAACACGCACGATCGGGCGGCGAGGCGGTTGAGCTGAGGCGTCACCTCAACGCCCGCCTGCACCATGCCGAGGCTGTCCGCGCGCTGGTGGTCGGTCATGAGGAATAGCAGGTTGGGGGTGTCACTCAGACCATTCATCCTCCGGGTCGAACGGCGGCATGACGAAGTTGAGGAGGGTCATCTCACCGCCGGGCTTCACGATCGCGCGATGGCGAACGCCCGGCGGGATGAGCACAGCCGTGCCCGGGCGCACTGCCTGCTGCTCGCCGTCCAACTCGATCTGCCCGTCGCCCTCCAGGAAGTAGTACACCTCGGTCTGCCGCTTGTGATAGTGGACCTGGGCGTTGGCAGAGAGCGTTACCCGATGCAGGCTGCAGAGCTGGTTGTTGGGATGCAGGAGCCCCCGCCGGGCCACGCCGCAGGGGCAGGGCACTGGGTCGAGGGCGGTCAGGTCGACGATGATCGGTTCAGAAGGGAGTTGGCGCATCGGCTTGTGTCCTTGGTGCTCGCCGCTCTTTGTGTGTTCCCCGGGGTTGATCGTATCACAAAGCTGCCGCGTGTTCACGTCGGCGTCGAAGCGCACGCCGGGCTGTCGCACCGAGTTCCTGCTCCGGCAGGATGCATGCCGGTTTGGTCGAATCTGCTCGATGCCTGCGCCGGGACGCAGGGAAGCCCACGCGGACACGGACCTGGAAGCATGGATGACTGGAACGGTGGAAGACCGGGGAGCGCGAGACCGGCTGCGGGGCTGCTCCGCCTCCACCGTGGAGAAGCAGCTCGAAAACGCCCGGCGGAAGCTCCAGTGCCACACCACTCAGGAAGCGTGCCAGCTTCTGGCGTTGAGTGACGCCGAAGAAATACGCAATATTGCGTAGAGACTCCTGTCGGTCAGTGGTGTAAGATAGGAGCGTCTTTTGTTGTTGATCGCGACCCGGGAGACAGTGCGGTGACCAGATTGAGGCCGATCCGGCCAATCCGACCGCTAAGCATCGGTGCCACGCTCGCGGTGCTATACAGCGCGTCTACGTGGTC
>Ga0210015_1001258_pt1 | contig 25363 bp, 30 predicted proteins | sample CryGeymeta201522_FD_185471 | JGI IMG/M metagenome (GOLD analysis project Ga0210015, IMG submission 185471) | Groundwater microbial communities from Crystal Geyser aquifers in Utah, USA - Crystal Geyser metaG 2015-22 (SPAdes) (version 2) | ecosystem: Environmental > Aquatic > Deep subsurface >... | reverse complement strand
TAGACGATGAAAAATAAATATTTTGTTAAGTCGCATATTAGAGAACCAAAATTCAGAGAAATATTAAGGTATTTTTCTTGCGATTTTGATGCTTCTCAATGTGCTCAACTAACTAAACTAACTAGGAAAACAATTAATAAATTATATCATAAGTTTAGAATCAGAATTTATCAAATAGAAGAAAATCAATCCGGAAGAATTAACGGAGAGATTGAGGTTGATGAGTCATATTTTGGAGCAAGAAGAGTCAGAGGTAAAAGAGGACGAGGAGCACTGGGTAAAGTACCTGTTATTGGACTGTTAAAGCGAAATGGTAAAGTGTTTACCCAGATTATTGAAAACTGTAAAAGAAGAGAGCTTATGCCTGTTATTAAGGGTAAAGTAATTGAAGAGTCAACAATTTATACTGATGGTTGGAAGAGTTATGACGGATTGGTTCTTAACGGTTACAAACATTACCGGATTCACCATCACGAGAATGAATTTGCCAGAGGAAAGAATCATGTTAATGGAATTGAAAGTTTTTGGAGTTATACTAAGAGAAGATTATTAAAATTTAACGGGATCAGAAAAGATAAGTTTTTATTACATTTAAAAGAATCACAATTTAGATGGAACAACAGAAAAAATATTTACAAATTATTACTAGAAAACTTTAGAGAAAAACCCCTCTAAAGTATCCTAGACCCTATATTAATATAATGTAGTAAATTGCGTTTGTTTATGAAAAGCCAGTTTTTAAAAGTAAAAGACCATAATATTCATTATCTAGCTGAAGGCTACGGAGAACGCCTTATTATTCTTCCCTCACTTTGGTTAACAAGCAAATCTTATCAAGAAATTGGAAAAGAGCTTTCAAAATATTTTACTGTCATAATTCCTGATATATATAAAGGTAAGTCAATATTTCAAAAACCCGCTTATGAAATTAAAGATTATGTTATTTTATTAAAAGCTTTCGTCGACAAATTAAAAATATCTAAAACTTACCTTTTGGGAGTTTCTCTCAGTGGAATTCTTGCGACAGAATTTTCTAATAAATTCCCAGAGACGGTTAATAAATTACTATTGATAAGTACTTCTGCAACAATTATAAAAATGAAATATAAACTACTTAAACTTATTTCTGGTTATATTAGACTCATATTTAATAATCTATTTTCTATAAAAGGTTTTAAAGCAAATTTAATGTGGTTTATCGATTCTATTTACTACTTTTGTCATCATCCAAAACAGTATTTATTAGAAGGATTAATTGCTATCAAAAACTATGAAAAACCGACTTTGAAAATGAAGGTTACCAGTAAGCTAATTTTTGCGAAGAAAGACGAATTTATCCCTTTGGAAATTGCTAATATTAATTCTAAGATAAAAAACCTCGAAATTGAGATTATTGATAAAACTCATGCTTGGATGTTTATTGAACAAGAAGAGATGGTAAGAATAATAAAAAATTATTTTAAGTAAGAACTTGCGTTCTTTTCCCCATAGATGTTACAATTAATCTATCTTTATCTTCATTTCCCGTAGTTTTAAAACATTCTAAAAGAATAATCTTACTATGAAACGTAAACGGTGGATTTGCATTGGGAAAATCTTCAACTACTTCTTCTATTATTCCTTGTGTAGAAGAACTTCCAACTAGTTCCTGAAGGTAAGATCTGGCATCAGCTATAGAATAATTCGGCTCATCACCAAAAGTAATTAAAGAGCCATCTCTTCCAATTCTTTTTATTTCAGTAGGAAATTCGAGAATTAGTCTTCCTCCTGGTTTAAGAATTCTTAGCATCTCTTTTGAAATTTTTTCTAAAACTGGTCTAGAAAAAAGATGTAATATACCGGTGCAAAAAATTCCATTAAAACTACCATCTTTTAACGGAAAATCACCATTTAAATTAAAGGCGACTGTAGTCAATTTGTCTCTATATTTTTTTGGAGTATGTCTTTGTAATTTAGAAAGAGCCTCAGCATCAATGTCGCTGGCCACAACGGAATCACCATATTTTAAAAGTTGATTATTATAACGTCCGTCTCCAGCAGCTAAATTAAGCCATCTGCCTCCTTTGATAGGATCCAGTTTGAAAAGCTCTAAAGTTTTTTCGTATCCCTTTCCCCAGATCGATTTTTTTTCAGTTTTTCTATAATCAATATCTTCAGTAAATATATTATGTCGTTCATCTGGCCGAACACGAGAAATATAAGGTTCTGTTCTGTCTTGTATTTATGATTATTTTATTATCAATTTACTTTGTTTATTACTTTACCTTTAATAAAGTTTTCCACATTGCTGACAAAAATTTCTTTTTTCAGCTCAGTTGCCTCTAGAGTAGTAAATCCTATTGGTGGATAAATGACACAGTTTTTAAATTCCTTTAATCTTTTGATATCTTCTAAAGTCATTTCATCGGAATGGTCTAAGATGAAAGTAATATCTTTTTTTTTCAATCTCGATTCAAGAGCTTCCAAATCAATAAGTTCCATCGGCGCCGTATTGACAACAATCGCTCCTGGTTTTATGGAATTTATTAATTTTTTATTAATTATTTTTTCAGTCTGGTTGTTTAAACTTAAATGAAGCGAAATAATATCTGACTCTTTTATAACTTTTTCTAAAGGTTTATATGTAGCTCCCCCCATTCCGTTTTTTTTCTGACGAGACCAATAAATTGTTTTTGCTTCGAATCCTTTCTGAGCAATTTCTGCTACTCTTTGCCCAATTCGACCTAAACCAATCACGCCAAATAATTTGTCTTTTATTTGCGTGCCTGTAAAATCCGCTTCCGAATAAATACTCTTCGCCACTTGCTTTTTAGCTCTTTCAATTTCTCTCAAATGTTCCAACAACATAGCAAAAACAAATTCCGCCACAGATTCAGTCGCATAAGCGGGAACGTTACAGACGGTTATTCCTTTTGAGGACGCATATTGAGTGTCGATCCGACCATAACCAGTAGCGCATATGCCGACGTATTTAAAATTACGCGCGGTATCCATCATTTTTTTATCAACAGTCATTCCTTGGTTTACCAAAAGACAATCGGTATCTTTTAATTCTTTATAAATATTTTCGCTATCCTTAGGAAGAAACACTATTTTTTCTGCAATTTTATTTAGTCGTTGTAAGAAAGAAGAATCTAAAGTTTCTTTTAAATTAAGAAGCAATATTTTTCCGAATTTATTTTTCATTAGCTATAGAATACTACTGTGTATTTTATTTTGCAACCTACCCTTGCTCTTTTTCTTTTATAATATTAAAAGCAGTTACGCTTAGGGAATCTAGACTCATTGGATTACTTTAATTAATTAAAGTAATAATTTTTGAAGTTTATCAACAGAATCCGTTACATTCTTTTCATTAAACCAAAATGTTTTCCAACCAACCACTTTTGCTCCTTCGATAAAATCTAATCTATCATCGATCAAAAGTATTTCTTCTGGTTTAACTCTGGTTTTTTTAGTGCCAATTTCATAAATTTCTTTTTCAGGTTTTTTCAAACCGACATCACATGAAAGAATAATCGCTGAATAATTAATATTAGGAACTATTTTTGTTTCAATAAGTATTGGAAACATGTCTTTATAAAGATTCGAAATTATTCCTATTTTATATTGATCAATCAATCGATTAATTAATTGATGAACTTCAATCCTTTGTTTATAATCACCAACCCAACTTCTTAAGAAATCAAAATTATTGGCATTTTTTAGATCAAATTTTTTAATCGCCTTACTCCAGAACTCTTTAGGGGTGATTTTACCACGAGTTATATCATCATCGTTTTCGCGCCAATGATTTAAAAAATCTTTAAACGGAATATTAAATTTATTAGTTACTGTTTTGAAGGCATCTGACCAATCGTTCAACACGCCACCGATGTCAAAGTAAATAAATTTTATTTTTAACATGAGAAAATTATATCAATTATTTCCTCTTGATTTTCTAAAATTTATCTTTTATCATAAATGGTGAACAATTGTTTACATATGAAAAAGCCTGCGTATGCTTTCATTGATGCTTCTAATCTTTTTTACGGTGGAGAGAAAAGTCTGGGTTGGAAAATTGACTACAAGAAACTGATTAAATACATCAAAAGAAAATATCTTCTCAAAAAAGTATTTTATTATGGCGGAGTCGAACTTAACGGATTCCCCTATTCAATTTTAGACAAACAACTAATTAATCTAAATAAACTAATAAGTTACCTTAATGGAAAGAAACCTATTGATAAAAAACCTATTCAACGAATCAAATTCTACTTAAAATTAGCCGAATTTGGCTATTTGTTAAAGCTTAAACCTGTTAAAATCTTTCACGAACCAGATGGTAGAATTTCCAAAAAGGCCAACTGCGACGTTGATATGACTTTTGATTTAATGCGTTATATTAATGAATATTCAGAAGTTCTAATTCTTTCCGGCGACGGTGATTTTGCTATTGTTCTAAAGTATCTAATGAACATAGGTAAAAAAGTAACGATTCTAGCTCGTGGAGAAAGAACAGCCCGAGACATTCGTCAGTTAGCTGGAAAAAATTTCAGGGATTTTAATTATCTTAGAGAGTTAATAAAATTTAAACCATAAAAAACGGAGGGGACTCGTTTAGAATACCCTCCATGTTTAGTGATTAAATTATAACATATACATAAAAAAATATGTCAATAGGCAATCAAGTCCCGCTTGCCGAAAGAATGCGACCACAATCACTTGATGATTTTGTCGGTCAGGAGCATCTGGTTGGAAAAGGAAAACCAATTAGGCGGATGATTGAAAATAAAAAAGTCATTTCCATGGTTCTCTGGGGTCCGCCGGGCACCGGGAAAACCACCCTTGCCAGAATTATTGCTCGATATATCGAGGCTAACTTTGTTTCCTTTTCAACCGTAGCTGGCGGCGGAGTACCCGAGGTTAGAAAAATTATCGCTCAAGCAAAAAAAGATTACGGTCTTTTCCAGAAAACTACTGTCCTATTTGTCGATGAAATCCACCGCTTCAACAAAGCCCAGCAAGATGCATTTCTTCCTTATGTTGAAGACGGAACTATTACTTTGATTGGAGCAACGACCGAGAATCCTGGCTTTGAAGTCATCGCTCCCCTAGTTTCCCGCAGTCAAATTTATGTTTTAAACGCACTGACTGAGAAAGAAATTGAAATAATAACAAAACGGGCAATCAAATTTTACCCAAAACATACTTTTGAAAAATCAGCTGTCGAACACATCATTAAAAACGCTAATGGTGACGGCCGGACGGCCATTAATGCGGTTGAGCTGGCAACTTCACTTTCTAAAAAAGTCACCCTAAGGGTGTCTGAGGAAGCGGTCCAGCGAAAAGCCATTTATTACGACAAAAAGGGTGACTGGCATTATGACACGATTTCCGCTTTCATAAAATCGATGCGAGGCAGCGATCCTGATGCGACATTGCACTATCTAGCCCGAATGATCAAGGCCGGCGAAGACCCGATCTTTATTGCCCGCCGGATGGTTATTTTTGCCTCTGAAGATATTGGTAATGTTCAGCCAACCGCCTTGGTTTTAGCCACATCGGCCATGCAGGCCTGTCACATGATTGGCTGGCCCGAAGCATCATTAATTTTGGCTCAGACCGCCACTTATTTAGCAACTGCTAAGAAATCAATTGCGTCAACTTCTGGCATTCAACAAGCTTTATCAGATATTGATGAAGAAAATCTTGATCCTATTCCACTTCATCTTCGCAATGCATCAAATAAAGTGATGAAATCTTTAGGTTACGGCCAAGGACATGTCCGCTATCCCTGGCTGGTTGAAAAACAAACAGGAAAAAAAGTTATCCAGGAATATTTACCAAAAAACTTACAAGGCAAAAAATATTATGTAGTTGATTGGAAGTAGATTATAATTTCTTTCATTAACTCAGTTAATTTTTTATTTGGAAAATGACGATTGAGTTTGTTCTTTATTTTATTTGATCCATTAATTATTTCTTCTTTTATTTCATCATATATTTTATATCTAACCAACGTTTTCTTATACCAAATCAATTCTTCTTTTTTGAAATTTTGTTTGCCAAAAAAAGAGTAAAAATGTTCTTTTTCCTTATTATTCGATTTCTTCAGGAATTTTTCAATAATTAAGGTACTTTTCCTCTCTTTGATATCTGAATCGGTTGGTTTCTCAAGGGTTTTTTCATCAGCGAAGGTTCCTTCCAAATCATCTTTTATTTGAAATAAAATACCTGTTTCCTTTAAGATTTCTTCCCATTTTTTCACATCTTTTTTATCAATGTTAACCAGATTCAAGGCAATTATCGCTGGTTTAATAAAAGAATATCTGGCGGTCTTAAGTTCCATAATTTTATTAATATCATCTATTTTTGCCGTATCTAAATATTCTCCTATTAAAAGTTCTTGTTTTAATTCATTAAATAAATCAGTTACCTCGAGTTTGTTTATTTCCTGAGAAAATATTTCATCAGCCAGCATCAGTGCCAAGTCACCAGCTAAAATTGCCGTCGATAGACTATATTTTTTATGAACAGTCGGTTTTCCTCTTCTTAAATCGCTCTTATCAATAATGTCATCATGGATCAAAGCAAAACTATGAAACAGTTCAAAGATGAAAGAAAGTTTTAAAACCGCTGTTAAATTTTGAGAAGAATAACTTGAAAAAGCATAATAAAAAATTGCCGGCCGCAATCGCTTGCCGCCATTATTTATAAACTCTTTTATTACTTCAAATAAATCTTTTCCTTTTTCATCTATTTTTTCGGTTAATTTGATTTTTTTATCTAGATAGATGTTTATTTCCTTATCAAATTGTTTTTTAAAATTCAGAAGTAAATTCATTTGCCAAATCGTCTTTGACGTTCTCCATAATTTTTAACAGCTTTTTTTAATTCTTCTGCGGTAAAGTCGGGAAAATAAAGATTAGAAAAATAAAGTTCGCTGTATTCGCTCTGCCAAAGCATAAAACCGGAAAGTCTTTTTTCACCGCCGGTTCTGATAATCAAATCCGGGTCAGGAATGCCTGAAGTATCCAAATATTCTGAAAAACTTTCTTTAGTTATTTTTGAATTTTGCTTGCCCGCCGAAGCTTCAGCGAAGGAGGGAATTTTTTTTATTGCCCTAATTATCTCGTCTCTTCCTCCATAATTTAATCCCAAAATTATAGTCAATTTTTCATTATCTAATGATTCTTTTGAAATCTTTGGAATTTCTCTTTGAAGGTCTTCCGGCAGTTTGTTTAAATCTCCGATTACTTTAATTCTTATTTTCTTTTCTTTAAATTCTTTGTATTTACTTTTTAAAAAATATCTCATCAAACTAAATAGATTATTTAATTCTATCTTACTCCGGGTAGTTAAATTTTCAGTTGATAGTGCCCAAAAAGAAAAATATTTTATGCCTAGTCTGATGAATTCATCAACCAAATTTGGAAGAGTCGTCTGGGCGGCATATCGATGTCCTTCAAAAGCTTGTTGTCTTTTTTCCTTGGCCCAGCGGCGATTACCGTCTGGAATAATCGCTATATGGTTAGGAAGATAATTTTTTTTATTCATATTAAATCTTATCAGAATAACCTTTTTCTATCAAAACCTTTTTTATCTCTTCAATAAATATTGGTAATACGTCTTTTTCCTGGACAACTTTGACTATTTTTCCTTTTTTAAAAACAACTGCCTGATTTTTCCCGCCGCAAATACCAATATCAGCAAAACTTGCCTCTCCTGGACCGTTGACAACACAGCCCATCACAGCAACTTTTATTGGGGCATCAACATTTGCTAATATTTTTTCAACTTTTTTTGCCAAACCAATTAAATCGATTTCAGTTCGGCCACAGGTTGGGCAGGAAATTATTTCCACTCCTTTTTGACGCAATCCCAAAGATTTTAGTATTTCCCAGCCAATTTTTACCTGCTCTTTTGGATCACTGGTAGTTGATACTCTTATCGTGTCACCTATTCCCTCCGCTAGAATTGAACCTATACCGACTGAACTTTTTACAATGCCTGCCAGAGACGGACCGGCCTCGGTAATTCCAACATGCAAAGGATAATTAAAGCGGTGAGCGAACATTGAGTGAGCTTCGCGGGTAACCATTACGTTTGATCCTTTTAAAGAAACGACTATATCAAAAAAATTTAAATCTTCAAGAATCTTTATATGTCTTGTAGCTGATTCCATCATTACTCTTGCTACTCCAAATTTTCCATACTGGACAAATAAATCTTTCTCTAAAGATCCCATATTAATCCCTATTCTGATCGGAATATTTTTTTCTTGACAGGCTTTGATAACTGCCTCAACTTTTTCTTTACTGCCGATATTTCCCGGATTAATCCTCACTTTATCAACTCCTTGTTTAATCGCCTCCAAAGCAATTAAATATTGAAAATGGATATCGACTACCAGCGGAATATTAATCTGTTTTTTTATTTCTCCCAAGGCTTTTGCCGATTCAATGTCCGGAGCGGTCACCCGAATAATTTCACATCCAGCTTTCTCCAGTTCGTTTATTTGTTTGACTGTCGCCTCAATATCTTTTGTTTTAGTTTGAGTCATTGATTGAATCCTGATCGGATTTCCATTTCCAATAATTAATTTTCCTATTTTCACCGGTCTTGTTTCTGTTCTTTTATAAAATTTATTTTGTGCTGGCATAAAAAATATTCTTATATTTAACTTTTAAATTATTAAAGGCATTGACGGCTTCATTTTTTGAATCGAAAAAGCCTACAATTGAAAAACCTGAACCGGCCAATAAAGTATCTAGTGCGTCATTATTTATTAAATCACTTTTAATACTAGTAATCTTTGGGCAGCATTTAACTGCCAAAGGCTCAAAATCATTATGTAAGTTTTCTAAAATTTCTTTTTTATTTCCAAATTTGATTGCTTGTTTAATTTTTTCTAATTTTGATTGATTTTTTCCAATCTTATTAATATCCAAATTATTATACATCCATGCTGTGGATGGTTTTTTTTCCTCTGGAGTAATAATCACCAACCATAATTTAGACAGTTTAGAAGCAAGAGATATTACCTTACTTCCATCACCTTCAATCTGGCATAATCCTCCCCGCAAACAATAATAAACATCTTTTCCTAACTCGTGAGCCAAATAATCTAATTGATTTTGATCTAATTTTATCTGCCAAAGTTTTGATAATCCAGTAATAGTTGCTGCAGCATCAGCGCTTCCGCCGGCTAATCCCGTCTTGATTGGAATATTTTTTTTAAAATAAATTTTCGCTCCAAGATTTTGATCTTTAATAAGTTTTTTTAATAATATTGCTGTTCGATAAACTAAATTTTCTTCTTTTTTAAAATTATTATTATCACAAACTATTTCTACATTTTTATTTATCGACTTAAACGACAACTCATCAAATAAATTAATTTGACAGTTAATAAATCTAACCGGATATAAATCGTTTTTTAATTTTTTTGGTATTAAATGAAGATTTAAATTTAATTTAGCCCAAGCCTTTTCTTTAATCATTCTTTTCTTTTAAATAAACTCACTATTGAAAATACCTGAGTTGCCTCGCTTCTACCAAAAGCAGTCAACTCTTCTCCAGAAGTAAAGGTAATTCCAATCTGATCCAAATTAATGTCTAATAACATCGCTAATTTTTCTTTTATTTTTGTAATTACATCAATACTTAAATAAGGTTTTTTTGCCTCAACTGAAATTGAAATATTTTCTAAAATATAATTTTTATTTTTGATAATATTCAAAATATATTTAAGATATTTTGTACTATCTTTAACTCCCTGTTTTAAACACATATCATCAGACCAGGTACCTAAAGAGTTGCCGCCAACTGCCGAACTTAAGGCATTGCAAAGGCTATGAATAATCACATCGCCGTCAGAATTACCTTGTAATCCTCCATTATCAGATATTTTTACCCCGCCCAAGATTAAAGGTTTATTTTCAACCTTCTCAAAAGGATGGGAATCCTGGCCAATCCCTATTCTAGACATTTTTATGTAAAAAAAACTTTTAATACTTCTTTAGCTAAAATTAAATCTTCAGGAAAAGTAATTTTAAAATTTAAATAAGAACAAGGAACGATTTTTGCTTTTATACCTATTCTTTCCAAAAGCTGAGTATCATCGGTGCTAATAAATTTGTCTTTATCTGCTTTTATAAAAGCTTTCCATAAATCACCAAAATTAGCAACTTGAGGTGTTTGAGCATACCAGCTGAATTTTCTTAAAGGTGTAAATTCAACTATGTTTTTTTTATTACTGATTTTTACCGTATCTTTTGCTTGATAAGCAAGAAGGGCGGCTTTATATTCTTTGGCCGCTTTATAAACTTCCTTTATTTCTTTATCTGAGACAAAAAGATTAACAGCGTTATGTACTCCGACTAAATCTTTTTTATCGGTTTTTGATTTCAGCCATTTTAATACCTTAAAGGTTGACTCCTGTCTGAGATTGCTTGCTTCAATAATTGCCATTATTTTTTTGAATTGATGTTTTTTTATTATTATATTTATTTTTTTTATATCTTCTTTTCTTGCTGAAAGAATAATTTTATCAACAATTTGATTATCTTCAAAAATTTTTAAAGTCCAATAAATCAAAGGCTGATTGTTTAAATCAGCAAATATTTTATTCTCTTTTAATTTAATTCTTTCGCCTTTACCCCCGGCTGTAATAATTAAATAATTCATAAGCTATTTTCCAATAATTTGAATTACAACTTCTCTATTCCGGCCACAGTCAAGTTCTATTGCAAAGATTCTTTGAAATAGTCCTAAAATTAACTTGCTTTTGTTAATTGGTATGGTTTCTGAAGATCCCAGTAATAAATGAAGGCAGTGTGAATGTCCATTCATGCAATCAGAGGCGCCAGGATCACAAACTAAATTTTCTGTTCTAACTGTCAGATCATTATGTCGATAATAGGCATTCTTTGGTAATAATTTGTTAATAAAACTTACAAAATCTTCAACTATTCCTCTTTCTTTTTCGTTTATTCTGATCGCCATTGTCGTATGTTTTGAATAAATTAAAACTGATCCATTATTTATTTTTGACTCTGAAACAAACTCTTTAACCAAATCGGTTAAATCAATAAACTCCAAATATTTTTTTGATCTTAATTTTATTGTTTTACTGATAATTTTCATAGATCATTTTCCTGGTCAATTTATCAACTAATAATATTTCCGATAAATCAGGATTTTTTATAGTTTTGTGTTTATTCATTGCTTGAAAAATAATTTTTGGAATATCCAAAAATTTTATTTTTTCTTTTAAAAAAAGTTCCACCGCTACTTCGTCGGCCGCATTTAGAACCGTTGGCATTGTTCCACTGATTTTAATCGCATCATAAGCTAACTTTAAACAAGTGAATGTTTTTAAATCTGGTTTCTCAAAAGTTAAACTTTTAAACTCTGTTAAAGAAATTCTTGGTAAATTATTTTTTAATCTTTTTGGATAACTTAAAGCATATTGTATTGGAATTCTCATATCGGGCAAACCGAATTGACCAATAATTGAGCCGTCTTGGAAAAGCACGGCTGAATGAAGGATACTTTGAGGATGAACTATAATCTCTATTTTTTCTATCGGAATATCAAACAGCCATTTAGCCTCAATTAATTCCAATCCTTTATTCATTAAAGTAGCGCTATCAATGGTAATTTTATTTCCCATCTTCCAATTAGGATGATTAAGGGCTTGTTTAAAATTGACAGTTTCAAGATCTTTGATTTTCTTCCCGCGGAATGGACCACCACTACAGGTTAAGATTATTTTTTCCACTTCTCCTTTATTTCCTGCTCTCAAACTCTGCCAAATAGCACTATGCTCGCTATCTATGGGAAATAATTTAACTTTTGGTCTTTTTTTTAATTCTTCTTTTATCAATCCTCCAGCTAAAACCATCACTTCCTTGGTTGCCAAAGCAACATTTTTATTACTTTTAATTGCAGCAAAAGCGGGCTGCAGTCCGGCTGCACCGGATATAGCAATAACGACAATGTCACAATTAATTAATTTAATAAGCCTTAATATTTCTTCTTCTCCATAAAAAATTTTTATGTTTTTTTCTCTCAAATTAATTTTTTCATCATAAATACCTGCATATGACGGTTTAAATTCTTTTATTTGTTCTTTTAATAAATCTATATTATTTCGGCAAACTAAACCCACTACTTGAAAATGTTTTTTATTTTGACGAACAACCTCCAAGGTTTGCTTACCAATTGAACCGGTCGAACCTAGAATTAAAATTTTTTTCATATTTTTATATGATCGGTAAAGGAAAACTAATATTTTCTTTGATTACAGTTAATTCTTCAATTTCTACTCCCTGTTTTTTAAAATAATTGACAACTTCCTCAATCAAATATTTAGGTGCAGAGGCACCTGCGGTGATTCCTAAATTTTCTACATTCTCTAACCAGGAAGTTTTGATTTCTGATTTATCATTTATCAAATATGCGCGTTTACCTGATTTTTCAGCGACTTCTTTTAATCTGTTGGAGTTGGAACTTTCTTTGGAGCCGATTACCAATACCAGATCAGCTTTTTTAGCTAATTCTTTTACGGCATTCTGGCGGTTTTGAGTAGCATAGCAAATATCAAACGCCGGCGGTAAGATTAATTTCGGAAATCTTTTTTTCAGACAGTTTATTATTTCTTTTGTATCGTCAAAACTAAGCGTTGTTTGAGTTAAAACAATTAACTTATCCGTTTGAGGAGGAATGGTCTTTTTTGCATCCTCAAGAGTTTTAATCAAAACAATTGATTTATCCGGAACTTCTTTCAAAACACCTATAGCTTCAGGATGATTTTTATGTCCGATATAAAAAATAAAAAATCCTTGTCCGTAAAATTTTTTTGCTTCTACGTGAACTTTATTCACCAAAGGACAAACTGCATCAAAAATTTTTAGTTTTTTTCTTTTAGCTATTTGATATAAATCTGTAGAACTACCATGAGCACTGAAAACAACTATTGAATTATCGGGTATCTCATTAATATCTTCAATAAAAATCACTCCTTTTTTCTCAAAATCGGAGATCACATGACGATTGTGGACTATCTGGTGCCTGACATAAATAGGTGTTTTATATTTTTGTAATACTAAATTTACGACTTCAACCGCCCTTTTGACTCCGGCGCAAAAACCTCTCGGTGAAACCAAGTAGATTTTTTTCAGTTTCTTCATATCTTTGTAGTCGAAGGATAAGTATTAATCATTTGTTTTCTATTAAATAAACGGGATTCGAAAAAAATGAAAGTAATAAAGAAAAACTGAATACGGTAAAAACCATGTTAGATAGAGAATCATCATATAAAAAATTCTTAAAAAATTCTGTTTTGATGAGAATCTGACCGCTAAATATTCTAAAATCAGTTTCCAGATTAATAAACTTAAGGAATAAGCAACAAAAAAAATACTAAAAGTATTACCTAAAAGTGAAAAGGTTCTTGGCGGTGGAAGAAATATAAATAACAAAGAAGTTGACAAAAACCAAATTAAAGTAGGAAAAAGTGAATAAGAAAAAGTAAAAATGAAGCTGGAAAAGGATGTTTCTTTTTTGTTTTGATTTGAATTAAAAAATTTATTTAATAAATAAAAAAAGGATGATGTTAATAAAAAATTAAAAATAAAAAAAAGAAAAACCAAAGTAGCCAGATAAGTTTTATCTCTTAAAAAATAAATGAATTTAAAATACAAAAAAACTAGGCCGGCAATAATTAGTAATTGGTAATAATCTTTTTCCAAGCTAATCCTACGCATTGTTTTGTAGGGATAAATGATAAGAAGAAAAAATCTTTTGATAACGATGATAAAGGCAGTAAAAAAATCTACCAAGAACGTTTTAAAATCCATATTGCAAAATGGTAACTAATCTTACAAGAAGCTTTCCAAGTAATAAATATAAGACTAATGAGATTAAAAAAGTAAAAGGAATGACGTAAACAAAAGGAATGGTTTTGAAATAGGCAGTAATTTTCTTAAAATTTTGATTTAAAAAACCAGTTCCCAAATCGTTTGGTTCAATAGAAAAAACTTCATTTAATTTTTTTTTCAAGCGAAGATTTATTTCTGTCATAATTCCTTATTAAAAACTTTAATAAAGCTTTTCCTTGCTCTAAATAATAAACTTTCTGTTGCCTTAAACTTCATCTTTAATTTCCTGGCTATCTCACAGACATTTATTCCTTCTATATACTTTAGTCGGAGAACCGCTCGGTAATCATTCGGGAGACTGTCAAGTATCTTATAAATTTTTTCTTTTAATTCTTTTTTATCAATTTCCTCATCGATAAAAACTACTTTTAAACTTTCAACTATATATGAAGGAAGTTTAGAAAAAAGGATATTTTTTATCTTTTTTTTTCTTATTTGATCAACTATCTTATGTCTGGCAATCGAAAACAAAAATGTTTTCAAGGAAGATTGAGACCGGAAGTCACGAAGTGCTTCAATAAAATCCATAAAAATATCCTGGGTTAATTCTTCAGCTAATTGATAGTTGTTAATCTGCGACTTAACAAAGTTAAAGATTAAAGGTTGATATTTTTTATAAACATAAAAAAGTGCTTTTTCATCTTTTTTGATTATTTTTTCCAATAATTCTTTTTCTTCCTGATTGATGTCATTGATGTCCATGATTAATATTTTATCATGTTTCGCGATTTTTTTTACTTTTCTACTACTTTCTCATATCCACCACATCCTCTAAATAACCAATGAGCAACACGTGTTACGGTTGTTGTAGAGACTTCAAGTTTTTTCGCAATCGCTTTATAAGACATTCCTTTTTTTAGAAGTCTCGCCATCTCGAGTCGATTCGCAAACTCTTCAATTTCCTTTATCGTCAAAAGATCTCTTAAAAAATTCGCCACCTCTTGTTCCGTCTTTAATTTTAAAAACGTTTTTACCAAAAACTTTTCCTTTTCATTTTTTGGTTTATAGTTTTGAAAGTCTGACATGTTTAAATTATATCACTTGACAATGAAAATATCATATGTTATTATGTTAACACGTTAATATATATAACATTATGAAAAATAAAATATTTGATAAGTTTCCTTGTCCTCCCGTAGCTTTAGCGAAGGAGGATCATCATACTCCGTTTCAGGCGGGGTCAACATTTATGTAATTAATTATTTGTAAATTAATTCTCTACCCCGCCAACAGCGGGGTTTTTCTTTGCCCGCCGAAGTTTTAACGAAGGTAGGTTATGGTTATAAATTTAAAAAATATTTATGAAAACAAAAAATAAGGTTGTCTTAACTGGAGAAACCTTGACAATAGAAGAAGTAATTGCCGTATGCAGAAACAATGATAGAGTTGTTGTTCCTGATTTTGTTATTAAAAGAATCCAAGAAAATTGGGATGCGATTGCGGAAATGCTTGAACGTGGTGATGTGATGTATGGTTTAAATACCGGCATTGGTGGATTCGGCAATGTCAAAATTTCCAAAGAAAAAGCAGGAGAGTTATCAACACGTATGCTTAGAGCTCACTCTTCGGGTTATGGAAATATAGTCGAAAAAGAAATCGCCAAAGCAACATTATTACTTCGACTTAACGTATTTGCTAAAGGTTATTCCGGAGTAAGACCGATTTTATTTAAAACTTTTGTCGAGATGCTAAATAAAAACGTCATTCCGGTTTTCTATGAAAAAGGTTCTGTTGGTACATCCGGCGATTTGGCTCCTTTATCTCAGATGGGATTAGTAGTCATTGGTGAAGGAAAGGCTTATTGGCAAGGAAAAATTATCTCCGGTGATGAGGCGATGAAAAAAGGAGAAATAGAACCGGTTCCTTTAGCATACCGGGAAGGCTTGGCAATTATGAACGGCTCCCAGTTTATGACTGCGATCGCCGCTTTTAATATATATGACGCTGAAAGATTGATTAAACAAACTGAAATTGTCTGTAGTATGACGATTGATGTTTTAAACTGCGTCGAATCAGCTTATAGCAAAGAATACAACCAAGTCCGTCCTTTTAAAGGTCAGAATGATTCCGCTGCCAACTTAAGAAGACTATTTCAAGGAAGTGAACTAATGAAACAGCCAAAAAAAAATGTCCAAAACGCTTATTCTCTTCGCTCGGTTCCCCAAGTTTCTGGCGCTTGTCGAGACGCTTTAGACTATGTAAAAAAAATTACGGAAATAGAAATGAATGCCGTAGCGGATAATCCTATCTTCTTTACTAAAGAAAAAGTTTGCCTAACCGGAGCTAACTTTCATGGCGCGCCGATTGGCTATACGCAGGATTTATTAGGAATTGTTATCACTGACCTAGGAAATATTTCCGAAAGACAAACTAATAATCTTATGGATCCTGCTTGTTCAAAGGACTTACCGGCTTTTCTGGTTAAAAGTGCCGGACTCGATTCTGGATTGATGATTTCTCAATATACCCAAGCGGCTCTTGTTTCGGAAAATAAAATCTTAGCTAGTCCTGCTAGTGTTGACTCAATTCCTGTTTCTGGAAATCAGGAAGACCACGTCTCATTTGGAACCATTGCCGCTAGAAAAGCCAGAGAAATAATAAAAAACACCGAGGCGGTTGTAGCGATTCAGTTATTGGCTACTTGTCAGGCTTATGAATTTAGAAAACCACTCAAACCGTCTAAAGTTTTTCAGGAAGTTTATAAACTGGTTAGGTCGGTTAGCCCGGCAATAACAGAAGATAGAGCTTTTTATATTGATATTGAAAAAGTCGTTCCTTTGATTCGTAGTTATAAGGTGTTAGAAGTTGCTGAAAATATTGTCGGCGAATTAAAATAATATGAGAAGAGAAATCATTGCTGAAGGAAATGAGGGATGGTTTGGTGGTTGGTTCAGATGCTCTAGTTGCGATTTTGATATATTATTGCATGGAAAAGTTTTTAATCGCGCGAGACAGTTAGAATCCCAAAAAATGCCGATTATATGTGGTACTTGCGATCTAACAAACGGTCTTATTCCAGAAATCAGAAAACCAAAATATCCCGCGATAACTGGTCCACTATACGGTGGTAATTGACTGGGTTAGACTTCGAGAAAAATTTGTTGTCAGAACCTGCTAAAAGATCTACTTTGTAGCGTATAGTCCGTTGACATAGCTTTAAATATGCTCTATTTTTATCTCAAATGTCAAATCTCAAATCGCAAATCTATATCTCAAATGTTAAATCTACTAATGTAAAAGTCAGAGCTTATCAGTTTTCTATAAAAATAATAAAGTTTGTTAACAAACTTCCATCTAAACGAGCTTTTTGGGTAATAGGAGATCAATTAATAAGAAGTGCTACGTCGATCGGCGCCAATATGATGGAGGGTCAATCTTCGTCTTCAAGAAGAGAATTTATTAAATATTACGAAATATCTTTAAAATCATCCAATGAAACTAAATATTGGTTATCTCTACTAAAAGATTCTTTTGTTGAATTAAAAAATGAAATTGAAATTTTACTAAAAGAGAACGAAGAAATTTCAAGAATGATTGCTTCAAGTATCTTGACGTTGAAAAACAAAAATAGATATTAAAGATTTGAGATTTAAAGATGTAGATTTGACATTTAACATTTGAGATTTGAGATATAGTTAGGGGGTGATATAAATGGACACAAAAACTAAACTCGATTCCAAAAATATAAAATGCGGTTACCGGACATATTTTTTCGACACCTACGAAGCAAAAAATAAAAGTAAATATGTAGTCATTACCGAATCAAGATTTGTTAAGGAAGGTGAGCCGTATAAAAGGAGTTCGATTATCTTATTCAAAGAGGATCTGGAAAAGTTCAAAGATGAACTTAGTAAAATTACTTTAGATTAAATCAAGATTTTTTATTTGATATAATTTGAGAATGAAGATTCTAGAGATAAAAACTCTTGTCTTTCCAGAGATTAAAGTAATGAAATTTGCCCGTTTTTTGGATAATCGGGGTTACTTTACCGAGCTTTACAAAAGAAGCGACTTCCAGAAGATAGATTTTTTGAAAGATATAGAATTTCTTCAAAACAACGGTAGCTTTTCTAAGGCCGGCGTCATTCGTGGTCTTCATTTTCAATGGAACCCGTATATGAATAAATTGGTAAAGACAATCAGCGGTCAGATGATTGATCTTTTTTTAGACATAAGAGTTGGGTCGCCTAATTTTGGGAAAATTGGAGCTTATAACATGAATAACCAACCTGAATCTGACTATGATCAATGGATCTGGATCCCTGTTGGTTTTGCTCATGGTAATATTTTTGTTAAAGATACAACAATTGAATATTACTGTACCGCCGAATATTCACCTACAACTGAAGCTTCTATTTCTCCGTTATCGTCAGATATTGATTGGTCTATGATAGATAAAAATTTAAAAGATATTTATGATCAGGTTTGTAAAAAACCAAATATTTCAGAAAAGGATAAAAACGGTTTTACTTTAGACGAATGGCTTAAAGACGAAAGATCAGTTTTTTTTACTTATTCTTAAGTGCTAGCAAGAGGATTCGAACCTCTGACGTCTCGCTTATGAAACGAGTGCTCTACCGCTGAGCTATGCTAGCTTACTAGCTTAATTTTATACGAATATTATATAATATATAGAATCTTTATGACAAAAATAGATCTTTCGATAGTTATCGTTTCCTATAACACCAAAAAAATCACCCAAAACTGCTTAGAATCAATCAACCGATCACTTTGGGGAACAAAAATCAGATACGAAATTATCTCCGTTGACAACAACTCTCATGACGGATCAAAAGAAATGCTTCTTAACTATTCCCTGGATAAAAAAAACCATACCGGATACTTTCAAACCAGAACTAATCTTGGCTTTGGCCGGGGAAACAACTTTGGCGTTAAACGAGCAACCGGAAAATATATTCTGTTGCTTAATTCAGATACGATTATTCTAAATAGATCAATTGAAAAATTATTTAATCATTATGTTGAAAATGAAAAAACCATCCATTTTCTTGGCGCTAAATTATTGAATAAAGATTTAACTCCTCAGCCTTCTGCTTGTCGTTTCTTTACCCTTCCTGTTATCTTTGCTTCTCTCCTTCTCAAAGGCGACTATTACGGATTAACACGTTTTTCTCCGAATGAATTTAAAAAAGTTGACTGGGTTTCAGGCGCCTGCATACTGACTAAAAAGTCCTACTACCGGCGTTTGGGCGGTTTTGACAAAAATATTTTTATGTATATGGAAGAAGTTGACTTACTTTACCGCGCTAAAAAATTAGGACTAAATACCTGGTTTTACCCTGATTCCAAGATTATTCACCTCGGAAGCGCCTCATCAGAAGGAAAAATTTTTCCTATTCTGCAAGTCTACCGGGGATTTCTATTCTTTTACAAAAAACACTATTCTTTTCTCCATCTACTAGTTCTTCATCTTATTTTGAAATTAAAAGCTGCAACCGCCTATTTTATTGGTAAAATTAAAGGTAACCAATATTTAATTGATACTTATGGACAAGCTTTTAAGATTTGTTAAATGGATTGATAACAATCTGGTAAAAATCCTTCTTTCCGGATTTATTTTTTTAGTCCCTCTATGGCCAAAGCTTCCGATTCGGATGATTAACTATACCTATATTGCCATCCGCTTCGAAGATATATACCTGACTTTTATGATTCTGATTTTTATTATTCAGCTTATTAGAAAAAAAATCAGATTAACGACTACTTTTTTGTGGCTTTTTATTTTGTTTTGGATCTCTGTATTTGCATCCACTGTTTGGGGTATTTATTTTGGAAAAACAATTGACTTTTACCATCTCGGCTATCTCCATGCTTTAAGAAGAGTTGAATATATGAGCGTATTTTTTATCGCGGCTTCTGTAATAAAAAACAGAGTGGATTTTTTCCACTTAATTAAATTCTTTTTTTTCTCGGTCTTTTTGGTTTCGCTATACGGATTAGGGCAAAAATTTCTCGGTTTTCCAGCGGTCCAAACCATGAATCCTGAATATGCTAAAGGATACATCCTCAGTCTTACTCCCGAAGCAAGAATTTCCTCGACCTTTGCCGGCCATTATGATCTGGCTTCATATTTAGCTTTTGTCATTCCTCTTATTATTTCTTTTTCATTTTTCTTAAAAAAAAGATTTTATCTGATTTTTTATATTTTGGCTCTTTTTGTCTTAACTTATACCTCGTCCAGGATTTCTTTTGTTGCTTATGCTATCACAGTTTTTTTGCTGTTAATTTTTATAAGAAAATACTTTTTTTTGATTTTTGCTATTATTTTAACCGCTTTAGTAATGTTTTCGTCAGGCGATCTCATTAATAGATTTTTAAAGACGGTTCAATTCAAAAGAATATTGGTAAACGAAAAAACCGGTTCTGTTTATATCAACCAAAATGTTACCACCAAAGAACTTCCTGCCGGATCTTTTTACGTAAAGGTGGAAAAACCTCCCGAGCAAATTTTACCCACCGAAGCCGTTGCTACCGAAGTCGCCAAAATTAATACCTTTAAAGAAATGATCGTTGAACAAAAAGTAATAGAAGTCAAAAAAAATAAATATTTATCTCCAAAAGAAACAAACAAATTAATCGCATCATTATCTGCAGAATTAACCGCAATCAATACTTTTGTTTCTGATATTTCCTTTGCTACCCGTCTTCAGATAGAATGGCCAAGGGCGATCAATGCTTTTAATCGAAATAAACTTCTTGGTAGCGGACCATCGTCAATTACAGAAGCGACTGACAATGATTATCTCCGCTGGCTTGGAGAAACAGGACTCCTTGGAACCACGCTTTTCTTGATGATATTATTTTTCATTAATAGATATGTTTGGCTGGGAGTTAAAAAATTTTCAAAAGAAAATAAATTAATTGCCTATGGATTTACCTTCGCCTTAATAGCTCTTTTAATAAACGCTACTTATATTGACGTCTTTGAGGCTTCTAAAATGGCTTATACTTTTTGGACAGTAGCGGGATTATTTACTGGATATTCCTCTCTTTTGTCATCCCGAACGAAGTGAGGGATCTAGCGAACGAAGTGAGCGTAAAAAAAGTAATTTACGCTTTGCTAGATTTCTCGCTTCGCTCGAAATGACTAAAGGTTTAATTTATTTATGAGAAAATTTGACTTTTTTATACTCACATTTATTTTATTCGTTGCTTTATTGTTCCGTCTCTATAAAATTAACATTCCTTTAACCGATCTTCATTCCTGGCGCCAGGCTGATACCGCAGCCGTCGCCCGCAATTTTGTCAAAAGTGGCTTTGATCTCTTGCGTCCTCGTTACGACGATCTGTCTAATGTCCAATCAGGACAAAACAATCCCCAAGGCTACCGGATGGTCGAATTTCCCATATATAACGCTATTTTTGCCTGTCTTTATAAAATATTTCCAATAGTTTCTTTAGAGATGTGGGGCAGATTGATTTCTGTATTTTTCTCCTTGATAACTATCGCGATCTTATACTATCTATTACTCAAAGAGTCTAACCGGTTAGCAGCTTTTACCGGTTCTTTAACATATTCGATTATGCCTTTTTTTGTTTTCTTCTCCCGAGTGATCCTTCCCGAATCCACTGCCCTAGGTTTTACCATGTTGTCTGTCTTCTTTCTTTATTTGTTTTTAAGGAAACAATATAACAACCTGCCTGCCGGCAGGCAAGGTATAACAATACATCTATTGTATATTCTTTCTTTAATCTCTTTTTTACTTTCTTTATTAATTAAACCAACCATAGTATTTTACGGAATTCCTCTTTTTTATCTTTTTTATTTAAAATTTAAAAATAAAACCTTAAAAAATCCCCTTATTTATATTTTTTTTCTTACAGCTTTACTGCCTTTAGTTTTGTGGCGAATTTATATAGCGAAATTTCCCGAAGGCATCCCTGTCAATGAATGGCTATTGACGAGCGTCAATACCGGAGGTAGGCTACAAAAAATTTTCTTCAGACCATCCTTTTTCCGTTGGATCTTTTTCGAAAGAATTAATAATTTAATTCTCGGCGGCTATCTCACCGTATTTTTTATTTTTGGGATTATTGCAAAACGAAAAAATTTCTTTCTCCATTCGTGTCTTCTATCTTCTATCTTCTATCTTCTAGTCTTCCAAGGCGGCAATGTCCAACACGAATATTATCAAACTTTGATTCTTCCCTGTTTGGCAATATTTACTGCTCTCGGTATCAATTTTGTTTTAGAAAGTAAAAAACTTATCTCCTATTCTATATCTATTTTCTTTATTTCCGTTATCTTTATTTTCTCATGGTATTTTTCTTATTTTAAAGTCAGAGATTACTATCAATATAATCAGGAACTGGTTCAGGAGGCAAAAATTTTAAATAACCTGACTCAGCCTGAAGATAAAATTGTCACCGATCAGATGGGTGATACTACCCTTTTATATCTTGCAGACAGACGCGGAGCACCAGCAATTTTTAAAGAACCGATTGATTTAAAAAACTTAGGATACAAATACCTTATTACTTCAAACGATACGCAAAAAAAAAGAATGGGGTCTGACTATGAAATAATTTTTGAAAATGATAAGTTCACTCTTTATGCTTTATGAAGATTTTAATGGTTACTCCTTATGTTCCTTATCCTCCTTCATCAGGCGGTCAAATCAGGACTTTCAACTTACTTAAGCACCTAAGCGAAAAAAATGAAATTACTTTGGTCGCTTTATATAAAAATGAGACGGAAAAAAAATACTATTCTTATTTAAAAAGCTTCTGTAAAAAAATTTATCTTTGTCAGCGACCGGAAAAACCATGGACTTTTAGAACTATTTTCAATACTTTGTTTTCTTTTTCGCCTTTTTTAGTGGTGAGAAACTTTTCTGAAGAAGCAAAAAACATCATCAGTAAACTTCTTGATCAGGAACATTTTGACGTCATCCATGCCGAGACTTTTTATGTCATGCCTCACATTCCCCAGACAAAGATCCCGATTGTCTTAGTCGAACAGACGATCGAATATAATGTTTACAAGCATTTCGTCAACTCTCTCCCTCTTTATCTTCGATTACTTCTTTATTTTGATATTGATATTTTTAAATTAAAACACTGGGAAAGATTTTATTGGAAGAAGGCCAATATTGTTGTTGCTGTTTCTTCTCCGGATGAAAAAATAATCAAAAAAGAAGAGGCCGGAATTAAAACTTCAATTATCCCCAACTGCGTCGGTGATGAAATGATAGCGCCTGTGCTTGAAAAAAAAGATATTAAAAAACCAGTAATATTTTTTCAGGGTAATTTTTTCTGGTTACAGAATGTTGAAGCGGCCAAGTTTTTAATTGAAAAAATTTATCCGCCTTTGATGAAAAATAACCCGAATATATCAATAGTCATTGCTGGACAAAATGCTAAAAAAATTGGTTTTATCAAAGAAACCAACATAAAAATCGTTGATATTGCCTCTGACGATGTTAAAACAGTAAAAGAACTTTTTCAGGAGGCAACTTTATTTATTGCTCCAATCTTCGGTCCTGGCGGAACCAGATTAAAAATTTTGGCAGCTATGGGAAGCGGTATTCCGGTAATAGCCACCAGTACTGGAGTTGAGGGTCTTGATGTCAAAGACCAGGAACATATCCTTATTGCTCATTCTCCGTCTCAGTTTGTCAAGGAAATCATCGACGTTCTGTCAAATAAATTGCTCTACAAAAAAATCCAAAAAAATGCCTATTTTTTAGTCAAAGAAAAATATCAATGGAGAACAATTGCCCAAACGCTGGAGTCGGTTTATAAAAATTTATAAATAATATGGTAATAGGAGTCGACGGTAATGAAGCTAATGTCAAAGAACGGGTCGGTGTTTCTGTCTATACTTATAATCTTTTAAGATTTTTTAAAAAGAAAGCTAATCGACAAATTCAATTTAGAATATACTTAAAAAACACTCCTGAGGATCTGCCTGAACAAACAGAGTATTTTAAATACCGGGTTATTGCTGGAAACTTTCTTTGGTCACAAATCTTTCTGCCTCTCAAGTTATATCAAGAAAAAGACGTTGATGTCTTTTTTTCGCCGGCTCACTATCTTCCTCGTTTTTGTCCAGTACCAACAGTGGTAACAATTCATGATCTTTCCTATCTATATTTTCCAGAAGATTTTTTGAAAAAAGATCTTTATCAATTAAAAAACTGGACTCGATATTCTGTCAATAAAGCGACAAAAATAATTGCGGTTTCAAAAACTACCAAAAAGGATATTATAAAAAATTACAGAGTTAATGAAGAAAAAGTAAGTGTAATTTATAACGGCGGCCCACGCTGTCATCCTGAGCCCTTCGACTTCGCTCAGGGTAAACTGGGAGTCGAAGGATCTCAAAACAAGTTAAGGACTCTGAAACCTTATATTCTTTACGTAGGAACAATTCAGCCGAGAAAGAATTTATCTGTATTAATAGAGGCTTTTAATAAATTTATAACGATAAATAAAGATTTTAAGCTTATTATTGTTGGAAAAAAAGGCTGGTTGTATGAAGATATTTTTCAGAAAGTAAAAGAAATGACGCTTGGAAAAAAAGTTGTTTTTACCGATCATGTTTCCGACCAACAATTAGTTTGGTTTTATAAAAACGCCTTCTGTTTAGTTTTGCCTTCCCTGTATGAAGGATTCGGACTACCCGTTCTTGAAGCAATGAATTTTAACTGCCCAACTATTATTTCCTATTCGTCCAGCCTACCCGAGGTTGGTGGCGAAGCATCTTTATACTTTGATCCGAAGAACTCTCTTGAACTGGTGGAAAAACTTAAAGCACTTAAAGATAATAATCAACTACGCGATGAATTAATCAATAAAGGCAAAAAAAGAATCAATGAATTCTCTTGGGAAAAATGCGGCGAGCAAACTCTTGAAGTTATAAAACAAGCAACTGTAAAATGACAAACCATCCTCTTCAATCCGTTTCTTGGGAACAAGCAAGAAAAAAAATGGGCATTGAAACCCTAAGAATAGTTGATGGAAAAAATACTTTTCAATTGACTTTCCACAAAATCCCTTATATCGATTATAAAATTGGCTATCTTCCAAGATCAGCAATGCCAGCAAAAAAAATTCTAAACCAGCTTTATGAGTACGGAAAGAGAAACAAAGTTATTTTCATAAAAATAGAACCCTATTCCCCCGCTGTCATCCCGAGCGAAGCGACCGAAGGGAGCGAAGTCGAGGGATCTAAAAAAGAGATTTCTCGACTCGCTTCGCTCGCTCGAAATGACAAAAGAATCATAAAGTCTCCTCATCCTCTTTTCCCCACCTGGACCCAAATCCTTGACTTAACTAAGTCTGAAGAAGAACTTTTAAAAAATATGCATCCTAAAACACGCTACAACATCCGCTTAGCGGAAAAAAAAGGGGTTGTTGTCAAAGAAATGTCAAATGAAAAAGGCTTTAAGATTTTTTCTCAGCTTTATTTT
>Ga0210015_1001254_pt1 | contig 25401 bp, 23 predicted proteins | sample CryGeymeta201522_FD_185471 | JGI IMG/M metagenome (GOLD analysis project Ga0210015, IMG submission 185471) | Groundwater microbial communities from Crystal Geyser aquifers in Utah, USA - Crystal Geyser metaG 2015-22 (SPAdes) (version 2) | ecosystem: Environmental > Aquatic > Deep subsurface >... | reverse complement strand
AAAACTTTTTTGCGGAACGGCGAGCGTAAGCGAGCGGCGGCGGGGCTGAGCGTCAGTTTCGTTCAAAAAAGGTTCGGATTTCGTCAAACAAACGCACCAATAAAAATTATGTCTGAAAAAGTGGTTAAAAAGATAAAAGAAGAAATTGAACAGACAAAAAGAGCCTTAAAAGAAAAAACAACCACTCTCATTATAGGTGGTTTTGGGCTAGTGGCGGCTTTAGCCTGGAACGAAGCAATCAAAAGTCTTTTTGATGTTTATTTCAAAGAAAGCAACGGCTTAATAGGGAAATTCATTTATGCCCTAATGATTACTGTGATTGTGGTAATTGTTTCGATTCGCTTGGGAAAATTTCCGAAAAAAAAGAATAACCAACCAGCCGGAAAAAATTCCCACCAAAGCTCCGGCTAAAATATCCGACGGCCAGTGAATTCCTGAAAAGACGCGAGAAATTGAAATTAGAAAGCTGGCAATATAAAATAAAATGCCAGCTTTTTTGTTGTAAACATAAACAATCGTGGCGATAGCAAAATAAAAAGCGGCGTGACCGGAAGGGAAAGAAGGCTCGGCTGGATTGTATGAAAAAAGTAAATTTATATGATTTACCACAAAAGGTCTCGGTCTTTGCCAAAGCCAACGGATAAAATTGGTAATGACAAGTCTTGCCAGAAGAGCTGACAAAAAACTTTGAGCCACCATTGGCCAGTATCTTTTTAGATTTTTAGCTAAAAACAAAAGTAAAACAAGAATCAGAAAATATTCAAAATATCTGGCAAAAAAAATGGCCGTATTGTCTAAAAAAACATACTTTCCGGCAAACTGATTTATAAATTGGAATAAAAAAAGGTCAATATTCATAGTCTAGGTCTAGTGTTGAGAATAACTAAATTTTTCAACAAACAAGCTACCGTCATCGGGCCCACGCCGCCGGGCACCGGAGTTAAAAAACTCGCTTTTTTAGAAACTGATTTGAAATCAACATCGCCAACCAGCTTTTTTCCTTTAATGGCTGTGCCGGCGTCAATTATAACCGTTCTTTTTTTAATCATATTCCCTTTAATCAAGCCGGCTTTTCCCGTTCCTGAAATTAAAATATCGGCTTTTCTGCTGAAAAAGGGGGTATCTTTGGTAAATTCATTCAAAACCGACACAGTCGCCTTTTCTTTCAAGAACTGGGTGGCCAAGGGAAAACCGACCAATCTCCCCACTCCAATAATTACTATATCTTTGCCTGTTAATTTAATTTTATATTTTTTAAAAAGCTCTAAAATTCCCTCAACAGTTGGCGGCAAGATTTTTAACGTTCCTTGGTAAAATTTACCTAAACTTTTTTCCGACAAAACATTAATATCTTTTTCTTCCGGAATTAAATTTAAAAATTCTTCCGGCTGGAATTTTTTAGGCAAAGGCATCTGAATAACCACTCCTGAGTTTTGCGGATTCCTGATAATTTTCTCAACTTCTTTTTTTAATTTTAGAGGGCTAATTTCCGCCGGAAATTTATATAACCTGAAAGCAATACCGACTTTTTCTGAATCTTTCTTAATACCGTGAATAAAAATTTTAGAGATCTCGCCATTACCTACTAAAATTACTGCCAATCTCAATTTTAAATGCCGGTTTTTAACCTCCTTTTTAATCCTTTCCAAAATTTCCTTAGATAATTTTTTGCCGTCAAGAATTTTCATGCTATGGGGAATTTTTGGCAGAATTTTTTAATCTTTTTTTTAACCTTTTGGGTAGATTTAGGATTAGATATTACTTCGTTGAGCCAAAAGGTGATTTTTTCCATTTCTTTTTCTTTCATCCCTCGGGTAGTCAGGGCCGGTGTCCCTAATCTAATTCCCGAAGGGTCGTAAGGCGGCCTTGAGTCATAAGGAATGGTATTTTTGTTTAAAACTATTCCTGCTTTTTCTAATAAAATTTGCGCTTCTTTTCCAGAAATTCCTTTATTAGTTAAATCAACCAAAATCAAATGATTATCTGTCCCGTCAGAAATTAAATTAAACCCATATTTCTTTAATTCTTCGGCCAAGGCTCTGGCATTTTTAACAATCTGCTGAGCATAATTTTTAAAACCGGGCTTCATTGCTTCTTTCAAGGCAACACCAATAGCGCAAATAGTATGATTATGAGGTCCGCCTTGAAGTCCGGGAAAAACTTTGGGAAAAATTTTCTCTCTTAATTTTTCGCGGCAGATAATAATCGCCCCTCTCGGGCCCCGTAAGGTTTTGTGAGTGGTAGTCATTACCACATCAGCAAAAGGAAAAGGACTGGGATGGACCTTTCCAGCAATTAAACCTGCAATATGAGAAATATCTGCCAAAAGATAGGCGCCGACTTTCTTTGAGATTTGACTGAATTTTTTAAAATTAATTTTTCTCGGATAAGCGGTAAAGCCACAAATAATCAGTTTTGGCATTTCTTTTTTGGCTAATTTTTCAATTTCTTTATAATCCAAAATTCCATCTTTATTTAAAAAATAATTTACTATCTTAAAATCCTGACCGGAAAGAGAAACCTTAGCTCCGTGGGTTAGATGCCCTCCGTGAGAAAGAGGCAAAGATAAAATCTTATCGCCAGTTTTTAAAAGCCCGCGTAATACCGCGTAATTTGCCGGACTGCCGGAATAAGGTTGAACGTTAACTGCCCAATTTTTAGCAGACAGTCTAAAAACTTTTCTGGCTCTTTCTTCTACCAAAGTTTCTAATTTGTCGGTGTTTTCATTTCCCGCATAATATCTCTTATAAGGTCTTCCTTCAGCATACTTTGCTACAAAAATTGTAGACAGAGCTTCTCTTACTGCTTTTGATGGATAATTTTCTGAAGCAATCAAATTTAAAGTTTCTGCTTGACGCTTTTCTTCTTCTCTAATCAGTTTCGCTATTTGATAATCAATTTTTTGTGACATAGTTTTTTATTCCCTAAGAATTTTTATTTTCCTTCCCCTTAGATCAACAACTTTTGAGGGCCGGTTTTTTGGTAAATTCCCGGCATCAATTATTAAATCTGGCTGATGTTTTTGATTTTTGAATTGATTTATTACTTCTTTTATCTTTGTTGAAGTCGGCTTTCCTGAAATATTCGCCGAAGTTCCGGTTAAGGGACGATTTATTTTTTTAAGCAAAATATTTAAAAATCTGTAATCAGGAATTCGGATAGCAACGGTCTTTCTATCTAATCCATATAAATTTTGTCCTTTCTTTCTTTCTAAAACTACCGTTACCTTTCCTGGCCAAACTTTTTTTAAAAATTTTTCCTGTTCTTTATCAATTAAAACTAACTTTTTAGCCATTTCAATGTTTTTTACAAAAATTGGAATTGGTTTTTCTTTTTTTCTTTTTTTAATTTTAAATAATTTTTCAACTGCTTTTTTATTCGTGGCGTCAGCTACAAACCCATACACCGTATCTGTCGGCAAAATTATAATCCTGCCTTCTTTGATAGATTTCGCTGCCTTTTTGATTGTTTCAGCAAGATTTTCTGGTTCTAATTTCAGAATTTCCATTCGTTAATTATATCCAATCTTATCAAATATATCAAAAACTCGCCTTATTTTAACCAATTTCATTTTTAAGAATAAAAATAAGCCCCGAATGCTCAATTATTGAGCATTCGGGGCTTTTATGATTCTCAAACAGATTCAGCAGGCAAAGACTTGTTCTTCGTATAGTGCCGGTATATTTCTACCAGCCCTATAACGATAAAAGAAGCCCCTATAAATAACACCAAAGCAGCTAAGCTAAAAATATCTTTACTGCCTTCTCCGAATTTTGGGATATCTATTGCCCCCAAATCAGAAGAAAAAAGATAAATCAATTCGGCAAGACACCCAATCCACACAAGTGTGGCCCCAATCACGATTTGAATCATCCCTTTCATATCTTCCTCCTTTCTTCATTTTCAGTAAATTCGTATTTTTATATCCATATTTTCGCCCTTATGTTCTATCTATAATTATATACCCTTTATAAATTTTGTCAAGCTCGCGGTATTTTTCTAAATTTATCGTAAAAAATCTCGTTATCTTTAGCATTCTTTCTCACCAAAGAATGGGGGCCGATAATGGCGCCCTCCCCGATTAAAACACCGGGCATTATTGAAGTATTAATTCCAACTTTTACTCCTTTGCCCAAAACCGCGCCGAATTTTCTTCTCTGGGTATCAATCGGTTTTTCTTTAACTACCGATTGCACGTTTTTTCCGTCAAATCTTAAATTAGCCAAAATCGTGCCTGCTCCTAAATTACAATCTTCTCCAATGATTGAATCTGCTACATAGTTTAAATGAGAAATATGGGAATTCATGGCAATGATTGAGTTTTTAATTTCAACTCCTTGACCAACCGTGCAATTGTCATCAATAGAGCTGAAAGGTCTTATAAGGCAATTGGGGCCGAGCTGACAATTTTTTCCGATATAAACAGGTCCTTCAATATAAGTTCCGCTTTTAATAATTGTTCCCCGTTCAATAACGACGAGACCTTTAATATGGCAGTTTTTCTCCACTTTTCCTCGAACCTTAGATTTAATATCTTTCAATAAGTTTTCATTAATATTAAGCAAATCCCAGACAAAATTTAAAGGAATCCAGTTTCCTGCTTTAAAAAAATATAATTTTGTTTTTTTGATTAAATTCCTAATATAGTCAGTTATTTCATATTCTCTTCTGGAAGATTTCTCAATTTTTTCCGCTAAAATTAATTTCGGAATGAAATAACAGCCGGCATTAACCAGATTGCCGGAAAATTTCTCCGGCTTTTCGATAATTCCTCTGACGAAACTCTTTTCCACAATAACTGCTCCGAAGGTTACGGGATTTAAAACTTCTTTAAGCAAAATCGACGGAAACTTGGACAGACATTTTTGGATGTCTATTGTTTGATAATAATCGTCACCATTTAAAACCAAAAATCTTTCTTTTAAATAACTTTCAGCCGATTTTAAGGCATGACCCGTACCGAGCGGAGTTTTTTGTAAAACATATTTTATTTTTAGATTAGAGGGTAATTTATAATGCTTTAATTCGTTTTCAACATCTCTTTTAGGATTTTGGACGATAATAATTTCTATAATGCCGGCTTTTTTTAAGTTCTCAAGTGTATAACAAATCAAAGGTTGGCCCATTATTTTAAAAAGAGATTTGTGTTTTTTATTTAAAGGCCAAAAACGAGAAGACTCGCCAGCGGCTAAAATTACAGCTTGCATAAATTCAAAATAATTTTGACTAATTTCTTTGGGTCGTGAATTATGTCGTCTGATTTAATTAAAAGATCCGTGCCAATAAACTCCGCACCAGAAACTTCGTTTCGGTACGGGGCAGGTTTTTTATCAAAACGTACCAAATCTAATAACTCGGGGTGTTTCTTTTTGTATTCAATTAATCTCTTTCCCGACGGTTTTCCGGTATTGTAAATTACATAATTTAATTCCTGATCTAAAAATTTCTCCACCTCTTTTACAAAATATAAAACTGTAAAATTATTAGTTTCGCCATATTTAGTCATTAAGTTACAGATATAAACTTTTTTGGCTTTGCTTTTCCTGATGGCTTGAGGAATGCCATAGGTTAATAAAATTTGAGCCAAAGAAGAATACAAATCGCCCGGGCCGATAATTATTAAATCGGCGTTTTTGATTGCCTCTATAGCTTTGGCGTAAGCCCTAGCTCTAGGTTTTAAAAAGACTCTTTTAATTCTTAAGTTTCCGTTATGTTTCGGGATATCAATATTAGCTTCCCCTTTTATTACTTTACCATTTTCCAAAACAGCAAAAACATTTGAATTATCAAGGGTAACTGGCAACACTTCATGCTGAACATTTAAAATTTTTTTAATCGCGCGCGATGTTTTCTCATAATCGTTGGTGGCCAGTTCCAAGGCTGTAATAAAAAGATTGGCAAAATTATGGTTTTTTAATTCGCCACCTTTGAAACGGAAGTCAAAGAGCTCTTCAATGACAGGTGAAGTATTAGATAAAGCAATGAATGCTCTTCTAATATCGCCTGGTGAGACAATTTTATAATCCTTTCTCAGTCTGCCGGCTGAACCGCCGGAATCCAGCATCGCGCAAATAACAGAGATTTTTACCGGATATTTTTTTAATTCAACCAAAACTGCTCGGGGCATGGCATTGCCGCCGCCCAGGCAAACAATATGTTTTTTCTTCATATATTAAGAATAGAAAGGAGCTTAGCTTCTTGATTTGGCTAAATTAAAGGCTTTGAGATTCAGTTCCAAAAATTTTTCTGGAATTATTTTTCTAATGGCTTTTTGGATTGATTCAGACTTCAAGGGAATTAAATTTTTGAAAGTGGCGAAACTTATCAGATAAATTCCCGAAACAACGCTGTTTTGCAGCTTTTCCTGGCAGATTTTATCCGCCGGGATAATAGTAATATTCTTACTAATTTTTTTCAGCTGATTTAAAGTTTCATTTTCAGATAAAGGTTTTTTTAGAGAGATAGGGATGACAAATTGGTTTATTAAAAATTTTGTTTTAGGATTAGCGAAATATATGCCATTTAAAATTTCCTGCATTTCCAATCCTAAAATTAAATCGGCTTTTGCCCTCATCACCAAAGGTGAATAGATTTTCTTGCCAAACCTGATATGAACTTCGACCGAACCGCCTCTTTGACTCAAGCCATGAAGTTCGGAAGTCCTGATATCGTAGCCTTCTGCAAGGGCGGCTTCAGAAATTATCTGCAAAAGCGTAATCAAGCCCTGACCGCCAGTGCCGACTATTACCATATTAAATTGTTCTAAAGATTTGACCATTTTCAAATTTTTTTATAAAAAATTTCAGGGTCCCATCAAAAATGGGAATCATTTTTTAGCGACGAATCTACAAGGAAGTGTGGCGATTATAACTGAGACTTCATCTTTTTCTAAAAATTCCTTAACCGTATTTACAAATTCTTCTTGGTTTGACTGATCAATTGTTTTTACATATTTCACGCCGCAAGCTTTAACAACATTCTCAATTTTTATACCGGTACCAGCTTCCGCAGAAACGGGGTGAGGCTGGTGGCCGGTCATGGCCGTGGTTTGATTATTTAAAATAATAATTAGAGGATTTGATTTGTTAAAAACCGTGTTAATCAGAGCCGGAATGCCCGCGTGAAAGAAAGAAGAGTCGCCGACAAAAGAGATGATTTTTTGCCCAGTGGCTTTTTTAATCCCATGGGCAATCCCAACTGAAGAACCCATACAAGACAAATAATCCTGTAAATCAACGGGAGAATTGCCAAAAAGCATATAACAGCCAATTTCACCCCCAAAAATCACTTTACTGACGTCAACGGCTTTTTTAATCGCCGAAATAACCAGCCAGTACGGGCAGCCTGGACAAAGTTGGGGCAGGCGCTTGGCGATTGGAGATTTCAAATTAGAAATTGCAAACTTATATTTTTTTCCCGTAATTTTAGCTATGGCTGAGGTTACATATTCAGGTTTTAACTCGCCAATTTCAGGTAATAATTTCTTCCCCATAACTTCCAGCTTGCAGTTTGCTTCCTTTGCCAGCCTTTTTACTTCTTTTTCCAAATATGGCTCTAATTCTTCTACTATTAAAACTTTTTTAAGCGGTTTTATAAAATTATTAATTTTCTTTTCCGGCAAAGGATAGAAAAACCCGAGTTTCAAAACCGGGATATTCAAATTAAGTTCCTTTAAGGCTTCCATTACATATAAATATGAAATGCTTGAAGAAAGAATGCCGATTTTTGATTTGTTGTTTCCAACAACTTTATTTAAATTTGATTTTTCCGAAAACACCTTTATTTTCTCAATTTTCTCTATTAATTCCTTCTTCATCTCTAAAACTCTTGGCGGCAGCGTGACAAATTGATTTTTATTTTTAACAAACCCTGCTTCAGGTTTTGGTAAATTTTTAATTTCACCCAAAATGACAGGCGCTTTTTGGTGAGCCACTCTGGTGGTGGTCCTGATTATGACGGGGATTTTAAATTTCTCTGAAATTTCATATCCTAATTTTACAAAATCCTTGCATTCTTGCGGGTCGGCTGGCTCCAAAACCGGAATATGGGCCGCCTCAGCTATAAAGCGGCTGTTTTCTTCCGATTGAGCCGAACTGTGGCAAGACGGATCATCGGCCACTATAATTACTGTCGCCCCTTTTGAACCGGTATAAACAAAAGGAATTAAAGCGTCCAAGCAAACATTCAAGCCGAAATTTTTCATCGCCACCAATGTTTTCAAACCGGAAAAAGAAGCGCCAATTCCTGCTTCTAAAGCCACTTTTTCGTTGACGGAGAATTCAAAATAAACACCGACTTCCTTGGCGATTTTATAAAAGATATTGCCGATTTCCGAAGCCGGAGTTCCGGGATAAGTGGAAACGAAATTAACTCCGGATTCCAAGGCGCCCCGGACAATCGCTTCGTTCCCCAATAAAATTATTTTTTCGCCAGACCTGTTTGATAAAATTTCTTCCATATTATTAAACTCCCAATTTTGTCATTTCGTTTAATAAATTATTACTCAAATCTAAACCATTTTTTGTAATTTCGTAATTTTTATCTACAAAACCATTATTTCTAAGCCAAGACTTCACCCAATTAGTTGAACCGTGATTTCCTATTAAAAATTTAATTGCTCCCACTGTTTTTAATCTTTCAAAAAGCGCTTTTTTTCTTTTTGGATATAAAATAAAAATTTTCTCTTTTAATAAGTGGAAATTCCGCAATATTTCAAGGGTGCCGATTCTTAAAGAATATTTATTCTCTTTTTTGGTAGCTTTAAATTTCATATAAGTTCTTTTAAGAATATTTTCTAAAATACAAATGTCCTCTTTATTGGTAAAAATAGTAATATGTCCTCGTTCGGTAGCAGATGCGCATCCATCTCCTTCCATTACTCCACAAATAAAATCTAAAGCCAATTTTTTGTCTTCTTTTGATAAAATCTCATTTATTGATGACTTTAGCAAGACATTATAGAAATCCAATAAAATTTGCCTATGTTCTCTAATAACTAAAGTTCCATATTTGTTCCATTTGGAGATAGATTTGCCGCTTGGTTTTCTTATTCTAAATTTATTTATTTTTATACCGACTTCCTTTTGCCAAATTTCAGCCAAATCCTTTTTAAGTTTATTCTCTTCAATATTATAAATATTTGTATAGGAAATCGTAAATTCTGGCTTTGAATCCTTTATTAAAAAATTATGTATCTTTAAATAATATCTCGCCTGCTCAAAAGCAGAGGCACAAATAGCCCAACTATTTCCTTTTTTTGTCCCATCTGCAAAGTAAGCTCCCAAATAAAATGCGAGGTCAGAATATTTTAGGTTTGTATCAATAATTGCCGGAACTTTGTTTCCTTTAAAAATAATTACAGAATCTTTATCAATAAAGGCATAATATATATCTTGCAAAAGTTTGGCTATTACTGGGTTTATCTTTCCATTCCGAGGTACTGACGAAAGTTTTTTAATTTGAAATAGTAATGTCTTATTATAAAGCACTTTGTCTAAATAACATATAAATTCTCTCTGTCTTCTTTTAGGTCGTGTAGTCATGTATATCTTGACGTATTTTTCCTGAATGACTTTGTTATTTTCTATCGCTTTAATGGAAATGATATCGTTCTGATGAAGTGATTCAGTTTTTACAATATCACAAGGGAGATATACCCTCCCATCGGAAGCAACCGGAGCATAAAACCCTTTAATCTTTTTCATCTGTATTTCCACTTCTTTATTAATTAATTTATGCGTCTTCACAAGATTTTTTGGCACATATATTCCTAATCGATGAGAATAGAAAATTATTTTAGAGAAAAAAGAAACATTTTTTGATAATCTAACATTTACCCAATCGCCTAAACCAAACAAATCTATCTTATTTTTAGGTATATAGAAAACCCCTGTACCTGATTTGTTGCCTTTTTTGATATGAGAGACAAATTTAATTTTCATGATTTATTCTTTAATTATAACTTAAATTAAAAATCGGAGCAATGCTCCGACTAATTTTGTTTAATCTTTTCTAATTTACTACTCCACGCTGACTGCCTTGGCCAAATTGCGTGGAAAATCTGGATCTTTTCCGTTTAAAACTCCCGTATAATAGGCGAGGAGCTGTAAAGGAATAACTGATAAAATCGGAGTAAGCATTTCTAAGGTCTTTGGAATATAAATTACATCATCTGCTGATTTTTTAATATCTTCGTCGCCTTCTGTGGCGACGGCGATCACTTTTCCTTTCCTCGCTTTAATTTCCTGAATATTAGAAATCATTTTATCATAAACTGAATCCGAAGGACAGATGGCTATGGTTGGAAAATTTTCATCAATCAAGGCAATGGGGCCGTGTTTCATTTCCCCTGCTCCATAACCTTCAGCGTGAATATAAGATATTTCTTTTAATTTCAGAGCGCCCTCCAAGGCAATAGGATAATTATATTTTCTTCCCAAAAATAAGAAATTATTGAAATTTTTATATTTTTTTGCTAATTTTTTAATCTCAGATGACCGAACCAAGATTCTCTTAATTTTTTCTGGAATCTTTTTCAATTCTCTGGCAATTCTCTGACCTAAAACTAAGGACATTTCTCTTTGTCTCGCCAAAAACAAGGTGAAAAGAGAAAGGATGGCAAGTTGAGAAGTAAAGGCTTTAGTAGAAGCTACTCCAATTTCAGGCCCGATATGGTTATAAATGCCTGCCTTGCTTTCTCTGGCAACAGAGGAACCAACCGCGTTAACAATTCCCAAGGTTAGCCCTCCTTTTCTTTTTATTTCTTTCAAAGCTGATATCGTATCAGCCGTTTCTCCTGACTGGGAAATAAAAATGGCGGCGGTTTTTTTATCTAAAATCGGCTTGCGATAGCGAAATTCAGAAGCAAACTCAACTTCGGTTGGTATGCCCGCATATTCTTCCAGCATATATTCTCCAATCAAACCGGCAAAATAAGACGTGCCGCAGCCAACAATAATCAACCGCTCAATTTTTCTTAATTTATCTTCAATGTTTTCCAGACCTCCTAGTTTAGCCAAGCCTTCTTTTTCGATCAAGCGACCGCGCAAGGAATTTTCCAAAGAAGAAGACTGCTCAAAGATTTCTTTTAACATAAAATGGGGGTGGCCTCCTTTTTGAACTTTTTCAATATCCCAATCAATTTCGCAAATCTCCTTTTTTACTTTTTGATTATCCAGAGTTAAAACCTTAAAACCTTCGGGCGTAATCACGCCAATTTCATTATCGTCCAGATAGACGACTTTTTTGGTATGAGTGATAATTGCCGAAGCATCAGAAGCAATCACATATTCGTCGACGCCTATCCCGATCAAAAGCGGACTGCTTTGTCTGGCCACGACCATTTTTTGCGGCTCATCTTGAGAAATAACTACTATTCCGTATGTACCTATCACCTGCTTTAAAATAGCAATAACAGCCTCTTCTAATTTTTGACTTTTAACGGGCGAAGAGGACTTCGTCCGTCGAGTCGAAGACGAGACGAGAGAAGAAACGCTTTTCTTCGAACTCTTCTTCCACCTCGCCCTGCTATCGCAATGCTCGGTTTTTAACTTTTGGCTTTCTATCATATGCGCCAAGACCTCGCTATCTGTCTCTGATTTAAATTTATGTCCCTTTTTTACCAATTTCTTTTTCAACTCTTGATAGTTTTCAATAATGCCGTTATGCACCACCCAAATTTTCCCCGAACAATCAGAATGCGGATGAGCATTTTTATCCGTGGGAGCGCCGTGAGTGGCCCAGCGGGTATGGCCGCAGCCTAAAATTCCCGCTAAATTCTTGCTTCCTATCTTTTTTTCCAAATCAGCAATTCGGCCGGCTGTTTTTATCAGCTTGAACTTCTTTTTTGAATCCAAAACCACTAAACCGCAGCTGTCATAGCCTCGATATTCCAAGCGCTTCAATCCCTCCAAAAGTATCGGCGTTGCCTGTTGTTTTCCTAAATAGCCCACAATTCCGCACATAAAAATTAAACGACTATATTTATTAATTTCTCTTTCACAAAAACAACTTTTTTAATTTCTTTTCCGGTAATCCATTTCTGCACTTTATCTCGAGATAAAGCCAAAATTTTGGCTTTCTCTTCAGAAATATCAAATTCCACTTCAATTTTATCGCGGACTCTTCCATTGACCTGAACAATTAAAGAAATTATTTTCTCTTTAATTAATTTTTGGTCGTATTTTGGCCAAGACTGGCCGTGAATAGAATTTTTAATTTCGAACTTAGAACCACGAATTATAAAATTCTGCCAAAGCTCTTCAGATAAATGCGGCGCGAAAGGTGCTAAAAGCAACAGCAAAGTTTTTAAATAATTTTTTGCTAATTGTTTGTTGCCTGCCCCGTTAGAAATCTGTGATTTCTTTTCGGAGTTAAGCGTTAATTGATTCACCAAAATCATTAAAGCCGAAATGGCGGTATTGAACTTAAGGTTTTCTATATCTTCTTCAACTTTTTTTATTGTTTTATTAACCAATCTTTCCAATTTTTCATTCTTAGTCTGCGTTTCTTCTTCTTTGTCTTTTAATCCATCAAAAAGATTCCAAACTCGGGTTAAAAATCTGACTATTCCTTCAATCCCCTTTGGGTTCCATGGCCCGCCCTGATTGTAAGGTCCCATAAAACAAAGATACATTCTTACGGCATCACTACCGTATTTTGCTACCTGGGTGTCAGGATCAACCACATTTCCTCTAGATTTAGACATTTTCTGACCATCCGGTCCCAGGATTATTCCTTGATGACAAAGTCTTAAAAAGGGTTCTTTAAAATCTACAAAATCTAATTCTTTTAAAACCTTGGTAAAAAAACGGGAATATAGAAGATGTAAAACCGCGTGTTCGGCTCCGCCAATATAAATTGTCACAGGTAACCAAGTTTTTAATTTTTGTTCGGAAGCAAATACCTTGTCATTTTTGGGATCTGAATAACGAAGGTAATACCATGAAGAACAAACAAAAGTATCCATGGTATCTGTTTCTCTTTCGGCCGGGTCTCCACATTTGGGACAAGGTATGTCAACAAAACTTTTTACCTTAGCCAAAGGAGATTTGCCTTCTTTGGTTGGTTGGAAATCGCGAATTTCTGGTAATAGAACCGGTAAATCTTTCTCTTTGACTGGCTGCCAACCACAGATTTTACAAAAAACCATGGGAATTGGAGTTCCCCAATATCTCTGACGGGAAATCAGCCAATCTCTTAATTTATAATAGACAGCCCTTTTTGCCCGCTCTTTTTTTGAAAGCCATTCAGTAATTCTGTCTCTGGCTGTTTCTGATTTCATTCCGTCAAATCTGCCCGAATTTAAAAGATAACCTTCACCCTCATAAGCCTTTTTTAGTCTTCCATCAGAAACTACCAAAGGTGTTCTTCTGAGCAATTCTTTTTTTTGAAAATAGGAACGAATCACCTCAATCACCGGTAAATTGTATTTCTCGGCAAAATCCAAATCTCTTTGGTCGTGAGCGGGAACCGCCATTATGGCCCCGGTACCGTAATGATATAAAACATAATCTGCCACCCAAACAGAAATTTCACGATTATTCGCCGGGTTTATCGCCCTAATTCCTTTTAACTCTACTCCGGTCTTTTCTTTTACCTCTGAAACCCTTTCTCTCTCAGTTTTCTTTTTTGAATCTTCAATATATTTTTCAACAAATTTTAGATTTGAGATTTGAGATTTGAGATTATTTATGATTGGATGCTCGGGAGCCAACACTAAATAAGTGCAACCGAACAAAGTATCGGGTCTCGTGGTAAAAACATCAATTAAAGTCGAAGAAGATTCCTTCTTCTCCACCTTCGCTATAACGCTCGGTAATTGAGAATCGGGGTCAAAGAGGACTTCGCCCTCTTTTCCACCTTCGCTTTTGCTGCGCAAAAGTTCGGTAATTGGAAATTTTATTTCCATCCCTTCCGATTTTCCAATCCAATTTTTTTGCATCATTTTGGTCGTTTCCGGCCAATCCAAATCTTTTAGGTCTTTTAATAAATCTTCAGCATATTTAGTGATTTTAAAAAACCACTGCTCCACTTCTCTTTGCCCCACCTGACTTTCACAGCGCCAACAGCGGCCTTCTTCCGCTTGCTCATTAGCCAAAATTGACTGGCAATTAGAACACCAGTTGGCTGACGCCTTTTTTTTGTAAACCAGACCTTTTTTAAAAAACTGTAAAAACATCCATTGAGTCCATTTATAATATTTCGGGTCGCAACTAATCACTTCTCTTGACCAATCATAAATAGCGCCAATTGATTTCAATTGCTTTCTCATTCTTTCAATGTTCTTGTAAGTCCAGGTTTTGGGATTAATTTTATGACGAATGGCGGCGTTTTCAGCCGGCAGACCAAAGGCATCAAACCCAATCGGCGACATTACATTAAAACCCTGAAGTCGTTTAAAACGAGCGTAAACATCGCCGGGAGCAAAATTATACCAATGACCAATATGTAGGTCCCCCGAAGGATAAGGAAACATCACTAAATGATAGAAGTTCTTTTTTCCTTTAATCTTATCCGGAGCTTGGTAAATCCCGGCTTTATCCCATATTTTCTGCCACTTTCTCTCAATTTTGTTTGGATTATATTGCATGTTTTAAAACTTTATTTACCCGAGCCGCAGCGAAGGGTGGAAGCGAAGAAGACTTCGTTTTCTTCTTTACCTTCGCTTCCGCTACGCGAAAGCTCGGTGAAGAACGAATGTTCTTTAAGTAGAGAAATTTTAAGCCAGTAACTATATTTTTTCGGATTTTCTTTAATATCTTTTTTTAATTCTTCAACATCAATCCATTTCCAGTCAGCCACCTCTTTCTTGTCAGGAGCCGGCGCTCCATTAAATTTTCCGACAAAAACATGGTCAAATTCATTTTCCGAAATACCGTCCTTAAAATCAACTTTGTAAACAAAGCTGAGCTTTTCTTTCAAATCACAGTCAAAACCCATTTCTTCTTTTAATCTTCTATGGCAAGCCTTAATTGATGATTCTCCGAACCTGGGATGACTGCAGCAGGTATTGGTCCATAAAAGAGCCGAATGATATTTCTCTTTGGCTCTTTTTTGAAGCAGTAATTCTCCTTTTGAATTGAAAATAAATATGGAAAACGCCCGATGTAATTTTCCGCCGTTTTGGTGGGCGGCTATTTTTTCTTCAGAACCTAATTCTTTATCGTTTTTGTCAACTAAAATTATTTTTTCCATTAAAATATTTTTATGGCTTTTACAATCGAATCTACTACATCAACATTTGCTTCTTTTTTATTAATAGTATTAGTCAGATATAATTTTGTAAATCTCTTTTTTATCTTCTTAACGCCCGCATCTAATACCCCATGAGTAACCAAAGCTACAATTTTTTCTGCGCCTGAATTCTTGGCAAATTCATAAAATCTCAAAATGGTGCCGCCTGTTCCAATCATATCATCAACTACCCCAATTGTTCTTCCTTTAACAGCTATTTTTGATGAAAAAGGCATTACCTCAAAAGAATTTACCCTTTTTTTATTTAATCCTAAAATGCCGGTTCTTCTTTTCCCGCCTTTATCCGGCGTTACCAATAAAACATCTTCGCCAAAATCTTCTTTAATTTTTTCAGTCAAAAAGGGCACCGCTGAAATACTGGCAACCGGATACTTTTTTACCCACTCCCTTTCCCCAAAATGCGGGTCAATGATGTAAATTTTTCTTACCTGATAATAATTAGTTAATTTTTTAACTAAACTCTCAGCCGCATTGGTTTCTCTCAGTTTAAATACTTTGTCTTGCCGACCGTAAGGAAAATAGGTGAAAAATAAATCAGGCCTTATTTTTTGGTCTTTTAAAATCTGTAAAATTAATTCCAATTCAACCAGGCCAGCGTTTGGGTTAGGGATCCCTGAATGTAAAATAATTACCCTCTTTTTCTTTAATTTTTTAATTCCCGGTACTCTTATATAAACTTCTCCATCAGGAAAAAAGCGTTGACTTTCTTTATTTTTTTTAGGAAAAATAAATCTGAGGTTATTTGTTTTTTTCTTGAGATTTGAGGCTAAATGCTCCGCCGTTGATGTAAAAATAAGAAAGGTTTTCATCTTTTTTAAAATTCCCCTTCTTCATTGGTAATATTTCAGTAAAGATCTTATTTTTTGGTTTTTTAGATTTTTCCTCCCTTTTAAATAAATCAATTCAATAAGAAATTCAATGCCCACAATTTTTCCTCCAAGTTCCTTGACTAGTCCAACTGTGGCGGCCATTGTCCCGCCAGTAGCTAAAACATCATCAATTATCACAACTCTCTCGCCCGGTAAAATAGAATCTTCGTGCATTTCCAAAGTATTGCTGGCGTATTCAAGCGAATATGACCGGGAAACTGTTTTTGAGGGAAGCTTTCCTTTTTTTCTGACAATGGCCAGCCCGGTTTTTAATTTATACGCTGCCGCGGCCGCCAATATAAAGCCACGTGCGTCAATCCCGACAATCTTATCTACTTTCTTTTTTAAATAAGGTGAGATTAGAAAGTCAATGGTCTTGTAGAAAAGTTTTTTCTCTCGGAGCAATGGAGTAATATCTTTAAAACTTACTCCTTTTTTTGGCCAATCCGGAACGTTTCTAATCTTAGACTCCATCAATTTCTCTATTTTCATATCCGAACGAAGTGCAGGGGGGAAAAGAACGGATGTTCTTTGAGTAGTATTTTTCATATTCATTTTAAAGCCTGGCGTCTTTTAGCGCTTCTCGGCAAAAACAATTTCTTTCCTTTGGAATCTTTGGGATAGTAGCTTTTAATATCTTTTTAATTTTATCTAAATTTTCTTTCATCGTTTTTATTACTTCTTGGGCTTCAACTGGTTTCTCTTGCCAGACGTCAAAATCAGTAATCATAGCTAAAGACAAATAACAAATTTCAAGTTCTCTGGCTAAAATTGCTTCAGAAATTAGAGTCATACCGATGATCTCGGCGAAATTTCTGAAGAATTTTGATTCAGCCCTTGTAGAAAACCTTGGTCCCTCAATACAAAAATAAGTACCTTTTTGATGAACCGGGATTTTTAATTTTTGGGTTTCTTTGAAAAACAAATTCCTCAATTCAGAACAAAAAGAATCAGCTAAAGAAGTATGAATCGCCTCTTTGTCGTAAAAAGTGTATTCTCTTTTTTTGGTAAAATCTATAAATTGGTCGGGAATGACAATTTCGCCCGGTTTAAAATTTTCCTTAAGAGAACCGACAGCACAAATGCCGATTATTCTTTCTATTCCTAATTTTTTTAAAGCCCAGATATTCGCTCTTTGAGGAACTTTGTGCGGCGGAAATTGGTGTTTCTTTCCGTGGCGTGATATGAAGGCGATTTTTCTGCCAGAAAAATCGCCAATTTCAATGGGCGAAGAAGGAAAACCAAAAGGAGTTTTGATTTTTATTTCCTTTTCTTTTTTGAAAATTTTAGGGTCATAGACGCCGCTTCCACCGATGATGGCGATTTTTGCTTGCATTTTATTCATTTACCGAGTCCCGCGTAGCGGGATGAGTCAAAGAGATAAATCTCTTTTCCACCCTTCACTGCAATTCGGGCAGGTGAAGATGAGAATTTTATTCTCATTGCCTTAATTTTATCTTAAGGGCTTGATTTTGTCTAATCTTTAAGATAGAATTTGATATTAAAAACTGGCCTTTGACAATCTGTTCGGGATGATTAACCTTTAACCAAAAGTGAGGAGGTGAACTATGAGAACGATTGATGAAATTGAGGCGGGGGTGAATTTTTTCGTAAGAACTAATGTAATCGCAAAAGTAGGAGTTTTTTTGACTTCAGTCTTTCCCAAACTTTCCCCTAATACCATAACCATAGCTGGCATTATTGCTGCCCTTGTCGCATCTTCATTGATTGTGTGGCTTGGCTTATTCGCTGGCGCTTTCGCTATGTTATTATCCTCCCTCTTCGATTCGCTGGACGGCGGAGTCGCTAGAGCAAAAAACAACTCTACCAGCTTTGGAGCGTTTCTTGACGATGTCGCCGACAGAGTTGGCGAAATATTCTACTTTAGCGCTATCTTTTGCCTGAACAACAATTTTGCTGTTTTTTTTGCCGGAATCAGTTCTATATTGGTCAGTTATTTTAACGCTTCGGCAAAAGCCAGAGGATTTAAACCTTCTTCAGGCACGGTAACTGGGAGACCGGGAAGGATTATCATCCTTTTCATTTTAATGCTGGCGAGTCCTTGGTTTCTCATCTCACAAAGTCTCTGGTTGATAGTGGGACTGAACATTTTTACCCTCGTAAAAAGAGGGTATGAGGTAAAAAAACAGAGCGCTTAATTTCGCGCTCTGTCTTTTTTTATATATAATCTAGATGTTAAATAAATTTTTAGCGTTCTGGGTGGTAATTTCAGCGACTTTTCCATAATCTGTATTTTTAATTTCGGCGATTTTCTGAACGATGTATTTAAGGTATAATGGTTCGTTTCTGCTTTCCTGTTGCGGCGGAATTAAATAAGGACAATCGGTTTCTGTTAAAATTCTTTCCAAAGGCGTATTTTTGATATTTTCTTCAAAATTAATGCCTTCAATTTTTTTAAAAATAATGCCGTTAAAACCGATATAGTAACCAAGGTTTAAATATTCTTTAAGATCTTCCGTGCTGCCCACAAAGCCGTGCGCGGCCGCCGCCGGCGGTAGCAATTCTTCATTCTCTTTCAAAAAATCAATCAAGTCTTTATGAGCCATTCGGCAATGAAAAATCACCGGCAAATTTAATTCTTTTGCTAAATTCAATTGCTGAAGAAGCACTTCTTTTTGTTTCTCTTTAAATAATTCTAATTTTCTTTTTGTTTTTGGCTTGTAATAATAATCTAAGCCAATTTCGCCAATCGCCACTATTTTTTCTGATTTGGCCAATTCTTTGTATTTCTCGTAATTAAAATTTTCATCTTTGGTTTGGAAAGAAACTTCTTCTTCGTCTAATTTCACCTTAAAGATTTCATCTGTTAAATGAATCGGGTGGAGCCCGACTGTGGCAAAAACTCCTTGCGGATATTTTTCAGCCATTTCGATTGCTCTCTTACTCGTCTCGTACTGCGAACCGACATTTATTATCCAAATATTATTATCTAAAGACCGACGAATTACTTCGTCGGCATCGTTTTTGTAGGCATTAAAATTCAAATGCGCATGGGTATCAATTAACATGCCTAGATTCTTGGAAAAAGCGGCTGCCCCTGGCCGGTTTTCAAAATTTCAATTATTTTTTCCGAAGTTTCGGGCAGAAAAGGTGAAATGACTTCTCCAATTCCTGAAATCAAAGAAATTAAATTTTCTAAAACTTTTTTTCCTTCTTTCGGGTGAGTTTTTACCAATTCCCACAGTTTTTTTTCTTCAATATATTTATTCGCCCAAGCAACCTGTTGCCAGATTTCATCAAGAATTTCTTTAAGTTTAATCTCTTTAAATAATTTATCCAAGTTTTTGATGGGCGAAGAGGACTTCGTCCGTCGAGTCGAAGACGAGACGAGAGAAGAAACGCTTTTCTTCGAACTCTTCTTCACCTTCGTTTCCGTAAATGGAAACTCGGTTTTGGATTTTTTTCTCTCAACTTTGACTCCAATCCCTTCATTTAATTTAACTACCCTGGAAACTAAATTCCCTAAACCATTAGCCAAATCAGCGTTGTATTTTTCGGCTAATTTTCCCCAAGAAATATCGCTGTCTTGACCGGAAACCAAAGACGACATTAAAAGATAACGACTCCCATCAATACCAAATTTTTTTATCAGCTCTTCTGGCCAAATTACATTACCTAAGGATTTACCCATTTTTTGTTTATTCACCGTAAAATAACCATGAACAAATATCTTTTTGGGTAAAGGAAAACCAAGCGCCAATAAAATTCCGGGCCAGATGGTGGCGTGAACCCGCAAAATATCTTTACTCATTAATTGAACTTCCGGCGGCCACATTTCCGGATAACTATCTGTTTTTCCCGACCATCCCACACCGGTCAAATAATTCAAAAAGGCATCAACCCAAACATAAGTGGTGTATGGCTTGTCAAAAGGGAGCGGAATCCCCCAACCGACATTTTTTCTGGAGATAGAGATATCTTTTAGTCCCCTTCTGATAAAACTTAATACCTCATTTTTTCTTTCTTTCGGTTGAATCTCAAATTCATCAGAAGAAATCTTTTTTTCTAATGTTTTTTTAAATTGCGAGAGCTTAAAAAAGTAGCTCTCTTCTTTCATTAAAACGGGCTCTTTATTGTGTTCGGCACACTTACCTTCAATTAAATCATCCTTGGTTTTATATTGCTCACAACCAACACAATACAGTCCTTCGTAGTCACCTTTATATATAAATTCTCTGTCATATAGTTTCTGAAGCGTTTTTTCTACATTCAGGATGTGATTTGAGTCGGTGGTTCTTATAAAATTATCGTAGCTAACATTAAATTCCTGCCAGGCTTCCTTAAATGTTTGCGCCTTCTCGTCAACAAATTCCTTTTCAGATTTGCCCGCCGCCGAAGCGGCCGCGGCGATTTTGGCCCCGTGTTCGTCCGTACCAGTCAGAAAAAAAACTTTATCGCCTTGAATTTTATGCCATCTAGCTAAAACATCGGCTGCCACCGTGGTGTAAGCGTGGCCAATATGCGGCCGGTCATTGACGTAGTAAATTGGGGTGGTGATATAGAATTTAGGCATTTTCTTTAAAATCCTGCTCTATTTTGAAACAATAACTACGAATTCTCCCTTTAAATTATTTTTATCCGATTCCAAAATTTTTAAAATTTCTTCCGCGCTGCCGCGATAAATTGATTCAAATTGCTTTGTTAATTCTCGGCAGACAACTATTTTTCGTTCCCGCAAAATTTCCTTTAATTGATTCAGTGTTTTTAATATCCGGTGTGTTGATTCATAAAAAACGGCCGTATATTTTGCTTTTGCGACTTCGTCAAAAAACTTCTGCCTTCCCTTTTTATGCGGCGGGAAACCGAGGAAAATAAACTTGTCCGCCGGAAAGCCAGAAACACTCAAAGCAGCAACGGCAGCATTAGGACCAGGAATTGGCACTATTTTAACCTTTCCCACTTGCCCACTTGTTAAATTTTGCACCAATATACCTCCTGGATCCGAAATCCCCGGCGTGCCGGCATCGGTAACCAAGGCCAAATTTTTGCCTTGATACAGCCGCCCAACAATATAATCTATTTTTGACAATTTGCTGTGCTGAAAATAACTGACTAAGGGTTTTTTAATATTGTAATGATTTAACAATTTCAGCGTCTGGCGCGTATCTTCGCAAACAATCAAATCAACCTCTTTTAAAATTCGCAGAGCTCTAAAAGTTATATCTTCAAGATTCCCAATTGGCGTTGAAACAACGTAAAAGGTTGACATTTAATTTACAATGCCACCGGCTTTTCTGATTTTCTTTTTTCCAGAAATTCCTTCAAAAATTCATACAAAATCCCGGCCAGGGGAATAGCCAAAATTGCGCCCAAAAATCCCCATAAGATTCCTCCGATGGCTAAAGACATTAAAACCAAAATCGGCGGCAGCCCCACAAATCTTTTTGAAATAAGGGGTGTAAGAATATTATTTTCAACTTGCTGAATTAAAGTAAAAGCAATGATAACAAAAATCGCTTTAGATATGCTTTCTAAAGAAATAATTACGAAAATAAAGATACCCGTAATAAGAGGCCCAACAATTGGAATAAAATTAAGGACCCCGGCTAGTAATCCTAAAGAAAATGGGTATGGGGTATTAAAAACCAAAAAAACAACAAAAGAGACAACGCCAACGAATAAACAGGCCAGGATTCTCGTCAGAAACCAACCGCTCACTTTTTTCTGACACCTTTCCCAAATAGACAATATATTAGTTTCGTATTTTTTTGGAAAAAAAATTAAGATGCTCCTTTCAATTCCTTTTTCATTCAAAGAAATATAAATGGCTAAGGTTAAAATAAAGATTGTAGCAAAAATTCCTCCAAAAATAACAAATAAGATATTAGCAATATTGGTAATTATTTTATTCAATATTTCTCCTAACGCATTAACAAACGTCTCAATATCCTGAAATGCTTCAATTTTCAGTCCCTTTAATGGTGGGGAAATTCTCTCAAAATATTGAGGAAGAATCTGAGAAAATTGTTTAATTTCAGAAACAAATAGAGGGACAGTGAAATAAATTATCAAAGTTAAAATGCCGAAAAAGGCAGTATAGACAAACAAAACTGCCAAGCTTCTTGGTATTTTTGGTTTTCTTAAAAAATTAACTGCAGGATTAAATAAAACAGAAATAATTAAAGCGAAAACAAACCAGACTAAAATATCCCTAATTTGATAAAGAATATAAAAAGAAATTACTGCGACAAAAATCTTGAAAATCGTTCCCCACGAAATATCTAGTAATTTTTCATTATTCATATACCGAACCCACAAAGTGGGTGAAGGTGGAAATGAGCAAAGCTCATTGACTCTTTAATATTTTTTCAAATATTTTTTTATCTTTAAACGGACCGATTAAAGCTAAATTTAATTTTTGGGGCTGAAAAATATCTTTAGCCACTCTTTGAATATCTATCAGGCTGACTTTATCAATTTCGCGGTAGATTTTTTCCGGAGTTAAAATTTTCTTCTCCAAAAGCTCCTGTGTACCGTAAAACGAAGCCTGTGCATCAGAAGCTTCCAAAAGTAAAGTCATTTTTCCCTTTAGATGGTCTTTCGCTTTCTTCAGCTCTTTTTCTGGTAATTTTGTCCTGGCGATTTTTTTATATTCTTTTAAAATGACCTGTATCCCTTTTTCCACTTTCTGATTTTGGATTCCTGCTTGAGTAACTAAAGAGCCCGTATCAGGATCAGCCGATACGACAGTATTGACATAATAAGCAATGCCTAATCTTTCTCTTACTTTAATGAAAAGTCTGGAGCTCATCATCCCTCCTAAAATTATTCCGAGCAATTCTTGAGCATATTTTTGCGGATGGAAAAGATTATATGCCCTTGCTCCCAAACACAAATGGGTCTGGTCGGTTTTTCTTTCCAGTAATAAGCATTCGGGCTTTGTTTGTCTTCCAACTCTTTTAACTTTGCTCAAACTCGAAGAACATTCGTTCTTCACCGAGCTTTCGCGTAGCGGAAGCGAAGGTAAAGAAGAAAACGAAGTCTTCTTCGCTTCCACCCTTCGCTGCGCTCGGGTAATTGATGCTGAATTTACCGAAGCATCAAAAACCTGAGGTTTTTTAAAAGGTATAACAGTTTTAATTTTAGAGAAATATCTTTTAATTTTTCCTAAGGTTTTTTGAATTTCTATATTTCCGGACACGCAAACAATGGTATTTGAAGCAACATATTGTTTTTCCATATAAGAAATTAGATTTTGACGATAAATTTTTGAGACGCTTTCTTTGGTGCCTGAAATCGGCCAGCCTGCCGGCTGGTCTCCATACAAAAGCTTTGACCACAGAATGCCGACATAACTCATCGGATGGTCTTTGTACATATTAATTTCTTGGATAATCACTCCTTTCTCTCTTTCTATTTCTTTTTCCGGCAACAAAGAATTAAAATAAACATCCGACACCCAGTCTAAAGCCATATCTAAATGAGAACTATCCACTTTGGCGAAATATCCGGTATATTCTTCTCCGGTAAAGGCGTTATAGATTCCGCCCACCCTATCTAATGTTTCAGCAATAGCAACGGTTGTTGGCCGTTTTTTTGTCCCCTTAAAAAACATGTGCTCTAAAAAATGAGAGATACCGTTGGTTTCTTTTTTCTCGTATTTAGAACCCGTGCCCACCAATACCAAAACCGTCACTGCCTGAGTGCTTTTTTGAGGAACGGTAATGATTCTTAAGCCGTTATTTAGAACAGTTTTTTTGAACATCGAAATAAATTGAAAATTTATTGAGATGTGAGGCGAAGAGAACTACGTTCTCTTCTTCATCTTCGCTTCCTACGGAAGCTTGATAAATGAATTTTTAATTCATTGAACATTTAATTTTCTAATTTTTCTTTTAAAACCTCAGTTAAATCTTCTATTTTTACCCTTTCTTGTCCCATGGTGTCGCGGTCCCTAATAGTGAGGTCTTCTTTTTCTAAACTTTCAAAATCGATAGTTAAGGCTAGGGGAGCTCCCACTTCGTCCATTCTGCGGTATCTCCTACCAATTGAGCCCACTTCATCGTATTGGCAAACAAAATGGGTTTTTAGAAGTTCGTAAACCTCTTTTGCTTTTTTGACTAATTCCGGCTTGTTTTTAACCAAGGGCAGAACAGCAATTTTAATTGGCGCTAATTTTTTATCTAACTTTAAAACGACCTCTTCTTCTTTAACAGCTTTGGTTGTCTTGGTCCTGCCGCCCTTGATTTCATGAAAAGCATCAATTAAAAAAGTTAAAAAACTCCTGTCAGCTCCGGCCGAAGTTTCAATAATATAAGGATAATAACCTTCGTATTTGAGATCTTGTCCGGAATGTTTTGAATGGTTAGATAAATCCCAATCTCCTCTGTTATGAATTCCTTCAATTTCTTTCCAGCCAAAAGGAAATTTATATTCAATATCAACCGCCTTTCTGGCATAATGCGCCAGCTCTTCTTTTTGCACTTGTTTAAATCTTAAATTTTCTTTTTTTATTCCCAAACCCAAATACCATTTCATTCTGTGCTCTTTCCAGTAGTCAAAAAATTTATCGGCTTCTTGGGGGTGGCAAAACCATTGCATTTCCATTTGCTCAAACTCTCGTGTTCTATAAATAAAATTGCCCAGCGTAATTTCATTCCTGAAGGCCTTGCCTATCTGAGCTACACCGAAAGGAATTTTAAAGCGCATCGTATTCAGAATATTATTGAAATTAACATAAATACCCTGGCAAGTTTCGGCCCTTAAGTAAGTTACGGCTGCCTCATCTTCCACCGGTCCAACAAAAGTTTTCATCATTAAATTGAATTTTCTGGGTCCTTCTTTTATAATCATTCCACATTCACACTTTCTCCATTTTTTTCTAAATTCATTGCCCTGTGATTTCAAAACTTCAGGAATATTAATTGTGCCTTCTTTTTCTAACTCCTCTTCAATGTCTTTTAAAGTCAACTCTTCGAGTTGATCATAACGAAAACGTCTATTACATTTTTTACACTCGATTAATTCATCGGCGAATCCAGCGGTTAAGTGGCCCGAGGCCTGCCAAACCTTGGGCGACATTAAAATTGCCGAATCCAACCCAACTACATTTTCCTGAATCTGAGTCATCTCAACCCACCAGGACTCTTTAATATTGTTTTTCATTTGAACTCCTAAGGGCCCGAAATCATAGCAAGAGGCAAACCCCCCATAAATTTCCGATGAAAGAAATACAAAACCTCGTCTTTTACAAAGTGAAACAATTTTTTCCATTAAATTTTCCATAGGTTATATTTTATTTGCTATACTTACTGAA
>Ga0210015_1001248_pt1 | contig 25455 bp, 27 predicted proteins | sample CryGeymeta201522_FD_185471 | JGI IMG/M metagenome (GOLD analysis project Ga0210015, IMG submission 185471) | Groundwater microbial communities from Crystal Geyser aquifers in Utah, USA - Crystal Geyser metaG 2015-22 (SPAdes) (version 2) | ecosystem: Environmental > Aquatic > Deep subsurface >... | reverse complement strand
TCCTTGTTGTTCCTTTTCTGAAAGAATTACCGACTGGGCTTTGGGATTCGGCATTTTCTGTATCCTTGTTCTGACGAATTTTGCCCAATCCTACCACTTCCTATTTATTTCAGCCAGAGTGTACTAGTTCATCCAAGGCTGGGGCGAATGCATTTGATTTATTCTGTTCCATGGCTTATCCCTGTCTTTACCTGTCTAGCGAAATCCTTTGGTTCTCTCATCCGGAGTTTTCCCCAAGATGAATTCTTTCCACGAATCCCAGGTGGATTTCTGCGGGTTTTTATCCATTATCCGATGATACTCGATATATTCTGGATCCGTGCGAATGTCATCTTTGGGAGTATATCCGGGCACGCTATCGCCGTTTTTGGACAGGTCTTTGGCTTCAGTCTCCGAAGTCTTGATCGTCTTAATCACTTTCTGAACTCCTTTGCCGGCTTCCTGGAAGGAATTGGTGACATCGAAGGTTTTATCGCCGCCCAGCATCTTATAGCCAGGAACCTTGTTCAAAGCTGCATCGAGGCCCCGGCCAAATCCGTCGAGGGCCGCCGACAGGTCCGCGGCTGCATTGGCTGCATCCGACGGTAAATCCTTCAGGTTATCCAGGGCTTGCTGATGGGCTTCGGTGACCTCCCGGATATTTTTATCCAGTTCTTTGGTAACATCCTTGACCTGATCCCGGAGATCCGTATATTTGCCAATCCCATTACTCACCGCTTCGACCTTGCCTTTAGCCTTACCAAGGGATTCATTAAACGAATCGATATATTTGTTGAATTTCTCTTTGGCCTCGGGAGAAAAGTTAGGGTCTTTTGCCAATTGCTCTTTAATTTTCTCCAGTTTATCGGACATATCTTCCAGGTTTTTCCCATAATTTTCGGCGGCTTCTTTAACAGCATCCGGGAGGCCCTTGTTTTCCTTTTCTCCCCCACTGTCTTCTTTTTGGGAGCCTGACTCACCTTTTTCGTCTGTCTTGCTGGTGGGTGTCTGCGGAGTTTGAGGTGTGGCTGGTTCCGGGGGTAGAGGCGCCTGTACTACCGGAGATTGAGGCAATGGCGTCTCAGGGATTTGAGCCGTCTGCGGTCCGGCGGGCTCCGGTGTCTGTGGGCCAGTGGGCGGCACCGGCTGCGAGCCTGTGGTTTTCGGCGCATGCGTTTTCGGTGTCTGGCCAGGAGGAGGCTGCACCTGCGTCTCCGGCTGCGATTCTCCCGATCCATCCGATTCAGCAGTCTCCGTTGTGGTTTGCCCGTTATCAGGGTAATCCCGGTAGGGATCATCCGGCGTGCCGGTGCCATAAATACCGAGCGGCTGGCCCTCCATCTCCGGATAGCGTTCTATATTTCCATCCGGTCCGATCTTAAATGCACCTGCATCCCGGTACGGGTCGTCCGGTGTGCCGGTACCATAAATTGTCGTGGCAGTCGAAGCTCTCGCCGCCTCACCCGCCGCCGTTGCTGCGCCACCGAGCACGTTGACCAGGATAGTCGCCAGTGTACCGGCTACACTGATCACTACAGATGTCCCTTGGCGGAAGCCGCCCGTGCGCATGCAGTCGGCGGCGTTCAACGGGTCGGTGAGACAGTCGTCGGCATAAACATGGGTGGGGAATAGCAGGCTGAAAGCGACCGCCTGGCACGCAATTAAAAAGAATATGGTCATCTTGCGATATTTTGTTTTCATCGCACACCTGCCTTAGAAACGCAATAACACAGCAGCAGTCATTACACTGACAAAGGATGCCACGTTCAATGCCAGATAACCGCTGGATGATAAGGTTGAGCAGCCACAGGCCAGGACGATGGGAACTGCAAGCGCAATGCCCAAACGCAAAGGCTTGGGTACGCCTTGGATGATGGGTTTGAGAGGCAGTAAGAGCTTATCAATCGGTTTTTTGAGCACCCAAAACAACACCGGCAGGCCGCCTATGATCAGAGGCGTGACGCAGTCAATCCCCCCGATGCCTTCGCCTTTGAACGTACCGAGAAGGGTGTAAAGAAACCACAATGCGCCACAGGCGATAGACGGGATAATCGCCAGGGCAGGACCAAGTGTTTTCACGGCAGAAACCCGCCGCGTGGTGGCGCCCGACTGAGGTGGCATTGGGGTTGATCGTGGTGGCGCGGCAGGGGCCTGGGCAGGCGGCACGCGGGCGACTTGTGGCGGCATGGGGGTAATCTGTGGCGGTTGTGCCGGGAACCACTGCCGGCCATCAAAACGCAGGAAAGCGCCATCTGTGTTGATCGCCCACCACACCCGGCTGCTATCCTGCCAGCGCAGTTTCTGCACCTCGGCAATGAACTGCTGTGGGCTGAGCTGTCCCGCGTCTCTCATGGCGCGCAGTTGTTGATATCTCTGTTGGAATTGGTTTAAAATCTCATCCATGACTATACCCTTCCTGTATGAATTTGGTAGTTTGCCCTTGCCTGACGAACAATCATTTTTGGAATGTTCGTGACCGCTAAATAACAGGTAGAGTTTATTGTTATTGTACTGCAATAGCTTCGCCAAAATAGGCTGAAGTGAATGGGCTTCTGTAGTAGAGTTGTGTCCACCACGACATCAATATTGTAACATAACCTGGCTTCGCGCTCACGGGCGACCAACTTTCCATGTCGCCGGATTGGCGGGCGGGTCGCCAGCGCAGATCGTCCAGATTTCGGCCCGCTCGCCGCGCCGGGTCAGTTCCCAGACCAGGCCGCCGGCCGAGAGCACCACGTCGTCGAAATGGGCGGAGAGAAATGTCCAGGTTTTCATCTTGGTGATTTCTTCGTGGAGGCGGCTCCTATGCCGCCGGGCGACGGGCATGCCCGCAGGGTGCTTCGCGAGGAGCCCGTCGCAACAATGTTACGGGCCTTTGATTCGAGTGTCCAGTTCCTTTTGCGGCACTTTGACGGCGAACACGACGCCTCCAGCCAGGAACAGGATGGCCGAAATGATGAAGAGCGCCATGAAAGTCCCTTTGGTCAGGGTTGTCAGGATAACGCCGAAGATCAGCGCGGCGAGCGCGCCGGAGAGGCCGGTCGAAAGATTGTTGTAGGCCATATATTGTCCGGCTTCATCCTTCGGGGCCAGGTCGCTGGCCAGCGCGGGGGCGATCGCAAAGATCGGGCCGGTGGCAGCCGAGCGGATGGCGGCCATGATGAGGAAGGTAATGAAGTTGGTGCAAAAGCCCATCAGCAGTGTGGCGATTGCGCAGACGAACATCGCGCCCAAGATCAGAGAACGCCGCCCGATCTTATCCGAAAGCACCCCAGACCCGACGGCTGCCAGCATTGTAACCAACAAGCTGATTCCGCCCATCGTGCGGAAGGCCGCGTCCGGGCTGATGGAAGGAAAATAGACCTCGAAGAAATAACGGGCGAAGAACTGCATACTGTTGAGGCCCATGTTCGCCAGCAGAGCGGCCAGCACCACCCAGAAGAAAACAGCGACACGCGTGCGCACCCTGAACATGTCGCGCACGGCCCGCCCCAGGCTGATCCTATCGGAAGGGGAGGCTGGTTTATCTTTTCCCCGGATGACCAGCGCATTGAGGATGCCGGTCAGGGCAAATATGCCGCCGGTCAGCCACAGCGCCAGCCCCGTCTGCCCGTTCTGGTTGAGGGCGGTGATGGCGAGGATGCCGACAGCCGCGCCGACCAGGGTCAGCAAGCCCTGGATGCCGGAGGCTGTCCCGCGCTGGTGTTCGGGCACCACATCCACCAGCAGCGGCCACCAGGCGCCGTTGCTGACGTTGGTGAAGAACTGCATCCCCAGGTAGCTCAGGATGATGACCGGCAGCGCCATCGGCAGGAGGGTTGCCTTCCACTCCGGCGACAGGATGAGCGCGGGCAGGCCGATAAACGGCAGGGCAAGCAGCGCGCCGATCAGGATGGCCGGGGTGCGCTTGCCCCATTTGCTGGCGGTGTGGTCGCTGATGATGCCTGCCAGGATGCTGATCAGGTTGGCGAGTAGCGACCCAAAGAACCCGATCAAGCCAACTGCCAACCCCCTGCTTTCCATGATCACCTCTTCAACCAGCGTAGGCAGCAGAACGCTGTTGTACGATACCCAGACAACGTTCGCGCCCAGCATCAGCAGGCTCATGCCGAAAAGGAAGCCGATGGAGCGTTTTGGGGTGGGGATTGGATCAGCGATCATGAGTTTCTCAACACGAAGGTACACGAAGGGAAAGGATCACAAAGGTTTTTTGTGATCCCTTCGACATGCTCAGGGCAAGCCTTTGTGACCCTTTGTGTCCTTTGTGTTAAATTCTTTACAACATCAATTTCTGCAATTTCATCAAGTCTTCCATCGCGCCCTTGACCTGGATCTTGCGCTGCATGTAGGCAGTGGTGCCGTTGATCTTCTTGTCCATCACGCCGGCCAGGATGTCGGTGGCCATGGTGACAAGAATGTCCGGCTTCTCGACGGCTTCCTGAGTCAGCGTGGCGGATGTGCCGTCCACGGCGCGGACGAGCCAGGCCTCGTTCGTGTCGCTGAACTTGAATTGCAGGGTTTTGGTGAAGCCCTTGAACGCGGCCTGCAGGCTCGGATTGGCGAAGCGGTCAACGATCTTTTGCAGATAGGGTTGGATGTCTGTCATGGGGAATCTCCTTGTATATTTTTCGCGCTGAGCGGAGCGTAGCGAAGTCGAAGCGCTCTTCTAAAATTGCCCTTCGACTGTGCTTCCCTGACGCTTCGCCTTCGCTCATCGTCAGGGTCGCTCCGCTCAGGGCGGTTTACTTGAACGGTCTCTCGATAATATCCACCGGCAAAGTGCTGAGTTTCTCCGGCTCGCCGTCCGTGACGACGAAGGTCTCCTCGTCGCCGATCATCACAGCCTCGTCGCTGAGCGAGTACAACTCGATGTTGAGCACCATGCCCTTCTGGATGACCGTCGGGTCGTCGGCCATGATCCAGTGCTCGTCCACGTGCAGGCCGATGGAGTGGCCGACGTGCAGGAACATCGGCTCCACACCGATCTTGGCGTACAGATCGTAAGCGTAGGCGTGCAATTCGCCGAAGGTCTTGCTGGGCTCGAGCGCCTTGCCCATCTCGGCCACCACCCAGCACAGTTTCTTGTGCAGTTCTTTCAGCGCCTGCGGGACGGTCCCGGTGTAGACCAGCCGCCGGTTATCGGAGACGTAGCCGGCGTAGACCGCGCCCAGGTCGAGGGTCACGATCTGGTTCGATTCGAGGATTTCGCCCAACGCGATCTCCGGGTTGGCCGGGCCGAACGCGACCGTGACGTGGTCCACGCCCTGCGCGCCGTTCCTGTGCATGCGGGACTTGGCCTCCTGGATGAGTTCCAGGCGGGACATGCCGGGGCGCAGGATGTCGGCCAGTTCCAGCACGGTCTTGTCAACGATGGCGGTGCTGCGGCGGATGCGTTCGATCTCCGCCGCGGACTTGACCAGTTGCAGATCGTGGATCAGGTCGTCCACAATGACGATGTTCACCGGCTTGACGTTTTCCTGGATGAGTTGGAGGAAGAAGTACGGGAAGGTCGAGTCGACCCCCAGCGTGCAGCCCGGCTTGAGTTTTTCCTGGACGAAGGCGGCCAGTTCGCCGAGCGCCATGTCGTAGGTAAAAAACGAGCGGACGTCTTCCGTGCCATACTCGATACCCATCGCCGCCTGCGCCCAGCACAGCAGGCTGAGCCCCCCGTCACTGCCCGCGTAGGAGAAGAAGGGCAGTTGGTTGCGCAGGGCGTAGATGATGGGGTTGCCGCTGCCCGGCAGGCACGGGTAGCCGGTGGTGTAGAAGACGTTCTCCGGCGAGGAGAAGAAGACGCCGTCCAGCCCGCGGGCTTGAATCAGCGCGGTCAGGCGGGCGCGGTCGAGGCCGAGGGGGAGGAAGGAAATATCTGTCATGGGTGTTCTCCGTCTCCGGGGATTGAAATCCCCGGCTCAGTTCACGAAGTCCCCTGAAGGGGACTCAACATCCAGCCGCCTTTAGGCGGCTTCCATGGCCTCATCCGGGGGATTCATCCCTCGGCGTGGGGCGCAGCACCGTCAATAATCTATAATCACCTTTAATTGGTCTTTCTTATCATCGTAACTCTCTTTGGCGCAGGGGCAAAGTCGAACGGTCTCCATGGATTGTCACTTTTTTGTCTAGCCACTTTGCCAATTCATGCACAACCCCAGATCGCAAATCAATTAATCGTTGAAATATTTGGTCTGTAGCAATTATTGTCGCTGATCCTTGCCTCACCCATGCTGGCCCTCCAAAATGGGGGGTATCCCCATCATAGTCTATCTCAACACGGATGCAATCTTTGTCTTCTTCTTTATAAATGGTAGAACGCCAAATTATCGGGGGAAAAACCTTATCACATTCTTTTCGAATCTGCTTCTGAATATTATCTGGGTTTGTTACACCATGGATAGTACCATCGTCTTTCTCGCCGATTAACAAAATTGCTGTATGACCAGGTTTTACGGAATTTGCAAAGGCGACCAAGGTTTTTAGCAGATCCTTTAAATCGGATTCCGTTTTCCTCTCTAGTAAATTGTCTTCCCAAGGGAATTCGGCCATAATCATTCTCCAAAGATAAGTATCAATATGCAATTAGAGACTGACGAACTGCTTAGTCAGAACAGATTCCTCCACCGCATCCACCGCCTTGAGCGCGTACGGTGCGTCCGCCGGGTCGACGCGCGGCGACATGAAAGCAATTACCAAAGCGGAGCCTCGATTTCTTTCGCTTTCCATGCGGCATAAGAGAGAGCCTCGCGGATATCCTCTTCCTCAAAATAAGGATAGGCTTTAAGAACATCCGGAATGGAATGGCCCGCGGCAATCAAGCCGACGAGAGTCCCAACCGTAACACGCATCCCGCGGATACAGAGCTTGCCGCCCATCACAGTGGGGTTGAATGTTATTCGCTTCAGCCTATCCAAGGTTATGCTCCTGTTCCGAACGTGTGACCGGTGCGACCTAGCTATAAACTGACCACTTCTTTTTGCTCAATTGACTTCTCCACCGCCTCCACCGCCTTGAGCGCGTACAGCGCGTCCGCCGGGTCGACGCGCGGCGGGCGGTCTTCGATGATTGCCAGGACGAAATCCCTGATCTCTTCCACCATCGAGGCGAACTTCCAGCCCAGCGGGTCGAAGGGCACGCCCTCCAGGATTACGCCATCGTAGTCGTTCGAGCCAAGATAATAGCGCGCCACCGGGTCGGCCAACTGGTCAATGATCATTCCGCCCTGGCTGCCGTAGATTTCCACGCGCTCGGTCCAGGGGATCTCGAAGGTGCAGGAGGTGTTGAGTTGGTACTCCGCGCCGTTGGCGAGATGGCCGAGGATGAGACCGTTGTCCTCCACCTCGCCTTCCGGGACGAGTTTGGAGGCAAAGCCGAGCACGTCGCGCACGCCGCCGAACAGCCACTTGAACAGGTAAAAGTTGTGCACCGCCGAATCCAGGATGACCCCGCCGTAGGGCGCTTTCCCGTGCCACAGGTTCGGGTCCTTGATGCGGTGCACCTCGCTCCCGGCGATCAGCGTGCGAACGGTCAAGATGTCGCCCAGAATCCCTTGTTTGAGAATTTCCTCCGCTTTCAGGTAGGCGGTGACGAAATGCGTATTCTCCGCCACGCTGAACTTCAATCCCTTTTGCTTCGCCAGGGCAATTAGTTCCGCGCCGTGCTCCGACCTGACCGTGATGGGCTTCTCCACCAGCACATGCCTGCCCTTTTCGAGGGCAGCTTTCGCAGTCTCGTAGTGCAGTTCGTGCGGGACGGTGATATCCACCATGTCCACGGCGGGATTGTCGAGCAGGTCAAGGTAGCGGGTGTAGCCTTTCGCTGCCGCGTACATCCCGATGCGGCTGTTGATTTCCTCTTCGTTGATGTCGCAAAGGGCGACGATCTCACATGCCTCCCCCATTTCGCCGAAGCCAGCCTCGTGCGCGAACGAGATGGATCCCAGACCGATCAGCCCCACGCCAAGTTTCTTGCCTGCCATAGCGCCTCCGTTGGCAAGATTAGAGTATGCCCTTATCTACGACCACCGCCAGCTTGTGCCATCCTTGTTATCCTCGATGACAACACCCAGCTCCTTGAGCCGGTCGCGGATCAAATCGGACATCGCCCAAATCTTCTGCTTGCGCATCTCGGCACGGATTTCCACCAGCAAATCCACGAACTTATCCGCCTCGCCCGCGCCTTTCTTCTCCGCCAAGCGCAGGCCGAGCACGCCGGTCAACGCGCGCAGGGTATCCTGGGCAGGCTTGAGTTCGCCGCTGGTCGCGCCGTTGTCGCGGGTGGTGTTGATGACACGCACCAGCTCGAAGATGTGGCTCAACGCGCCAGCCGTGTTGAAGTCGTCGTCCAGGGCTTCGACGAAGGCCTGCTGGGCTGTCCCGGTTTGCCTGTCCAGCCAGGCGCGCGTTTCGGGGGGAGCGCCGGGGGCGTCCGTCAAGGCCGGTTTAAGGGCAGCATGCAAACGATCCAGGCCGCGTTCCGCCTGTTCGATGATCTCCTCGCTGAAAGATAACGGGGCGCGGTACGAGCCGTTCAACACCATCATGCGTAGGGCGTCCGCCTCGTGCTTCGAGAGGAATTCTTCGATGGTCACCAGGTTGCCCAGCGACTTGGACATCTTCTCGCCGGACAGTTGCAGCATACCGTTATGCAGCCAGTAACGGGCGAACTGCTTGCCGGTGTAGCTCTCGGATTGGGCGATCTCGTTCTCGTGGTGCGGGAAGATCAGATCGTTGCCGCCGCCGTGGATGTCAATTTGCTCGCCGAGGATGTCCAAGTTCATGGCCGAGCACTCGATGTGCCAGCCAGGGCGACCCTTTCCCCAGGGGCTATCCCAGGCCGGTTCGTTGGGCTTGGCGGCCTTCCACAGGGCGAAGTCCATCGGGTGCTCTTTCTGCTCGCCGATCTCGACGCGCGAGCCAGCCTGCATATCGTCCAGCCTGCGGCCGGAGAGTTTGCCGTATTCTTCGTCTTTGGTGACGCGGAAGTAGACATCCCCGGCCGCGGCGTAGGCGTAGCCCTTTTCGATCAGACCCTGGATCATGGCCTGGATCTTGTCCATCGTCTGGGTGGCGCGCGGGTTGGCTGTCGCCGGCAGGATATTCAGGTCGGCGAGATGCCGCCGGAAGTCCTGAATGTAGCCTTCGGCCAGTTGGAAGGGGTCCGCGCCCATCAGGTTGGCTCGGTTGATGATCTTATCGTCCACGTCGGTGTAGTTCATAACGTGCCTGACCTGGTAGCCGCGATACTCGAAGTAGCGGCGGATAACGTCGAAGACCAGGGCCGACATGGCATGCCCGACGTGCGCGTCGCTATAGACCGTAGGGCCGCAGACATACATTTTCACTACGCCGGGTTCGAGAGTCTGGAATTCTTCTTTCTTGCGGGTGAGGGTGTTATAGACGCGCAACATAGAATGCTCCTTGATCGTGTCGGTCTATTATAACCACAGATGAACACGGCTGGACACTGATTCGGGATAAGTGGTCGCGTACTTTGCGACCAAAAAAGAGCGCAGCCTGCGCCGCGCCCTCACTGAAAACTGATCACTGAATACTGAATACTGGTTACTTCTCCTCAGGCCTGGCAAAGATCATGCGCCCGGCGGCCGTCTGCAATACTTTGGTCACGGTGACGTCAATTTCCCGGTTGAGGTACTTGTTGCCGTTTTCGACGACGACCATCGTGCCGTCTTCCATGTAGCCCACGCCCTGCCCGGCTTCTTTGCCTTCCTGGATCACGTTCACGACCATCACTTCACCGGGCAAGACAACCGACTTGACCGAGTTAGCCAGTTCGTTGATGTTGAGGATTGGCACGCCTTGTAGCTCGGCGATGCGGTTCAGGTTGTAGTCGTTGGTCAGGATGGGACACTTCATCTGCCGCGCCAGGATGACCAGCTTATCGTCCACTTCGCGCACGCCTTCCACGTCAATGTCGCTGATACGGACCACGACGGAGGGCGCCTTTTGCAGCTCGGAGAGCACTTCCATGCCGCGCCGTCCGCGCTGGCGGCGCAGGCTGTCGGGTGAATCGGCGATGTATTGCAGCTCGTTCAGCACGAAGCGCGGGATGAGCAGCGTGCCGGGCAGGAAGCCGGTCTTGGCGATGTCGGCCACGCGCCCGTCAATGATGACGCTGGTATCCAGCAGGATGGTGCGGCTCGATTGCGGCCAGCTTGCGGCCGTCCCATTCTCACGGCGGGAAGTGACCGCTCCCAGGATGTTGGCAATGTCGTTCTGGCGCATGACGAATAAGGCGACGCCGTAATAGCCAAAGATCAACACGCCGATGAAGGGCAATATTTGCCCGAAGGGATCAGGGAGCAGGGAAAACGGAAAGGCCAACAAGGCCGCGATCAGCAGCCCGGAAACCAGCCCGATCAGGCCGGAGAACAACGTTTCTGCGGATTGTTTGCCCAGTATCGCGCGCAAAGACCGCATCGGGCGCGTGGTCAGGTATGGCGTCATGACCAACCCGAATAACGCACCCACCAGGCCGACTGCAAGTATGTAGATTATCTGCTGTTCAGCGAGATCCTTTCCCAGCCAGCTCCCCCCGTACACTCCCAGCAACGCAAAGACGACCATCCCGATAAGACGGGCAATAAAATCAGCACTCATCGAATAACTCCTTTGCCTGCACTTGCGCAGGTACAAGTGAATAAATAAAGATGATTACAGTCTCATGACGGCAGCCAATTGCGCTGCCATAATGGTAGCCAATTTCGCTACCATAATAGCACGCCTGAGACGAGCCGTCAATTGTCTGTCTTTTTATCTTCTACGCCGCAAAGTGTAGATGAATATCCCCAGCGAGATCGAAAAGGCGAGAATGGACAACCCGGCCAGCGCCAAAAGCCCCCTATTACCTGTGCCTTGGAAAGGTTCTGTCTGTTCGGCTATGTCAATCACATCCGGCGCCTGGCCGCGTGGATTGACCCCAATGCCCCCGGGCTGCGCGGTGAAAGGGATCACTTCCGCCTGACGCGTGGATAGGATCGCCGCTTCGAAGCTCAACGCGCTGACGCCCGCCTGCCTGCCCCGGAACGTGATCTCAGCCACAGCCTGGTCGCCGCTCACCGGCAGGGCAGGATTGAGCAGCGTGGCTGCAAAATCAATCCGCCCGCGGCTGTTATCCGCCCGGTTGACCGCCACGAAGCCATCCTGCAACCAGGCAGCGGGTTCGATCTGCACACCTTCCCAGGCCGGGTTGGCATCTTCTACCTGGATGACATTCGGGTCGAAGGCCAGGTGGATTTCTACGCCGTACAGGTTTTGCACATTTTCGATGACAATGGCGATTGTACCCTGCGCATCGGGCATCAGCCCCAGGGACAGCGGATCGGGGCGGAGGATCACGTCACTGCCCTGCGCCGTTGCCGCGGCTTTTGGCTGCGCCAGGATCATTAGAACCACTACCCAAGCAAAGAGCCGCGTTCTTTTCATTTTGCCCTTACTTTGCGGCGTTTCGAGGCAAGTAACCAGGCAGACAGGCCGATCAGCAAAGTCGAGCCGAAGAAACCAGCCGCCGCCACGCAGGTGAGCAGCCGGTCGGAGGAGGAATTCATCCCCGCCGCGCCGCCAGCCGGAGAATTCTGTTCAGTTGGATTTGCAGGCCGCGCCGTCGGCTGCGGCCTGGACCTGGTTGCGGTGGACGCGAAAGAGGTCGGCGTCCAGAGAGCAAGGGTTGAGGTCGGCGCAAGCGTGGGGGTGGGCGGTTTTGGGGAAACAGCGACCAGCTCCGCGTCCCGGGCGGTGACCGGTTGCTTGACCCCGCGCCGGTCCGCGATCTGCACGGAGAGGATGGTCAAGGCCGTTTCTATCCCCGTCGCCTTGCCCAGGAATTGGATCGAGAGGATTACGCCTTCGCCGTTGGCCGGGGGCGTGGGGTTGAGCTGGGTGACCACGTAGTGCAAGGCGCCGGCCTGGTTATCGGCGACGTTGCGCACCACAAAATCCGGCTTGAGGAACGATCCCGGCGTCATCTGGATGCCGGCCTGATCGGGGTCGGCGTCCACAACCTCCACCACAGCCGGGTCGAATCCGGCCTGCAAGTCAATGCCGTAGACGTTTTGTGCGTTCACGAGCAGGATTTGCAGCGTCTCGATCTGCCCTTTGCCGACTTCCAACACAGCCGGTTCGGTGCGAACGAGGGCTTTTCCCTCCTGGGCAAGGGCTGCCTGGGAAGGCAGCAATAATGGTTGCGTAATCGGCAACCATAATGCCAAAATGAGGATGGTTATCAGGCCTGGGAAATGGCAAAACCGCAAATCCTTTTTATCTGTGTTCATCTGTGGTTAAAAACGAATTTCAAGACACTCTCTAAAAGCAATACTGTTTAGATAAGGAGTCCGACGTCTCCTGACGTCGAGCCGAAATCAGGAGATTTCGTACTCCGCGGCCGCTAACTAAACAGTATTGTCTCTAAGAGTGCCTAACAAAACCTGCTCTCGCCGCCGTCCTTCGCGAAGCATCCCTGTGGGACGGCGGCGGGGACGCCGCCTAAAGCCAATACTGTTTAGATAAGGTCGCAGAGACGGCTCCTCGCGAAGCACCCTGCGGGCACGCCGTCGGGCATGGGAGCCCGACCTTCTTAACTAAACAGTATTGCGCCTAAAGCGAGGTTTTGTTAGGGTCAAAGTGGGAGAATTTGTGAGCGTGGAGAGGCTCGAACTCTCAACCAATGGCTTAAAAGGCCACTGCTCTACCGTTGAGCTACACGCCCGTAACGAAGCGCATTCTATCATGGCAGTTATCCTAAGTCAACGTCACGCGTCAGCCGTCAAGTAGTTTAGTAACACTTCAGGATTTTTCTCGCTCTAATCGTCGCGCTTTGTTACTTGAATTTTAATCTTTTCGGGGTATCATGGTAGGTGAATGCCCTACAATTATAGAGAAAGCGTTAGACCTTATCGAGAAATGGAGGAACCATGCGAGACCTGACCAACGAAATCCTCGAACTCATCCGCCGCACCTCTTCGGACCTGCCGCCGGACGTGGAGAAAAGTCTGCGCGCGGCGGTCGAAAAGGAAGCCCCCGGCTCGGCGGCGCGCGGCGCGCTGGAGACCATCCTCAAAAACGTGGAACTTTCCCGCAAGAATTCCTCGCCCATCTGCCAGGATACCGGCACGCCCATCTTCTACGTCAAGTACCCCGCAGGCTGGAGCACGCTGAAACTCAAGCAGCAGATCCGCACGGCGCTGGCCGAGGCCACCAAGAAGTCCTACATGCGTCCGAACGCTGTAGATGCGGTCTACGGCAAGAACAGCGGCAACAACCTGGGCGGCGACGACTTCCCCTACATCCACTTCGAGGAAGTCGAAGGCGAGGAGCTGACCATCGAACTGATGCTCAAGGGCGGCGGCTGCGAGAACGTTGGGGCGCAGTACTCTCTGCCCGATAACCGTCTCGGGGCCGGCCGCGACCTGGCCGGGGTGCGGAAAGTCGTTCTGGAGGCGGTGTACAAGGCCCAGGGTCAGGGCTGCGCGCCCGGCATCCTGGGCGTCTCCATCGGCGGCGACCGCGGCTCCGCTTATCTGGCCTCCAAGGAAGTCCTGTTCCGCAAGATGGACGAATCCAACCCGGACCCGAAGCTGGCCGCGCTTGAAAAACAATTAACTGAAGAATCCAACCAGATGGGCATCGGCCCGATGGGCTTCGGCGGCAAGACCACCGTGCTGGACACCAAGATCACGGGCCGACACCGCCTGCCAGCCTGTTACTTCGTCACGGTGTCGTACATGTGTTGGGCCTACAGGCGGCGCAAGATGACCGTGCGCGGCGACGAGGTCACTTACGAATGAAAAAATTACGTTTCACGTTTTACGTTTCACCAATGAGGTATTCGTAAAACGTAAGACGTAAAACGTAATGGAGGACACTATGCGAGAAATTACCATTCCCATCAGCGATGAAACCATCCGCAGCCTGAAGGTTGGCGATCCAGTGGCGCTGACCGGCGTCATGATCACTGGCCGCGACACAGCCCACAAGTGGCTGATCGATACCTTTATCAAGAAGACGCGCCAGCCGCAGGGTGATGACCTGGAAATCTATGAAGCCCTCAAACCCCTGCTCGAAGGTGGCATTATCTATCACTGCGGCCCGGTCGTCTCCGGGCTGGATTCCAAGCAATATAAGTTCGTGGCTGCCGGACCAACCACATCCATCCGCGAAGAACCCTACCAGGCCGACGTGATGAAGCACTTCGACCTCAGAGGCGTGATCGGCAAGGGCGGCATGGGGCCGAAAACGCTGAAAGGCTGCCAGGAAGTGCCGGGCGTCTACTTCCACGCCATCGGCGGCGCGGCGACCTTGATCGCCCAGTCCGTGACCAAAGTTCTGGGCGTTTACAAGCTGGACTTTGGCGTGCCGGAGGCCATGTGGGTGATCGAGGTCAAGGAATTTCCCGTAGTCGTCACGATGGACGCGCACGGCGGGTCGCTGCACCGGGTAGTGGAGGAGCAATCTGGCAAGGTTTTGGCGGAGTTGCTGGCAAAGTAATGTGAGGCGCAGGCCTCTGCAGTCTCGAAGAAAGCCGGAGCGTCCCAAGGAAATGTGATACACTTCAAGCACAGAGAGGAGGCGGTTTATGGTCATCGGTGTTTCGCCTACAGAAATTCTGACCTCACTGGCTGATTCATTGGTGGCACAACAAAAGTATGCCAGCCTTGAGGACGCGCTTCGCGACCTCGCGCTCGCAGCTGTGCACAACAAGACTGCCTATTACCGACGCCGCATTCGTGGATTCGAACGCAAGTATGGCTTGAGTTTTGACAGCTTCACAACGCGCTTGAGAGGCCGCGCCACATCTGCCGAAGAAGACGACTGGCTGGCCTGGCGTTCAGCGCAACGGATGCTTGCAGATTGGGAACAATCCTTCGAAGCTTTGCGCAATGACCGCCCTCAGAGATAATCTACTGGCCCTGTTGCGCGGGCATCGGCTGGTAGGGCATGTGCGTGTCATTTACTATGATGAGACACCGGCAGGCAAAGTCGAGTTAAAGATACGCTGTCGTTTGGCTGGGAAATATCAATTCCAGGTTTGGCTGCACCACGAGCCTGGTTTTCAAGATTACGCTTATCAGTTATATACGCGGCAACCGCTCCTGCGCTGGGATAACGCGCCTCACTACCCGGCGATTGTTACCGCGCCGCACCATTTTCACAACGAAAATGGGCAGGTCAGCAGTTCGCCGCTTTCTGGCAGGCCTCTTGAAGACGTGAAAAAGGTTTTGGAAATCATCGAGAAATGGGCCTAACAAGATGATCCGACGTGGATGATCTTTCGTGCCAACTCCCGATGTTTGGAAACCTAGAGCTTCGTCCACCCGGCCACGGCCCAGGGCATCATCGCAAAGAAGCCGATCAGCGCCAAAGCGCCTGCGCCGGAGACCAGCGAAAAAGCCACAATGCCGAGCGCGGTGACCAGGTAACTCGTCACTGCCAGCCGGTCGAAGCGGGCTTCGACTGGTTTTTCCGCCTTACCTGAAATCAGCAAATAGAGGGCAAAAGTGGTGAAGACCGTCAGCCACCAGCCCCAGTAGTTTTGCAGGGGGATGCCGAAGTAAGCGCCGTCCGTTTCCCAAACCCAGTGTCCACCCGCCACCATGACCGGGTCCATGACCAGGTCCCAGGCAGTCATGGCCAGCCCGCCGACGGCGGCTACGGCCAGCAGTCTCAGCCAGCGCTTCCAGCCCGCGGGGACAAGCCAATCGGCGATAACGAAGGAGGGATAGCTCATCATGAACCAGGCCACCGGGATGAGAATCGGCACCAGCCCCAGAAAGAGCGGGCCGAGTTTGTCCGTGTAATGGTAGGGGCCGTAGATCAATCCCGTGGCTACGCCGACACTTTCGAATAAGAGGCTGACGCCGAAAACCAATGCCAGCAGCCTCAATGCACGCTCCCAGCCCTCGCGCTGACAGGCATGCACCAGGGCAAAGGTGAAGCCCGCCAGGGTGGTGATGGGCGTCATAATGCCCATCGGCGAGGCGCCGAGGGCGAGGCTGACCAGCGGGTAAGCAGTCAATAGGGCATACAGGATGAGCAAGAGGATGGTGATACGGCGCAAGGATTTTTTTCGTTTTACGCTTTAGAGTCCTGCCGCTTTGCGCAGGATGTCGGCCTTGTTCGTCTCTTCCCACGGGAACTGGACATCGTCCCGCCCGAAGTGACCATAGACGGCTGTCTTGCGGTAGATAGGACGGCGCAGGTCCAGGTCGCGGATGATGGCGCCCGGGCGCAGGTCGAAGTGCTCGAGGATGAGCGCACTGATCTTTTCGTCGGGGATTTTCCCGGTCCCGAACGTTTCGATGTTGACCGAGAGCGGGTGCGCCACGCCGATGGCATACGCCACCTGGATTTCTATCCGATCCGCCAGTCCTGCCGCGACCACGTTCTTGGCCGCCCAGCGGGCTGCGTAGGCTGCCGAACGATCCACCTTGGTCGGATCCTTACCGGAGAATGCGCCGCCGCCGTGCCGGCCCATGCCGCCGTAGGTATCCGCGATGATCTTGCGACCGGTGACGCCCGCGTCGCCCATCGGGCCGCCGATCACAAAGCGCCCGGTTGGGTTGACGTAGATCTTGGGGCCGCTGTCCCACATCGCGGGCGGGATAACCGGTTGGATGATATGCTCGATGACGCCCTCGCGGATCTCGGCGTGGGAGACTTCCGGGGCGTGTTGGGTGCTGACCAACACCGTATCCACACGCTTGGGCTTGCCGTAAGCGTACTCCACCGTGACCTGGGCCTTGCCGTCCGGGCGCAGCCAGTCAAGCGCGCCAGACTTGCGCACCTCGGCCAGGCGGCGGGTCAGTTTATGGGCCAGGTAGATAGGCATTGGCATCAGTTGTGCGGTTTCGTTGCAGGCGAAGCCGAACATCATGCCCTGGTCGCCGGCGCCGATCAAGTCAATTTGATCCTGGTCGCCGTCTTTGGCTTCCAGGGATTTGCTGACGCCCATGTCAATATCCGGGCTTTGGCTGGCAATCGCCGAAAGGACGCCGCAGGTATTGCCGTCGAAGCCTTTCTTGGCGCGGTCGTAGCCGATGTCGAGGATGACCTTGCGGGCCAGTTCGTCAAAGTTGACGAAGGCGTGCGTGGTGATTTCACCCAGCAGCATCACGAAGCCGGTCTTGGTGGCGACTTCGCAGGCCACGCGCGACATTGGGTCCTGCTCGAAGCAGGCGTCCAGGACAGCATCCGCGATCTGGTCGCAGAGCTTATCGGGGTGGCCCTCGGTCACCGATTCGGAGGTAAACAACAGCTTGGGCGAAGACATGAAGGTAGTACTCATAAGGTTTGGGTCTCCTTTGCAAAAGAAATTGCCCCTTCAGAACATCTCGAAAGGGCAATTGCGCAGGATGCACGGCTGCCCTCTCATCTTCCAGAATTTGGGTAATCTCACAGGATTACCCCTACTGCCGGAATTAGCACCTCGCTTTAGTTCTATAGTTTTGTAGTTGTGTGGTTGTTTAGTTGCGTACTTGACTATCGAACTACCTAACTATCCAACTACCGAACTAAAACAGGTTGCTGAGGCATCATCGGGCCGGTCCCTCCGCCTCTCTGGATAAGAGTTGCCGATTGGGGCTATTGAGTTGTGAGGGGATAATACCACAGTTGACGGGGAGCGTCAAAGGTACAGAAGGCTTCTTCGAAAGTCTGTAGCTTACAACTCTTCGAACATCAATTGCCACCATTTCATAAAGTAGATTGGCGCTGAATTAATAGCCTTGTGCATGGCATCGCCCAGATGGATCACGTATCCCTTGGACGGGTGATAAGCAGAAACAAAGTTTTGAAATGAGCGGGTGGCTGCGGGGACGGGTAATTTTCGATATTTGACTTCGATGGGAACGACTTCTGTATTCTTATCCAGCACGAAATCCACTTCGGCTTTGTTGGTTGTCCTCCAGTGATGGATCTGGTTGGATGTGTTTTCCACCTTTTTCCTGAGGAGGGTGTGAATAAAATTCTGGAATAAGAATCCGCCTTCGGTCGGCGAAACAAGCTCTCCGAAGGCGCCGAGCGCATAGTTTCTCATCCCAAGGTCGTAAAAATAAAATACGGGTGTCTTCGTCAACTCTTTTCTCATGTTCCTGAAATAAGGCGTGACCTTATGAAGCAGGAATGTCTTCTCCAGGTACCAAAGATAATTGTTCACGGTGGCAGTATTGATGTTCAACGTGTTTGCAATTTCCGAAATGTTGGCTAACTGCCCGATTTGCGCAGCCATCAGCCGCGCGAGCGCGGTGAAGCGATCCGTTTTCTGCACGCCCAGCAGATAGGCAATATCCCGCTCCAGATAACTCTGATAAAGTTCGGCGATGATCTTTCTTTTTTCATTGACCGTTTCCTCCAGCACGACGCGGGGATAACCGCCGAAACTCAGGTATTCTTCGAGCAAGCTTTGCGTCTTTTGTGGGTCGAGCGCAAAGAATTCGGGCAGGTTTTGTTCATAGCGATAATCCGTTTTATAGTTGGTGAATTCGATAAAATCGAGCGTGGAAAGCTCGAAGATCCGTTTTCGCCCCGCCAGCGACTCGTGGATTTTTTCCTTGAGTTCCAGCGAGCCTGAACCTGACACGATGAACTTATACGGCAGATTCATGTCGTAAAGCCCTTTCAGGAAAAGCCCTGCGTTTTCTTTCCTTTGGACTTCATCAATAAACACATACCCGCCGCTGGCGCCCAATTCCAAAGTGATTTTGCGGAGAAGGCCTTCCTGCGATTCGAAAAATTGATGGTCTGACTCGATATCGAGATTGAACGCTACCGTTCTTTTTCCCTGTGATCGAACGTGCTCGAGGAGGAGCATCATCAGTGTGGTCTTCCCCGCCTGGCGCGGCCCCACAATCAGACTGATTTCCTTTTTACTCAAGTGAGCCTTCAAATCGTCGAAAAGGTGTCGTTTGATCATCATAATGGCATTATGGTTGCTGACTGCGCAACCATTATAACCCAATAATTTTATTAGTCGAGTAGCAAAATCACCTCTGGAAGTCGCAGACCTGACATGTCTCATTGTGACGCGAGTCAACTATAACGATTGCGTGGACACGCGACTCAGAACGCAAGACTTTCACGGAGACATGTCAGGTCTCAGAATTCTGCCTCGACTACTAAATCGCCCCAAGGTGAGCGGGCCTTTTCCTTTCCACTCCCCATTCCTTTACGCGCCCGAACAGTTGTCCCAGTGGCCTTAACTCTGTTACCGGCACGGCCAGGTTCTTCGTGCGCGTCTGGTCGTATTGGAAGACGCGGCTGCCAGCCGGCAGTACGTGCGCCTTGCGGCGGAACTCCTCGTGGGTCAGGTAACCAGCCAGCAGGATGTCCATACCGTAGACCCAGATGTTCCCCCATCCGTGCGGCTGGACCAGGTACGCCTCGCCACGCGCCGGGCTGTGGATGCCGATGCGGACCTCAGGCCGGCGCCGCGCCTGGACGTAAGCCAGGCTGCAAAAAACCTGTTCCACCGCCACGCGCTGGCTGGGTGGGAGTTCCAGCGCGGCAGTGACGAAATTCCGCTCGGCGTCCTGTCCGCCGATCTCGACCGTGATCGGCGCTTCACATTCGCTCTTCAGCGCCAGCTGTTCGAGCGGCAACCAGACCTTCGGCCGCGCCCATTCTGCCGGCATGGGGTGGATGAGATAAACCGGCCGACCGGCGAGGATCACCTTCTGCAGGTCCGCTTGTGAAGGCGCGGTCAGGGCCAGCAGGAAGGCGAAGAGATAAATATCCTGGCTGGAGTGCCCCTCGGCAGCAAATTGGTCGAGCGGGACGAGCGCGGCGGCTTGCAACAGCAGACCCGGATCGCGGCGCACCTGGCTGATCTGCGTGCGGCGGCTGAGGAGGAAACTCTTCACGTCACAGCGATGCCCGCCCAGCGAGACATCGTAGCGGTCGGGATCGGTGAAGGGCGTCGCGCCGAGCACGTCGAAGGGGATGCCCTGCTCGGTCAGGCAGCGGCGGAAGGCCAGCTCCACCGCCACGCCGCCCACGATGCGCCGCAGCCGGTCGAGCGGCGAGCCGCCCATGCGGTCGTAAGTGTAAGCCAGTGAGCGGCAGGCGTAGGCGATGCCGCCCGCGGTCAGGTCGGGGGTGTAGGGGAGATGGATGAGGTCGGCGGCGGTAAGCATGGCTGTAATCAGTGTTCAGTGTTCAGTAAGCAGTAAACAGGGGGCAAGGAGCAGAGAGCAGGAGGCGATGGATGTCTACCTGTCTACTTGTCTACTTGTCTGCTTCATTCCTGAATTGCAGGCAGTAGTGATGGAAGGTGTTGCTCACCCAGGCGCTGTTCATGCCATACGGCGCGAGTCGTTGGTTATTTTGCGCCCAGATTTTTTCATCCTTCAGCGTGTACACCTTGCCCAATTCGTGGGCCAGGTCCCAGGCCAGGGGGTAAATTTTGCCACCCTTTTTGATGTTCTTGACGATGATGGTGAGATAGGCTTTCTCGCGTAGTAAGGGCTTTAGCCCTTGATAAATCGCGACCAGTCTGGCAAGAAACTCTTCGTAATCGTGAACGTTGCCCAGGTCGTTCGGATCGTCGGAGTAGAAGACATCCAATTCCGACGCGGTGCGCCGTTTCTTCTGCGTCTGCGCACCGCGCGCATGGAGCATGTCCCAATAGGGCGGGGAAGTCAAAACAAAGTCGAAAGTCGAAAGTCCAAAGTCGAGAGCGTGAGATGCGTCACCCGTGATGACGTTGGACGTTAGACCTTCGACGGATGCTCCCAGCGCGGTGCGCTCTTCTGCAATGATTTGCCGCGCAATCTCCGCGTATTTCGGATTCAGCTCGATGCCGTAGGAGTGACGCCCGGCGCGCAGGGCGGCGACCAGCGTCGAGCCGGTACCAGCCATCGGGTCCAGCACGCATTCGCCGCGCTTGGTGAAGAATTCGATGAATTCCTGCGCCATCGTCTCCGGGAACTTGGCCGGGTGTACCAGCACGCCCTTCTTGCGCGGCGGCGGGTTATGGATGAACCAGGATTTCTGGAACTTTAGCCAGGTTTTGGGGTCGAGGTCGTTGAGGCGGTTTTGTCGAGTCATATCAGTCCAGACGTAAAACGAGATGCGTAAAACGTGATGCGTAAAACGTGATTCGTGATGCGTGATACGTGATGAGTGATGCGTGTTGCGTGATCGTCAATCGCAAATCGTAAATCGCAAATCGTCAGGGTGTGGGGCTGGCATACGAGACGGCGTACACGACCAGTTCCGAGAAGCTGACCGTCAGTGGGTCGGCGCCTGCGGATTGGGCGAAGACGCCCAGCATCCCCTGCCAAAAGAGCGGGTCACGGACGGTGAACTGGTAGCGGTCGTTCAGGAAGAAGCGCATTTCAGCGCCGGCCGCCCAAACGCCGAGCTTGACTTCGCCGGGCGCGCCGGGGGGCGCGTCGCCGCTCGGCAGCCAGTCTTGCAGCGGATAGGGCTGGCCGCTGCGGACGCGTTCCAGCCGCGCCTGACCAGCGCAATTGACGGCGTAGCGATAGTAGTCGCTGCCGGACTGGACGCGCACGAGCAAGCCGTACTGATCCTTGCCCCGGCACAGGCTGAGACTGGCGGCGACCTCGGCGTAGAAATCTCTCAACATCGGTTCCTTGCGCAGACTGAGGATGGGAATGCCTGGCTTGCTGATCGCCAGCGTCAGCCGGTTGCGCTCGACGATGGCGCTGGCGGCGTTGGATACGGCCGTGTCCCACAACTCCGGCGCGTCGAAATTGTCTGCGAAAAGCACCTCACCCAGGCCGGGGCGTTCTTCCGGTGTAGGGATGACGATCTGCGTTGGAATGGGTGTGTTCGTTTCGGTGGGAGGGAACCAGAGGATGGTGGGCGTTTCGGTTTGGGCGGAAAGTGTGGAGGTTGGGATGGGGGTGGTTGTGACGGGAGGCGGAAACAGCCCAGCGCAAGCTGTCAGCCCGAGCAATGCCAAAAATAAGAGAAGCCGCCCCGCTCTCATGGTCATTTCTGGTAGCGTCGAACAATGTTCGGGATCAGGTACTCGTTGAAGGAGCGCTGCACGCCGTAAGCTGGTTGCCAGCCCCAGTCACGGCGGGCATCGTCGTCGTTCAAGTCGGCCGGCCAGCTATCCACAATGCGTTGGCGTTTCACGTCGGGCTTGAATGTGATTTGCGCCTTTGGAAATGCCTCCACGACCAGCTCGCGGATCTGGGCCGCAGTCAGGCTGAAGCTGGTCACGTTGTAGACGCAGCGGCGCAGCTTACTCTTTGGAGCCTGTGCCAGATTCACCAGGGCTGTGACCGCATCCGGCATGGCCATGAAGGGGATGACGGCATCCTCGCGCACGAAGCAGGCATACGGTTCCCCTTTGGCAGCCGCGTGCAGCATTTCCGGGCCGTAGTCGCTCGTCCCGCCGGAAGGCACCGTAAAGGCGCTGATCAAACCAGGGAAGCGAACGCAGCGGAAGTCGAGCAGGACCGGTTGTTCGGCGGCCAGTTGCCGGTAATACTGGCTGAAGTAAGTCCCCAACAACTCGCAGTAAAGCTTGTTGCAGCCATACATGGTGATCGGATAATTCCATTCCCACTCGCGCACGCGTGGAAAGTCGGCTTTTGTCTTCAGGTTGAGCATGCCATAAGCGGCAATCGAGCTGGGAAAGATGAAAAGCACCGGTTCTTTGCGCCACTCGGACTGCTCGGCAGCCAGTTGCAAAAGTCCCATCGTTCCCTCTACGTTCACTTGATGGGCTTCGACAGGGGTGAACTCGCCTCGGGTGGAGAGCAAGGCGGCCAGGTGATAGATGGTCGTGATTTCATACTCGCTGACCAACCTGGCGAGCAAAGATTTATCCAATATGTCTCCCTGGATGTGGGTCGAAAGGTGCGCGATCTCATCGGGGGCCGGGCGAACGTCAATTGTGACGAGGCTGGTATTGCCCCCCTCGGCCAGGTTCTTTACCAGCGCCTGTCCGACCTCGCCGACGACGCCCGTGATGAGGGTAATTTTTTTGCGCATGGATGCCTCCATAGTTTTTAGAAATATTATTGAAAGACAACCAATCGCACTATGGTTGCGCTTTCGGCAACCATTATGGTTGCGCTTTCGGTTACCATTATATCAAGCGCCAGGGTGGGCTGCCACTGTCATTCATCACAACTTGCCGCCCCCCCGCAATGATATAATCCCTGCCAGGTGAGATCATGAGAAATAAGCGCATTCTGGTTATCGCTATTCTTCTAACCGCTTTTTTATTGGCGCGCCTCCCCTTTGCCGCACTGGCTGCCCCGGCTGCCCAGGTGCAGACCTATGCCACGCCGACACCCGGCGCGGACGGACGCATCATCTATGTTGTCGAGGAGGGAGATAACTGCCTGCGGATTTCTTTTATGACGGGCGTTTCGATGGAATATCTGCGCCAGACGAACCATTTGGACGAGAACTGCACTATCCGGAGCGGGCAGGAACTGGTCATCGGCATCGGCGGACCCGCAGCCGCCTCGCCGACCGCCGGCCCATCTCCCACGCCGACCCCCTCCAGCGGAGGCGCGGCGGAGGTATGTGTGGCTTTGTATAATGACGGCAATGGCGATGGCCTGCGTCAGGCGAATACGGATGCGACGGGAAATTACCTTCCAACTGGAACTGAGCCGATCGTCGAAGGCGGCGCGATCAGCCTGACCAGTCTGACCGGCACATATTCTCGAACGTTGAACACTGTCGGGGGGTATGACCCGGTCTGCTTCACAGACGTTCCGGCAGGGGAGTACTCAGTCAGCGCGGCCGTCCCGGATGGCTATAACCCGACGACAGTGCTCAATTATTCGTCGAAAGTCGCTCCCGGCGATGCAATTTACGTCAGTTTTGGGGCGCAAGCGAAATCTCAGACCCCAACTGAAAGCGGGACGCCGACGCAGTCGCCGATATTGGGCATCGTCGGCGCACTGCTCTTGTTGGGGGGGATCGGCCTGGGAATTTTTGCCTGGCGAATGAGGAAATAGACCTCTTGCATAAGTGCCAGCCTATGATGAAAATTTCTGCGGGACGGGCTCCCATGCCCGTCTTTCGGCAGCGTAGGAGCCGCCTCTACAAAATCCTGAAGACTTTTGCAAGAGGTCTAATAGCTCTCTTTTGGTTGCCAAGTACGCAACCACTTTGGTTGCCAAGTACGCAACCACTTTGGTTGCCAAGTACGCAACCACTTATCCCATCGGATGGCGCATCCGCTGGCCCCCGATCAGGTGCAGATGCAAATGGGGGACTGTCTGCCCGCCGTGCGCGCCGGTGTTGACAATCAGCCGGAAGCCGTTTTCTTGAACCCCCTCTTGTCCGGCTAATTGCTTTGCCACGCTGAACAAATGGCCGATCAGCGGCTCATCCTCAATTTCCAGATCGTTGAGCGAGGCGATGTGCCGGTTGGGGACGATCAGGATGTGCACCGGCGCGGCCGGATGGGCGTCGCGGAAGGCGGTCACTTGCTCGTCGCGGTAGAGGATCGCGCCGGGTGATTCGCCCTGGATGATCTTACAGAATATACACGGTGACATTTTAGCCAGACTCCTTAACAGTGCGACGGTCAAATCGCCGACCGCGCCGTGCGTCAGGAAGGCGCGCAATCTCGCTTGTTTCTCATCCCAGCGGGTCATGGTAGCTGCTTCTAATGCAGGGCGGACTGAAGTCTGCATTCCGTTTCCGAAAATCCCCTGGAGCGCGGGCTTTAGTCCGCAATGCTGGGCAGACTGAAGTCTGCATTCCGTTATAGGCTCTAAAGGAGCAGCTACCATCATGGTGTTGCGATCGGGATCGGCCCATAGTCAGGTGCGCAGACGATATCGTAGTATTCCAGTTCGGTGGCTTTGTTCGCCTCGGCGTAGTTGGCCGCCTCCCGGCCGATGACGCGCACGTCGTCAATGTGCTTGTCCGCGTCAGAGGACCAAAAGCGCGGCAGGACCATCAGCGGGTCGTTGACCGAATCCTCAGGCATGTACGAGGGCCGCTGCGGGTCGGGATTGTCGCTCAGCGGGATCCAATTGAACATCAATGGGCCGCGCGGGTTGATGGTAAAGCCCAGACGGTAGCCAAGCTGGCGTCCGATCTGTGCGGCGTGGGCGGTAAACCAACCGAGGGGCCAGATGTAGGCGATGGGCTTTTTGTTGAAATGCGTCTGGAAGGCGTCGATGGAGCCTTTCATTTCACCCATGATGAAATCATCAGTTGAAGACGATGTAATGCCGATGTTGTGGATCATGCCGTGAGCCTGATGGTCAACCCAGCCCTCGTTCTCCAAATTTACCTGTTGCTGCCAGAGGTCTGCGGAGCTGAGAGGGGTACTGATCCAGGCATTGACAACCGGCCAGCCCCATTGCTCCCAATAGGGGCGGAAATCAGTGTTGAAATACTCGGCGTAATGACGGTCGTCCACAACCAGCAGGACCGAACGCGGCGGGATCTTGGCGTTATTCTCCAGGAAATCGGCCAACTGTCCGATGTTGATCGCCTGGAAGTTCTGTTCGTGCAA
>Ga0210015_1001238_pt1 | contig 25551 bp, 27 predicted proteins | sample CryGeymeta201522_FD_185471 | JGI IMG/M metagenome (GOLD analysis project Ga0210015, IMG submission 185471) | Groundwater microbial communities from Crystal Geyser aquifers in Utah, USA - Crystal Geyser metaG 2015-22 (SPAdes) (version 2) | ecosystem: Environmental > Aquatic > Deep subsurface >... | reverse complement strand
ATGCGATATTGCCGATAAACACTGCGATGGACACGTAAGATGGACTACCCGTAATAACGTCGAGTTTATGGTTGATGACGAGGCAAAATTGAAGCCCCTGATGGAAGACCTTGAGAAGAGGAAATTTGCCGGTGGCTCGTATAAGTTTCCCCGTGGTGGCACCGGCGCCGGTCTTACCAACATCGTTCACACCCAGGGGTGGATTCACTGTCATACTCCGGCCATTGATGCCTCAGGTGTTGTAAAGTGCGTTATGGACGAGTTGTACGATGATTTCCAGAACATGAGATTCCCCGCTCAGGTCCGGATATCACTGGCCTGTTGCCTCAATATGTGCGGCGCCGTCCACTGTTCTGATATCGCCATTCTGGGTATTCACCGCAAGCCCCCCATGGTTGACCATGAGAATCTGGGGAATATGTGCGAGATTCCTCTGGCTGTTGCGGCGTGTCCTACGGGAGCCATCAAGCCGGCTACGGTGGATGGCAAAAAGAGTGTTGCCGTTAATAATGAGAGGTGTATGTTCTGCGGTAATTGTTTCACCATGTGTCCCTCTATGCCCTTAGCGGATGAAGAGGGAAGCGGTGTGGCCATCCTGGTAGGGGGTAAACTTTCGAACAGGATAAAACCCCCGATGTTTTCCAAGGTTGTGGTTCCCTTCCTTCCCAATGAGCCCCCCCGCTGGCCACAGACGGTTCTTGCAATCAAAAAAATCCTCTATACCTATATGGAAGATGCGAGAAAATATGAACGCCTTGGTAACTGGGCCGAGAGGATCGGCTGGGAGAGGTTCTTTGAGAAGACGGGGTTGCCGTTTACAGCGCATCTTATTGACGATTACCGTTTTGCCTACACAACCTGGCGTACCAGCACACAGTTTAAATTTTAAAAATCCCCCTTCACCCCCCTTTAGAAAAGGGGGGGAGGGGGGATTTGAAAGTTCTTTAAGAAAAGAGGTGTGAGATGGGCATAGAAGAGGATAAGCAGCTTATCGTCGAGACACTGAAGGGAAAGAAGGCAAAAACGAAGTTCTATTTGAGTGACTTCAATCATATCTTTCCTGAAAGAAAACCGAGGGATGTAAAGAAGATTGTCAATGAGATGGTATCTGAAGGTATCCTTGAGTACTGGTCAAGCGGCTCTACTACAATGATTGGTCTTAAGGGTGCGGGTGTGCAGCACGGAGCAGAGGCAGAGGGAGAAGAGTAGAGAAAGATGGTTATCGTCTGTCCAAGGGTGGTTTTCTCTGCCTTGCGGGGGAACTCAGGTAAGACCTTTTTGACGGTAGGCGTGGGGGCTTGCCTTCGCAATAGGGGGAAGAGAATAGTTCCTTTTAAAAAGGGTCCCGATTATATAGATGCCGCCTGGCTTGGGATGGCTACCGGTCGCCCCTGTCACAATCTGGATGTCTTCCTGATGGAAAGAGAGGGGGTCTTCTCTTCTTTTTTGGCCCGTCTGCCGCAAACCGATGGTGTACTGGTGGAGGGCAATAGGGGTCTCTTCGATGGGATGAATCGGGAGGGAAGTTACAGTACAGCGGAGCTTGCCAAGATGCTCCAGATGCCGGTAATTTTAATCGTGGACTGCTCTATGACGACACGCACCGCAGCCGCCATGCTCCTCGGCTGTCAACATTTCGATCCTGAGGTTGCCATAAAAGGCGTTATTCTGAATCGGATCGGAGGGACACGCCACGAGACGATTGTGCGTTCTGCCATAGAAGATAGTTGTGGAGTGCCTGTATTGGGGGCTGTTCCCAGGATAACCGGGGGAGCCTTTCCGGGAAGACATATGGGGCTGGTGCCGCCGCCCGAACACCTAGGAGCTTCCCTGGCCGTAGCTGAAGCTGCCCGGATAGCCGCCAGATATATTGACATAGATAGATTGTGGGAGGTTGCTGAGGGGTCTCCTCCCCTCACCCTTCCTGATCTGAAGGGTGAGGAAGCGGCTTGGCCTGCCTGCACATCGAGACAACCGCGGATCGGTTTCATCAGGGATTCTGCCTTTTGGTTCTACTATCCAGATAACCTCGAAGCCCTCGAAAGACTGGGGGCGTCTCTGGTAGAGTGCAGCGCCCTTGATGATGAGGAACTTCCTCCCATAGATGCCCTTTATATTGGAGGGGGTTTTCCCGAGACCCATGCAGAGTCTTTGGCTGCTAATGTTAGTTTCCGGAGGTCTCTCCATGAGGCTGTGGAGAGAGGACTTCCCGTTTATGCAGAGTGCGGTGGGCTGATGTATCTGGGGGAAAAACTGATTGTGAAGGAGAGGACGTTTCCCATGGTGGGGGTCTTCCCTTTGAACTTTGTTCTGGACAGAAGGCCGCAGGGCCATGGGTACACCATCCTCGAGGTTGATGTGCCTAATCCTTACTTTCCGACAGGGGAGATCCTGCACGGTCATGAATTTCATTACTCTCACATCCTCGATGGGGAGGAGGGGAGTTTAACTTTAGCCCTTAATGTCAGGCGGGGATACGGTATCAATGGAAGAAAGGATGGCCTGTGCTATAAGAATGTCCTGGCCACATATTCTCATCTCCATGCTTCGGGGGCAAAAAGGTGGGCCAGTGCCTTATTTGAACAGGCCCTTTTTTATAAAGATAGGGAGGATAAGTTATTTTGGGAAGGGCGACCCATCGTGGTGAACGATGTACAAGTTGTCACAGGCAATTCGGGAAGGCCGGATGCTTGTTTTCGCCAGACCCTATAAGTTTGTGTTAGTGAAACCAGTAAAAAATAAAAAGAAGAAGGAGGTAGTAAAGATATGCCGCAGTTAGAGATTGGAGGAAAGACCTACGAGGTTGATGAGGATGGTTTCCTTCAGGAGCTTGACAAATGGAACAGAGATTTTGCGCAGGGTTACGCCGGCATAGAAGGTATCGACGGGGAACTTACCGCTGACCATTGGAAACTTATAGATTACATCAGGGACTACTATACCCAGTATGGCATTGCTCCCATGATCAGAAAGCTGTGTAAGGATTGTGGCTTTAGCCTGAAGTATATATACGAAATGTTTCCTTCAGGGCCGGCAAAAGGCGCCTGTAAACTGGCGGGACTTTCTAAGCCTACCGGGTGCGTATAAATAGGAAGAATGCCTAAAGTTGGAAGTGCCTAAAGTGCCTAAAGTTAAGGTAAGGTTCCCCAACTTTAGCTCACTTCAAACTTTAGTTCACTATATTCTATAGAGTTGGGGAAGGAGATTCTATATGGATCTCATTTCTATAAAACATGAAAGTGGGCTCTGTTTTTCGGTCGGTGTCCGTGGCCATCGGTTTCTTGTGGATATGGGAGAAGATGCCGGTGGCGCTGATCAGGGTCCTTCGCCGGCGGAACTTCTGGTAGCCTCCCTGGGATCGTGCGTTGGCGCTCACATCGCCAGGTACTGCCAGACAGCGAAAATCCCTTACGAAGGGATGGAGTTAAATTTGACCTTTCAAATCGCCGAGGAGGAAAACAGGAAACTAATCTCCAGCATTGTGGGGGATATCTCTCTCCCGCAGGATCCGGGGCCGCGCTCTTCCGCTGTCTTGAGAGCAGGGCAAAACTGTATTGTCAGAAATACCCTGGCCCGGGGACCGGAGATTGATCTCGACATTTAGAGCGTTATGGTGTTGAAGAATCTCCTGATACAGAAGAAGGCTGCCATATCGAAAAGGTGGCTCGATATGATCCTGGAGGCTTATCCTCCCGAGGCGGCAAAGTTTTTCAAGCAGGAAGGCAATCGCTTTGCCAATCCGGTGGGGTATACGCTCCTGCGGGAGATAGAGCCCTTCTATATGGAACTCCTTGAGGGGTTGGATGCCGAGAAAATATCTCCCTTCCTGGACAGAATTATTAGAATCGGGGCGATCCAGGATTTTTCTCCCTCACAGGCCGTGGCGTTTGTCTACTCTTTAAAGAAGGTGATCAGGGAGGAGTTGGCTATGGAGATTCACGAAAGACGATTATATGAGGATCTCCTGAAATTTGATTCCCGCATAGATGAGCTTGCCCTTATCGCCTTCGACATCTATATGCAGTGTCGGGAGAAGATCTATGAAATCAGGGTAGATGAAGTGAGAAACAGGGTCTTCAGTTTGCTTAAAAGGGCAAATCTGATAAGTGATATTTCAGAGGAATGTGAACAAAAAATGTGAGGTATCGGCAAATGGGTTTATGGTTTTCTCTTTTTGCGGTGGTAATACTTACTTTTGTTGTTTTCATGGGTGTAGAAATGGGGAAGCTCCATTTCCTCTTTGGTCTTGTTGTGCCCTATGCGGCTTTTGCCACTTTTATTGTGGGGGTTATTAGCCGTGTCGTCGGATGGGCGAGATCGCCTGTACCTTTCCGAATAACCACGACCTGCGGACAGCAGAAATCTCTTCCCTGGATCAAGGCTGATAATATTGAGAGTCCGCACAACACACTGGGTGTTATCGCGAGGATGGCGCTAGAGGTGCTTCTGTTTCGCTCCCTCTTCAGAAACACGAAAGTTGAATTGAAAAATGATCCAAGGCTCGTATACGGTGGAGCCAAGTGGCTCTGGCTGGCCGGACTTGCCTTTCACTGGTCGTTTCTTGTTATTCTCATCAGACACTTGAGGTTTTTTACTGAGCCGGTGCCGCGCCTGTTAGGGCTTTTTGCCGGTATTGACGGGGTTTTCGAGATAGGAGTACCCGTTCTTTACATAAGCGGTTTAATCATGCTCGTCTCTGTAACCTACCTCTTTCTCAGGCGGGTTTTTATCCCCCAGGTCCGCTACATCTCTCTTGCCGCTGACTACTTTCCCTTGTTTCTGATTATTGGCGTTGGTCTGTCCGGTCTCCTGATGCGGCATTTTTTCAAGGTAGATATTTTCAAGGTAAAGGAATTAGCTATGGGATTGGTTAGTTTTCATCCCCTTATCCCTGAGGGAATAGGGATTCCCTTTTACATACATCTGTTTTTGGTCAGTGTCCTGCTGGCGTACTTCCCCTTTAGCAAGCTGATGCACTTAGGAGGCGTCTTCCTCAGTCCTACGAGGAATCTGGCGAATAACAACCGTATGAAAAGGCATGTCAACCCATGGAATTACCCTGTCAAAGTTCATACATACGAGGAATATGAAGACGAATTTAGAGACAAGATGAAAGCGGCTGGAATACCAGTGGAAAAGGAGTAGAGATGTCATCATCAGAGCTGTCTAACATTCCTGAACCGGATGAATTTATGCGAATCGCCCATAAGCCGCCCCGATCCGGGTGGATGGATATCCCTGTTGTATTCAAACCGGGGACATATTGCTTTCCTGCAAAGGCGAAAAATCTTAAGATCCTTGGGATGCCGAATCCGAGGGAATGGTCACCAACCGATGAGGACTGGAAGCTGCCGGAAAACTGGAGGGAGATCATCAGGGAAGGGTTTAAGGATCGACTTGATAAGTACCGTTCCTTTAAACTCTTCATGGATATCTGCGTGAGATGCGGTGCCTGTGCCGATAAATGCCACTTCTTTATCGGTTCCGGAGATCCCAAGAATATGCCGGTCCTCAGGGCGGAGCTTCTCAGGTCGGTATATAGAAAGGATTTCACCCTCGGGGGTAAGCTCATGGGAAGGCTTGCCGGGGCGAGAGAACTTACCCCCGATGTAATAAAGGAATGGTTCTACTACTTTTACCAGTGTACCGAGTGCCGCCGCTGCTCGGTCTTCTGCCCTTATGGTATTGATACGGCGGAGATCACGATGATGGGCAGGGAACTCCTCCATCTGCTCGGTTTGGGTATCAACTGGGCCATGGAGCCGGTGGCAAATTGCTTCAGGACAGGGAATCACCTGGGGATTCAGCCCCATGGATTCAAGGATACCCTCGAATTTTTTGCCGAAGACATAGAAAATATAACGGGTATCAAAATAGATGTGCCACTTAATAAAAAGGGCGCCGAGATCCTCTTTGTTACGCCTTCTGGTGATTACTTTGGCGATCCGGGTACTTACACCTGCATGGGGTACATGATGCTCTTCCATGAACTGGGACTTGATTATACCTGGAGCACATACGCCTCGGAAGGTGGAAACTTTGGCTTGTTTACCTCCCATGAGATGATCAAGAGGCTCAATGCCAAGATATATGCCGAGGCGAAGAGGTTGGGGGTGAAGTGGATCCTCGGCGGGGAATGCGGCCACATGTGGAGAGTCATGCATCAGTATATGGACACGATGAATGGCCCGGCGGACTTTCTTGAGATGCCGACTTCTCCGATTACGGGAACACGGTTCGAGAACACCAAATCCACAAAGATGGTGCATATCATGGAGTTTACCGCCGATCTCATCAGGCACAATAAATTGAGATTGGATCCCGGGAGAAATAATAATCTGATTGTGACCTTTCATGATTCCTGCAATCCTGCAAGGGCGATGGGGATAATTGAGGAACCGCGGTATGTTATCCGGAATGTGTGTAACCATTTCTATGAGATGCCGGAAAATACCATCAAGGAACAGACGTTCTGCTGTGGAGGCGGGGCCGGCCTGGGCACTGACGAAAATCTGGACATGAGGCTACGAGGGGGTTTTCCGAGGGGAAACGCCGTCAGGTATGTCCAGGAGAAGTACGGGGTGAACCGCCTTGCCTGTATGTGTGCGATTGACAGGGCAACTCTTATTCCTGTCTGTGACTACTGGGCTCCCGGGGTGCTCGTTACCGGCATTCATGAGATGGTAGCGAATGCGCTGGTGATGAAAGGTGAGAAGGAGAGAACCACCAATCTCCGGGGTGAACCGCTGCCAGGAAAGGAGGAGTAAGGGCTAACGTACGATACAGCTAAGATCGTGGCAGGAATAATTATCTTCCTCTGTTTAATAACCTTTCCTATCTGGTATAATGTAACAGGAGGAAAGGCAGAGTATGTGCCTGACCTCAAGATTGTCACCCAGGAGAAACAGTGTGTAGAATCCAAGGGGTACATGAGGAACAATCACATGCAGTTGCTGAATGAATGGAGAAATACAGTTGTCCGGGAGGGTAACAGGGTATATGTGGCCTCTGATGGGAGGAAGTATGATATGAGTCTATCCAGGACATGCCTGAAATGCCATGTGAATAAGGCTGATTTTTGCGATAAGTGCCACAACTACGTGGAGGTGGCGCCTACCTGCTTCAATTGCCACGTCGTCCCGGAGGAGAAAAAGTCATGAAGACCGACAGAAGAGGATTCTTAAAGATAGGAGGGCTTGGGATACTGGGTTTTGCCGCCAGACCTCTTGTGGATGTCCTTTTAAGAGGCGATCTGGTAGAAGCTTCCCCTGCCCCCGATACCTTGGCGGGGAAAAGATGGGCCATGGCCGTCAATGTGAGCAAGTGCAAGGAAGGATGCCGGGATTGTATCGTCGCCTGCCACAGTGTTCATAATGTCCCCGATTTGGGCAATCCCAAGGACGAGGTCAAGTGGATATGGACCGAGTCCTATAAGAAGATATTTCCCGAACAGGAACAGGAGTTCGACGCCAGAGGTGGTAAACCTGTTGTTGTACTGTGCAATCACTGTGATAATCCTCCCTGTGTGAGGGTTTGTCCCACAAAGGCTACCTTTAAGAGAAGCGATGGGATTGTCATGATGGACTATCATCGCTGTATTGGTTGCAGATTCTGTATGGCTGCATGTCCGTACGGTTCAAGGAGTTTGAACTGGAGGGACCCCCGGCCTTTTATTAAGAAGATTAATCCGGAGTTTCCCACGAGGACGAGGGGGGTTGTAGAAAAATGCGATTTCTGTGTGGAGAGGCTCGCCAAGGGTCTTATTCCGGCGTGCGTGGAGGCATGTAAGGAAAAGGCGTTGGTTTTTGGTAATCTGAAGGAATCCGGTGCGGAAATAAGGGAGATTCTCCGGGCAAATCATACTATCCGAAGAAGACCGTGGTTGGGCACGGGACCACAAATCTACTATATTGTATGATGGTTCAAGGTTCAAGGTTCAAGGGTTTTGAACCCCTGAACCACTGAACTCCTGAACCCTCGTAAATTGTGTGAGGGCTTATGTTAGAGAAGGCGCTTATCGGGAGTAAGAAGTATTACGGGTTGGTTACGCTGTTGCTCATTATTATCGGGGCAGGTTTCTATTTTTACCTCAGGCAGTTGAGTTACGGTTTGGGGATAACGGGGATGAGCCGGGATGTTTCCTGGGGTCTCTACATTACCCAGTTTACCTTCCTGGTGGGTGTTGCCGCTTCGGCGGTGATGGTGGTTTTGCCCTATTACCTGCATAATTACAAGATATTCGGGAAGATTACCATCCTGGGAGAGTTTCTGGCCGTGGCCTCTGTGGCGATGTGCTTAACATTCATTATTGCGGACCTCGGGCAGCCGGCGCGGGCGTTTAACGTGTTACTCTATCCGACTCCCACCTCCATTCTCTTTTGGGACATGGTTGTTTTGAATGGTTATCTTCTCCTGAATATTGTGATTGGTTGGACCGTCTTAGCCTCGGAGCGAAAATCAGTGCCCCCACCGGCCTGGGTCAAACCCCTGATATATCTCTCTATCCCCTGGGCCGTCAGTATCCATACGGTTACCGCCTTCATTTACGCCGGTATTCCGGGAAGGGGTTTCTGGCTCACCGCTATTATGGCTCCTCGTTTCCTGGCCTCGGCATTTGCCAGCGGACCGGCTCTTCTTATCCTGATGTGCTTTATTGTGAGAAGGTTTACCAGGTTTGATCCGGGAAAGGAGGCCATACAAAGTCTCGCCAAGATCGTTGCCTATGCCGTGGCGGTCAGTGTGTTTTTCGTACTGCTCGAGATATTTACCGTTTTCTACAGTCAGATACCGGAACACATGCACCACTTCGAGTACCTCTTTTTCGGCATGGAGGGGCATGAAAAGCTTGTACCGTGGATATGGACTTCTGCCATACTTGCCATTCTTTCTCTCATTCTTCTGATTAACCCTGTCACACGAAGGAAGGAAGGTATCCTCGCAATGACTTGTGTAGCGGTCTTTGCCTCCCTCTGGATAGAGAAGGGACTTGGTCTCGTGATCACCGGGTTTATCCCCTCTCCCTTAGGCAGGGTATTTGAATATTCGCCCACGGGACCTGAGGTAATAATTACCCTCGGAATCTGGGCGATGGGTTTTTTGATCCTTACCATCCTTTATAAGATAGCTGTGACGGTTAAGGAGGAGATATCAACATAGAGAGAAAAAAATAGATTACATAAGGAGGTGTGAGAGGAAATGGCGTATGTGGTAAAAATTGACAAGGAAAAGTGTGATGGAGATGGGGCATGCGTTGAGAATTGTCCGGTAGAAGTCTTTGTGATTGGCGATGATGGTAAATCGGATCCAATAAATCAGGATGAGTGCATCGGCTGTGAAACATGTATGGAGGTATGCGAACAGGGAGCCGTAACCGTTGAAGAGGTGTAAAAATCTCCATTTCCCTTAAGAGATTCTGAGGACGGGGAATTATGGTGAGAATGTTGAGGAAAGGAGAGAAAATATGAGTGAGATAGGACATGGCGGCAAAGAGATTGTGGAAAGGATATTACAACCAAAGGAAGCTGTCCAAAAGATTAAGGGATTAAAATCTGTTCCCATTGGAAGCCAGATGGCAAATGAGGTTATAAACATTGCCTATGGATGGTTTTCGCCCCTAAAAGGATTCATGAATAAAGCCGATGCCGATGCCGTATGCAACAGCATGAGGTTAACCGATGGAACCGTATGGAGCATTCCCATCATCTTTGATATGGGTGATCAGGAGATAGCGGATTACGGTGTTAAAGAAGGGGATACCGTACTTTTAACCTATCAAGATAACCCCCTGGCTATATTGGAAGTGGAGGAGATCTGGGGTTACGACATAGCTAATATGTGCAAGTGCGTTTACGGCACAGGAGACCCCAAGCATCCAGGGGTAAGCAGGACATGTAACTATAAGAACAAGTTTTTGGGTGGTCCCATCACCCTGGTGAATCGCCCCAGGATTAATCCACCTTATGAGCCCTATTTTATTCCACCCCTGGAAATGAGAAAGAGGTTTAAAGAAAAGGGTTGGGTGAAGGTTGTGGCCCATCAGACCAGAAATGTACCCCATACCGGCCATGAATGGCTTATGAAAGGGGCGTGGTTGCAAGCCTATGCCGATCTTCCCATTGATAAACCCCTGGTCGGGGTGCTGGTTAATGCGATCATTGGGGAAAAACGGAAAGGCGATTATATTGATGAGGCGATCATCCTGACTCAGGATGAATTGAGAAAGTCCGGTTATTTTGGGGACCATAACCATATGACATCTCTTACCTTCTGGGATATGCGATATGCGGGACCCAAAGAGGCCATATTCCATGCCATGCTGAGAACAAATCTGGGTGTGAGTCACCATATGTTCGGGAGGGACCATGCCGGGGTTGGTACCTATTATGGAGCTTATGATGCCCATGAACTCTTGGAATCGGTTAGGGATGACCTGAGCATTACCCCCGTCTATTCCATGAACTGGTTGTACTGCCCCCACTGCGGAGAGGTCACCTCGGAGGGTCTTTGCAACCACAGGAAGGAGTGGCAGAAATTCAGCGGCACCCTCATCAGGAGTATTGTGGATGATGGGGTGAAGCCGCCGCGCCTGATATTCAGGCCCGAGGTCTTTGATCTGGTGATGGAATGTGCTGAAAAATATGGTTTTGGTTCTCCCTTTGTTACAGATGAATATCTGAAAAGAAGAACACCTGTTTTCACAATTCCACCACTGTCTTGAGGAAGTTACAAGTTACAAGTTAGAAGTGGGAAGTTAAGGAAGTTAGAAATTGTTTTAACTTTAGGCACTTCCAACTTTAGGCATTTCTAACTTAGAAAAGAGGAGGTAACGTTATGGCTGAAGAGAAGTATCCCATCAATATCTGGGTAAATGAGGAGAGGTATGAAAAAATTAGAAGCGCCGGTCTGGCAAACCTGTGTGAGGAGATGCTGGCGGGTTTAAAAGTTATCAGGGCTTATGCCAACGATGCACAGAAGGATAAGATACTAAAGCTTTTTCCCACGGCAAAATTCGACAGCGCCACAACCAAGAGTATCGAACTTCTTCCCAGGAAGGTAAAGGATAAGATATTTGATCTGATTGTGGAGAAAAAGAAAGTGGACGTGATGGAGGAGTTCTTGAAGCGACAGAGCTAAAGATAGAGGGTGGAGTGGAGGATAAAGTTACATTGGAGAGGAGGTGTAGGGGAGGTAAGCGGTATAAGTGAAGGAAATAAAATAGCCGGTAGTAGAAAGAATAAATCATTTAAGGAGGTAAAAAAACGATGCCAAGTTATGTTATTGCTGAGAAATGCGATGGCTGCAAAGGGCAGGATAAGACGGCATGTATGCATATCTGCCCCAACGATTTAATGGTCTTGAACAAAGATACGATGAAGGCATACAACCAGGAGCCTACCTATTGCTGGGAGTGTTACTGTTGTGTAAAGATATGTCCACAGCAGGCTATGGACGTAAGGGGTTATGCTGACTTTATGCCCCTCGGCGCCGCCTCAACTCCTCTCCGGGGATCAGAAGACATCATGTGGACGATCACCTTCAGGGATGGAAGAATAAAGAGGTTTAAGTATCCAACAAGAACTACACCAGAGGGTTCAATAAAGCCACTGGAGGGATTTTCCGAGGCAAAGGTAGCAGATTTGGCCAATCAGTTTCTCCTCGGAGAGCCTGACATAATGGGAGTAAAAGAGCTTCCAACAAAGAAATAAAAAGGAAAGGAGAAATGACCATGAGAGAGTTTGCAACAGAAGTTGTGGAGACTGATGTATTGATACTCGGTGGAGGAATGGCCGGCTGTGGTGCTGCAGTGGAAGCCGCCTACTGGGCAAAGCCGCTGGGTTTAAAGGTAACACTTGTAGAGAAGGCCGCCATTGACAGAAGTGGTCCTGTTGCGATGGGACTTTCTGCCCTTAATACATACATGGGAATGGATGGAAAAGTGACCCATGATTCTCATACACCTGAAGACTTCGTAAAGTATGCAGCTAATGACCAGATGGGTCTGACAAGGCAGGACCTCGTCTATGATATTGCAAGACATGTGGACTCAACCGTCAGACACTTTGATAAATGGGGACTTCCTATATGGAAGGATGAGGCCGGAAATTACGTAAAGTCAGGTGCTTGGCAGGTAATGATATCCGGCGAGAGTTACAAGGTCATCGTGGCAGAGGCGGCAAAGAATGCCATCGGAATGGACAATATATATGAGAGGGTCTTTATCACACATCTGCTGAAGGATGAGAAAGAACCCGACAGGGTCTGTGGCGCAATTGGCTTTAGCGTCAGGGAAGAAAAGATCTATGTGTTTAAGGCTAAGGCAACTATCGCTCTGATGGGTGGCGCGGTCCATGTATTCAGGCCAAGGTCCCAGGGTGAAGGCTTTGGGAGGTCCTGGATGCCGCCATTTTTAGCAGGAGCGGCTTATGCCACCATACTTCAGGCAGGGGCCGAGCTTACCCAGATGGATGTGACACTTGTCCCACCAAGGTTCAAAGATGCATATGGTCCTGTTGGGACATTCTTCCTGCTCTTTAAGACACCTGCAACAGATGCCTATGGGGGGCCATACGTTGGTGCGTATGGGTCCGAGACAGACAAGTGGGCGCCTTATTCAAAGCTAAAGCCCTGTCCAACCCCTGTGAGAAACTACGAGATGATACTTGCAACGAAGGAGGGCAAGGCACCACTAATGATGCATACAGAGAAGGTAACAGATAGGATAAAGAAGGAGGTAACAGACCCGAAGGAGCAGAAGAAGGCTTTAAAAAAGTTTGAAAATGAGGCCTGGGAGGACTTCCTCGATATGACAATCTCAGGCGCCACAAACTGGGCTGCCCATAATGTTGATCCAATGGAAAAACCGATGGAGCTTCAGTTGGGAGACCCTGTCTTCATAGGGTCACATGCCTGCTTGTGTGGTGCATGGGCATGTGGTGCTCCTGAGCTTATGCCGGCACAATACAAGGCAGACTTCCCTGCCCAGTATAACTGTATGACCACTGTTATGGGTCTATTCACAGCAGGTTGCGGGTTGGGTGCAAGTCCCCATAAGTTTTCAAGTGGCTCCCATGTATCTGGAAGGATTGCAGCAAAGTCAGCAGTGAAGTATGCCAATGACAAGAAGGGCTATACGCCAACGCTGTCTGATACTACGATAGGCAAACTCAAGGAAACAGTATTGAGACCCATTGCCCTCTATGAAGAGAAGAGCGCATATACAACGGTTCCTGATGTGAATCCTAACTATATCTCCCCGCATAATTTCCTGTTCAGGCTGCAAAAGATAATGGGGGAATATGCAGGTGGATGGGAGACGAATTATGGGACATCTGACAAGATGCTCGAGACCGCCCTCTGGAAATTGGGCTTCTGTGAAGAGGATATAGAAAAGATTGCTGTCAAAAACCTTCATGAGCTAATGAGGGCATGGGAGGCAATACACAGATTGTGGGTTGCAGAGGCATGCGCAAGGACAAGGCTTGCCAGGAAGGAGTCAAGATGGCCTGGATATTACCATAAGTACGATTACATGAAGCTGGATGAAGGCAAGAAACACTTTATAAATGTGAAATATGATGCTGATAAGAAGGAATGGAAGGTCATCGAAAGGCCAATGATCCCTATTATTTAAGGGAGATGTATCATTGGGGGCGACTTGAAGGTCGCCCCCGCATTTTATTAAAGGTAACTACTCAGGCACAAAGTGGCAAAGGCACATAGGCACAAAGCAGAGCGGAGCAGAGTCGTTTCCTTGTTTTTTCCTTCTTTGTGCCTTTGGTGCTTTGTGCCTACCTGAATAGTTACTAAATGACCTATGAATGAAGAGTATGCTTAAAAAACGCCAGGCACTATCCCTGGAAAGCAGATTCAAATTCTCATGTCACAATGAGATTTCCTGTTTTAACACATGCTGCGCTGATATAAATATCTTTCTCATGCCTTATGATATCCTGAGGATGAGAAGGGCTATGGGGTTGTCTTCGGGAGAATTCTTAAAGGGATACACCATTCCACTCTTAGCAGATGAGGGATTGCCTTTAGTAGTGCTTAAGATGATGGAGGATGAAAATAAGATATGTCCTTTTGTTACCTCTAGTGGATGTAAGATATACCAGGATAGGCCATGGTCGTGCAGGATGTATCCCGTATTTCCCTCTTCTTCAGGAGAAGAAGGGTTTTTTATAGCAGAAGGGAACTCATGCCTTGGGTGTAAAGAGGAAAAATGGTGGACAATAGAAGGGTGGAAGAAGGATCAGGGGATCGATATCTATGATAAAATGAACGAATCTTATGAGGAGATCACCTTACATGATTATTTTCTGAAGGGGAATAAACTTGATCCAGGAAAGTCGAAGATGCTTTATATGGCCTGTTATGACCTCGATGAGTTTGAGAGATTTCTTTTTCAAACCAGGTTTTTTGATGTCTATGATGTGGACAATGGGGTTATTGAGAAGATAAAAGAAGATGAAGAAGAACTCCTTAGTTTTAGCTATAGATGGATAAGATTCAATCTCTTCGGGGAAGATACATTAAGACTCAAAGATAAAACATTTGATAAGATTTTGCAGGCCAAGAGGAAAGAATAATGTAACCGTAGGGGCAGACCTGCGTGTCTGCCCCCTTGAAGATTAAGACAGAAAGGATTAATCCATGTTGATGGATATGGGTACCGTAGAACCTGTTAAGCGTACACTGGATTCTAAATTCAAATTCGGATGTCATAATGATATGAGCTGCTTTACTAGCTGTTGTAGCCGTACAAGTATAATTCTTACCCCCTATGACATAGTAAGGATGAAAAATAGGATGGGAATCTCTTCAGGAGATTTCCTTGAGAAATACACCTACACCTATATTGATGAGGAGATCTCACATCCTTATGCAGTGCTTGAGGTGATGGATGACAATAAAGAGGGATGTCCATTTGTTACACCCAAGGGCTGCAGTATTTATGAAGACCGGCCTTCTAACTGTCGTTATTATCCTGTCGGTCAAGGTATCATGATAATTGGCTCAGAGGAAGGACCGGTAAATGAAGAATTCTACTTCTTTATAAGAGATCCAAATTGTCTTGGTTATCAGGGAGACAGAGAGTGGACGATAGAGAGTTGGAGGATTGAACAGGGAGCTGACCTATATGATGAGATGAACAGGGAGTGGAAGGAGATCCAGTTGAGGAGGAACACATCTGAGCAGTCCAAACTCGAGTCAAATAAACAGGCCATGCTTTATATGGCAAGTTATGATATAGATAAGTTCAAAAAATTTGTTTTTGAGAGCAAATTTCTTGATATCCTTGAGATTGATAAGGAGGAGGTCGAAAAGATAAAGATTGATGAAATAGCGCTAATGAAGTTTGGATTCAAATACCTGAAATTTATCCTTATGCTTGAGAACACGTTGAAAGTAAAGGAAGAATATAAAAATAATCACATAAATTCGTAAGTTAGGAGGGACATGGTGGAGAGAGAAGTTTTTGGCAAAGGTATTCTTGTTGTCGGAGGGGGGATCAGTGGGCTCACCACGGCTCTTGAAGTTGCGGAAACTGGATACAGGGTCATCCTTGTGGAAAAAGAGGCTTTTCTTGGGGGAAGGGTCGCCAGACTGAATAAATACTATACGAAACTCTGTCCTCCAAGCTGCGGACTTGAAATAAACTTCAAGAGAATAAAACGTAACCCGAATATTCAGTACTTTACACTGGCAGAGGTAGAATCGGTTTCAGGCGAGGAAGGGAATTATGATGTAGCGATCAGAGTTCAACCCAGGTATGTTAACGATAACTGTACCGCCTGCGGAGAATGTGAGAAGGTCTGTGTTACAGAAATCGAAAATGATTTTAACCTGGGGATGGACAAGACCAAAGCTGCTTATCTTCCCTACCACATGGCTTTCCCCATGAAATATGTGTTAGCCCCTGAGATCATTGGAACCGATGAGGCAAAGAGGTGTTTGGAAGCCTGTAAGTATAACGCTATTGATTTGGAAATGCAGCCCGAGACTATCAATGTCAAGGTTGGTTCTATAGTTGTTACTACCGGCTGGAAACCGTATGATGCTGCAAAAATAGACAATCTGGGTTTTGGAAAATACGAAAATGTAATAACCAATGTTATGATGGAAAGATTGGCGGCTCCCAATGGGCCTACGAATGGAAAGATATTACGGCCATCTGATGGGAAAGAGGTCAAGAATGTCATATTTGCACAGTGTGCCGGATCAAGGGATGAGAATCATCTGCCATATTGTTCAGCCGTATGCTGTTTGGCATCTCTGAAACAGGCAACGTATGTACGGGAGCAGGATCGGGAATCGAAGGTCACCATTTTTTATATAGATGTAAGGGCAATTGGAAGATATGAAGACTTCTATACAAAGGTTCAGAGTGATGAAAATGTGTCATTTATTAAGGGAAAAGTAGCAAAGGTTGAAGAAGACCCAGCTACCAAAGACCCGATAGTGGAAGTGGAAGATACCCTGTCAGGTGAGAAGATCAGGGCAAAAGCGGACCTGGTTGTTTTAGCCACAGGGATAGTTCCAAATATGTCGGAGAATAAAATCCCTTTGAATATAACTTGTGACGAATTTGGATTTGCAGTCTCCGATCCATCTAAGACAGGTATATACGCAGCCGGTTGTGCCAGGAGACCCGTAGGGGTTGCTGGGGCGGTTCAAGATGCAACAGGGGCAGCCCTGAAGTCCATTCAAAGTACTTTAAGGAGGTAACCAATGGATAAGAAGATCGGGGTTTACATATGCAGTGGTTGTGAGATTGGGGAATCTCTTGACATAGAAGCTCTAGCCGGTCTGGCAAGCTCTAAATACAAAGTTCCGGTATGCAAGAACCACCCCATGTTATGTGGCGAGGAAGGTTCTTCCCTTATAAGAAGTGATATAGAGAAGGAGGGGGTTAATACTGTTGTCATTGCTGCCTGTTCCCCAAGAGAAAAGACCAATGTTTTCTCATACGATCCTACGGCTATTAGTATGGAGAGAATCAACCTGAGAGAACATGTCGCATGGTGTCATACCCCAAATGATGAAGATACTCAGATGCTGGCGGAAGACTATATGAGGATGGGGATCGCTAAGGCACAAAAGATGGCCACTCTAGAACCTTTTAGTGAAGAGATAAATAAAACGATTCTGGTAGTGGGTGGTGGAATAACAGGAATAACATCAGCGCTTGAGGCAGCCAAAGCTGGAAAAGATGTAGTTCTTGTTGAAAAGGGACCTGAGCTTGGCGGATGGATGGCTAAGATATGGAAACAGTATCCTAAAACCCCACCATACCTCGAGCTTCAGGAGACGGGAATTGACTCAAAAATCAGAGAGGTAAAGTCCAATACAAAGATTAGGATATATACCGGTGCCAAGATAGAGAAGACGGAAGGTGCCCCTGGTTTATTTGATGTTACTATAAGCCAAAATGGAAAGTCTGAGACAATAAGGGTAGGATCGATAGTTGAGGCTACCGGTTGGCAGCCTTACGATGCCAATAAACTCGGACATCTGGGTTTTGGTAAGAGCCCCAACGTGGTAACAAATATCATGATAGAAGAGATGGCATCAAAAGGGAAATTTGCCCGTCCATCTGATGGTAAAGAGGCTAAGAGTGTGGCATTTATCCAGTGTGCAGGGTCGAGAGACAGCAATCACCTGCCGTATTGCTCCTCGTATTGTTGTCTTACTTCACTAAAACAGGCCGCATATATAAGGGAACAGGACAGCGATACGAAGGTTTATATACTCTACAAAGACATAAGAACCCCTGCTCAATATGAGCTTTTTTATAAGAAGGTACAGGAAGATGCCGGCGTTTTTCTGACGAAAGGTGAGGTAGTAGGGGTTTCGGAAGACTCTGATAAGAATCTCATCATAGACGTGGATAACACCTTACTTGGAGACAGGATACAGATAAAGGCCGATATGGTTGTTCTGGCAACGGGTATGGTCCCATCCGCTGGGATACAGGTGAAAGACTTGGCATTAGAAGAACCAGAGGGGACTTCTGATGAGAAGAAAAAAGAGGAAGAGGTACCAAAAGATTTTATTATACCATCGGATATTTTGAATCTGAGTTACAGACAGGGACCGGAACTGCCCAGTTTGAAATACGGGTTCCCTGACTCCCACTATATATGTTTCCCATACGAGACTCGGAGGACAGGTATATATGCTGCCGGATGTGTGAGGCAGCCTTTGGATAGTGCTGACTGTGTGGATGATGCTGCAGGTGCTGCTTTGAAGGCTATCCAGTGTGTTGAACTTACTGCTCAGGGAAAAGCAGTCCATCCAAGAGCAGGGGATATGAGCTATCCGGAGCTATACATGTCGCGGTGTACCCAGTGCAAGAGGTGCACGGAGGAGTGTCCGTTTGGTATGTACAACGAGGACGAAAAGGGCAATCCCTTGCCCAACCCCACCAGATGTCGCAGATGTGGTATCTGCATGGGGTCATGCCCGGAGAGGATTATATCCTTTAAGGACTATTCAGTTGATATCATCGGGTCCATGGTGAAGGCCATAGATGTTCCGGAAGAGGATGAGGAGAAACCAAGGGTCGTGGCCTTTCTCTGTGAAAACGATGCATATCCTTCCATGGATATTGTAGGTCGGAAACGTCTCTCCTACAATCCCTATATGAGGGTTATCCCTTTAAGATGTTTAGGCAATGTTAATATCGTATGGATTGCCGATGCCCTTTCCAAAGGTATAGATGGGGTTCTCCTTATAGGGTGCAAATACGGTGATGACTATCAGTGTCACTACATAAAGGGGAGTGAGCTGGCAAGCTATAGGATGGAAAAGATTAAAGAGACTCTGGACAGACTTCGCCTTGAATCTGATAGGATACGCATCCTGGAACTATCCATTGATGAGTACGATAAACTTCCTGGGATCTTCGATGATTTTATGGAAACGATAGAAAGGGTTGGTCCAAACCCATATAAGGGTTTCTAGACGTTTCAAGTAGGCACAGAGGGGCAGGGGGCACAAAGGCACAAAGAAAAGAGGTGAAAAAATGGCAGATAGACAGCTCATAGAACCAGACATGAATTTTGTTAAAAAGTTAGCAGGCTTTGGGGGGGACACACTTAAGAAGTGTTTTCAATGTGCAACATGCTCGGTTGTGTGCAATCTGTCACCTGAGAGGAACCCTTTCCCCAGAAAAGAGATGATATGGGCTTCCTGGGGGTTGAAAGACAGACTTCTGACTGACCCCGATGTATGGCTCTGCCATCAGTGTAATGACTGTTCTACTTATTGTCCAAGAGGAGCAAAGCCTGGTGATGCTTTAGCGGCAATTAGAAACTATAGCTTTATGCACTATGCTTCTCCAGGATTTTTGGGTAAGGCATTGAGTCAGGGAAGGTATTTGCCCCTTCTATTGGCATTCCCCATTGTTTTGTTCCTCTTTTTGCTGGGAATTACCGGTCATCTGAATATACCAGAGGGAGAGATTGTTTTTAAAAAGTTTGTCCCTCATACAATAGTTGATCCTGTCTTCATCCTCGTCTCTATCTTGGTATTTATATCTATTGTTGTAGGGGTCAAAAGATTCTGGAAAGGTATGAAGGATGGCGTCCACCCCAGTGAATCTCGAAATCTATCCTTATTGGATTTTGTAAAGTCTCATGTGATCCCGGTTCTTGTTGATGTTTTTAAACATTCAAAATTCAAGGATTGTGAAGAAAACAGACCCAGATATCTTGCTCACCTCATGATCTTTTACGGGTTCATAGCCCTGGCAATAGTGACGGGAATCGTATTTATCGGCATATACTTACTTGGTCTCCATGAGATGCTGCCTCTAAGCCAGTTAAATCCCATAAAACTATTTGCAAACCTTGGAGCCATTGCTCTCTTTATAGGTTGTACACTCGTAATATCCAATAGACTCAAGGCAGAAGAAGATAAGAGCAGGAGCACATACCTTGACTGGATATTTGTCATAATAGTATATCTGGTAGCCATCTCGGGGATACTTACGGAAGTTACAAGATTGTTTGATGTTGCTGTCTTAGCCTATCCTTTTTATTTTGTTCATCTTGTCTTGGTGTTTTATCTTATAGCCTACCTGCCATTCTCAAAATTTGCCCATTTTATTTACCGAACTGTGGCGTTGGTTTATGCCAGTTATTCGGGGAGGGAGAAGTAATTGTTACGAATGTATCCACTGCCGTATGCGAGGCACGACTTTTGATAGCCAGTCATTTGAGCCCCTCAGTCTTATGAACTGTTTAAAAAGACTGTCTGTCAATTGAAGAACCCTGTTATACAGGTATACCTTTTCAATCACAGCCCCTTCCATATCCTTTCGGGATTCTACGTGCCCCGATTGGGGCACCTTGAGACCTGATATGCTCAAACCCTCTCCTTTGACCGTAAAATTCGATTCAAAGTCATTGCCTTTATAGACAAGATTGATCTCTGTGACAACAGCCCCCTTCCTCAGTGCCATGATACCTTCTTCCAGACCTGCATCATCCCCTTGTATAGTGATGCTTTCCAACACTTCTTTCCGTAAATTTTCAAGGACAATACGATTCCCAATCTCAAGGGACATGGGTTCCTGTACTATTTCATTTATTGTATTCTGTTCGTTTTCGATGAGAAACCATAACCACGTCAGGAACTCATAACCCAAAAATTTGTAACGGTTAAAGGCTACAGAAATATCAAGCATTGTTTACCCCGTGAAGTTTGTAGGAGAAAGCTTTGCCAGATTATCACGTTCTCCATCGGAAAGACCCATTGTAAGATCGGCTAATGTAAATGGGAATAGCCTGATAAGGGAGAGTTGGAAAGACTGTAAAAACAGTGTTTCCAACTCTTCATTGGCAGATTTCAGATTTGAAAAAAAACACAAAGAAGACGAATCATAGTCCCATATCAAATCATATAAATGGGGTGTGGATGGAATACGCAGCATAAGGGTATCTGTGACATGATCCTTAACAATCTTCTTTTCATCTCGTGTTAAAAACTGTCTTTCGCTTTCAGTGAGCCGTTTAGCTGCCTCTATGGCATAATGTTTTCTGATTGTCTTTTGGGGTATTGCCTTTTTGTCTATCCTCAGGGAAAAGACCATGTGAGTGCCGATTACAAAGGAAGATCCCCTGAAATCAGGCATAAAAGGATTCTCAAAAGATGTCCATCCTACTTTCTTTTCTGAAATGTCTTCATCAACATCTTTGATGACATTTTCTTTGAGACCCTTAGCGATTGTGTCAAGAATAGGCTCTTCAATCTTCCCTTCGACCTTGTAACGGGTTACAGATACAGTAGACGACAACAGACCCATATATTCTTTCCGCCCTTCAATGATTTAAGATGCCAATACTTCTATCACGCTCTTTTTCTCTTTGCAAGATATAACTTATTTCTTCATCATCTTTTCGAGCAGTACAGTCCCTGGGGGTAGGCAGTTATAATATCAGGGATAGACTAGAGGTCAGAAAATACCCTTCAAGGAATAAAATTGTTTGGCTTGACGGATTCCCCCTTTCTTGTTAGCATATCTTACTACATAAATTCTCTCCTGTAAGAACAGGTATCAACAATCTACTTTTGAAACAAGAGGTTAAATGATTCCCTTAAGGGATGAAAATCCCTCCAGCACTATCCCCTTTATCAATACTGCTTTTATCTTAGCCAACATTTATGTCTTCATCTATCAAAACTTTTTTGTGCCAGGTGGTAGTAGCCCTCTCTTTTTTCGATTGGGCAGCATCCCTTATGAATTTACCCATTTTGTAGACATTCCTCCTCAATCCTTAGTCCCTGTGCCTTTGACTATTTTTACAGCAATGTTCATGCATGGTGGCTGGATTCACCTCATAAGCAATATGCTTTTTCTGTGGGTTTTTGGTAATAATGTTGAGGATGTGCTCGGTCATATTAAATATCTGTTTTTCTATATAGTATGCGGGGTTCTTGCGTCTTTACTTCACATATTCACCAATATCAATTCCCAGGTTCCAAGTATCGGTGCCAGTGGTGCTATAGCAGGGGTGATGGGAGCATATCTGTTCCTCTTTCCAAAGGCACGCATCAAAACTCTTGTGATATTTATTATATTCATAAAAATCTTAAGGCTCCCCGCAATAATCATACTCGGTTACTGGATATTAATACAGATATTGAGCGGATTTGCTGAAACTGGGCTCCCTAAAGGTGCTGGTATAGCCTGGTTCGCCCATATAGGGGGGTTTTTTTCTGGGTTTTTCCTCATTATGATAATGAAGAAACGAAGAAGACCCTATCGGAAAATTAGGGGCAGGAAATAGTATTTAGGAAGGCAACCTATGAGGATGAAATCTTAATCTTTTCTGTTGAGGAAAAGAGAATAACCTATCATCTTGTAGACGAGTTTAGCTGCAAGAAAATCAGGGGCAATTAGACCGGGGATAGGACAAAGTTCCATCACATCGAACCCCACAATATCCCTGTTCTCTGCTACTTTTCTTATAATATTCAATAATTCATGCCAATCCAACCCTCCAGGCTCAGGCGTGCCCACCGAGGGCATAATACCTGGATTTAAAACATCGAGGTCCAGGGTTATGTAAACGTGCTGAGAAAGATGGGATATCATCTCCTCCATCCACCCTTCTCCCTTCACAACATCCTTCTCAAAGAATACGGAAAGCCTTCTCGTTTCAATAAATTCCATCTCTTCTTTGGAAAGGCTTCTAATGCCTACCTGCACGGTAGATGCATAATCCAGGACCCTTCTCATAACAGTAGCATGATTGTATTTAGTATCACAGTAGGTATCCCTCATATCAGCATGGGCATCTATCTGGATAACGCTGAGGTCTTTATACTCTTCTGAAAAAGCCTTTACAGCCCCAACACTAAGGGAATGCTCTCCTCCCAGCATTATCAGTAACTTTTTTTTCTTGTTAAAGAGGGAAACAGTATCGTAGACCCTTTTAAACATCCCTTCCGGCCCAGACATGTCCGGCTCCAGCTCTTTTAGGGTATGTATGCCAACCCTGTAGGGCTCTGAATTAAGTTCCTGATCATAGAGTTCTATTTGGGCTGAGGCATTAATAATAGCCCTGGGACCTTCCCTGGTTCCTGCCCGATAGGAGACAGTTTGGTCATATGGGATAGGAAGGACAACCACCTTTGAAGTGTCTAGCCCACTAGACTCCTCTGGTAGTCCTCCAAAGTTGTTTGGTAAGAATAAGCCGCTGTCTAATAATCTCTTTTCTTCAGAAGAAAACAGACTCAGTTACAACACCCCCCCAATATTATAGGCAACGTCACTGGTCATTAGTTATCGGTCATTGGTTAAGTGTGAAAAATTGATCGCTTTTACCAGTGACAAATGACTATGACAAATGACATTCACTGTAGTCATGGCTACCTGTGTGCCCGCCGCGAATCGTGCCATTCATCGAGTCGAGCAGAATATTGTCTTTCTGTTCTCGATTTCCACGCGCCGTCGTGATATGCAGCACTAACGATCAGAGGAAAGGCTAATGTGGCCTCCGAGTAGACCATCTGTTCAAATGTCGTGTCTACTTTCCCCCAGGAGCAAGCTTCCTTGAGAGTAGAGCCGGAAAGCCCGCCGTCTCTCTCGTCGGCTACAGTTATCTGGACTGCATACTTGTGCATCGGAGTTTTGAACCCTAGCACTTCCCCAGCTACGACGGTATCTTGGATGAAGTTTTTGGGCACGCCCCCTCCTACGATAAAAATGCCCGTGGAATGCGCATCCAGCTTTATCTTTGTGAGCTCTAAGAAATCCCGAACCGAATCAATATGCACCGTATTGCCTGGCGAGTTCCACTGGTGCAGCACTAAACCAAACCCGGCCGAGCTGTCAGAGAAAGCCGGACAAAAGATAGGAACCCGCTTACGGTAGCAGGTGTGGACTATAGAATTCCGATCTTTTCCATTCTGTTCAATCCATAGACCCATTTCGTCGATGAACTCACGTGAACTAAGCGTTCTTGGGGCAAGGGACTCGGCTATCTCTGTGATTGTTCTGTCACAGACCTTGAGTTCCTCTTCATTAATAAATGTATCGTAGATCCGATCAATACCTAACTGTCTCAGGTGATTGTCGTCTACGTGCTTACTGCCAATATAATGTTTGAATCCAATAGCCTCAAAAAAGTCCTGGTCGACTATGTTCGCACCGGTGGACACGATGGCATCAACCATGTTATATTCTACCATGTCAATGATGACCTGCTTCAAACCTGCACTGATTAAACTACCTGCTAGCCCTAAGAGTATGGTGCAATCTTTGTCCATTAGCATGCTTTCGAAGTGCTCAGTCGCTCGGAAGACATCCCTGCTTGTGAATGCCATATGTCCCATTGCCTTCACAATGCCACGCATATCCAGGGTCTTGATATCAATGTGCCTGATCTCTTCGTTCAAGAGCTGCTTATTTGTGTTCTTGTTCATATGCTCACCACCGTGTTGGGTATTGTTTTCCCCATATCTTCCACCAGCTTTTGTACACCAGGATTTTCATCTAATGTTATGGGTGAGACTGGTGTACGCAAAAAACTCTTCCTCGGCATCCTCTCTATCCAACCATATTTAATCGTTCTTTGTATACTATATCAGTAGCCAAACGGATATCTCTTGGAAATTCTGAACCTCTATTCAATAGTTTGGTCTCGGTTTTTGTTAGACCAAACATATCTTTTATAAAACGGATGGCATTGTCTGAATCAAATGTTTTGCAAGAAAAAATGTCAAGGCTTAGGTACTGTTTTAAAGGAAAAGTATGGATGCTTATATGGCTTTCAGCGATAAGGACAACCCCTGATAACCCCCAATCTTCGGGTTTCTTTCCAATGTATTTAAACACATACGGCGGCATGATCTTTGTCATTTCCATTTTCTCAGGATAGGTATCCAGAAAATTATAGATCAATTCCATATTTTCCATTTTTTTTCTGTTACCACCATACCCGTCTACCATTAGGTGTTGTCCGAAATAATCCATCTTTCCAAATACCTCCTTTGTCTTTAATATCAATAACCATCCATAGGATAGGGACTGAAGGAACTATAGTCTTCATTCAAACCCTAAGTGTGTTACTGTTCAGGTGGATAGGCTGTGGGCAGTTAGACTGTAGGAGAAAATTATGCGTGACTAACAGCCTTCAGCCTAAATAAACTCCTTTATAGATTGAAGCGTAAAGATCAAGATTCTTGTTCCAGAAAACTACAATTTGTGAAAAATGTCACAGACTTCTTGTTAAAGAAAAATCGGAAACTAAAGAGCCAGCATTCTCAATTTGCTGACTCTGGGGGAAACATGGTGGGAGACACTGGAGGGTATTTGTTTACTATTTAGCGCTACCCCCAGTCCACCATCCTTCCGATGCTTAACTTGTTATTATCGGCCTCACCTTCATCTGCCGTACCCATAAAACCCCCTATCTATTAAAAATGTTCTATTTGAGCCTGTTCAATACTATTTTAGCTTAATAATTACTGATAGTTACAAAGCTGAAAAAATGAATTTAACTCAAATTTACTGCATTTCCGAGGGGACAACCTCCGGAA
>Ga0210015_1001236_pt1 | contig 25578 bp, 23 predicted proteins | sample CryGeymeta201522_FD_185471 | JGI IMG/M metagenome (GOLD analysis project Ga0210015, IMG submission 185471) | Groundwater microbial communities from Crystal Geyser aquifers in Utah, USA - Crystal Geyser metaG 2015-22 (SPAdes) (version 2) | ecosystem: Environmental > Aquatic > Deep subsurface >... | reverse complement strand
ATGAACAGGAAGAGAAAAAAGACGCCATCCCTCTCTTCCGGAATGAATAACTTCAGACCCCAAAGTGTAACTTAAATATCTTAAAAAATTGTCTTGACAAAGGGGTCCACCTTAGTTCGAAACCCTTCTTCAACGAAACTAAATCACCAAGAAGCATTAAATGCTTCTCTTCCATTCTTCTTATCAACGCCTCATACTTTGGCTGAAAATATTCAGCGTCGGCGCGGTGGGCAGTTTTAATATCGGAGAGATTGACGATATAAGATAAGGTCTCTTCTGGCTTGAAATCCTTTGATGCCAGTTCTTCCAAAAGCAAAACTTCAGCCTGACTATAAAGTAATTTAGACCTGTCTTGTTCCTGCCTTGCCTTAAGAACAATTGAGGCTACTAAATCCTGCGCCTTTTGAGAGGGGATAAAAATAGGCAAAGATTTAAGGTCATCAATATTAAGCCCTGTCTGTACTGCACCTCGCACACTGCGCTCCAATAATTTGGAGCCATATTGCGAATTCAGATAAGCAGTAAAATAATACGGATTGATTGCATCGGTACGAAAAACTGTGCTCTTACAACTGTAAATAGCGGGTGCCACAGAACTATCAACAATAGCGGCATTCCCCATTGTTCCGACAACCGAAATAAGGATGTCTCCTTCTTGTAGTGAATATTTTTTCAGCCTCTCAAAATCTTTCTTGGGAATATAAACATTGTCATCATTACGCAGGAAAAATTTCTTTACATCTTTGCCGCGGACATACCTATACTCAGCATCAGAAGTATAATTTTCAACATTGAATTCGGAACCAAAGGGACCCGTTATAAATCTGCCTTCAATATCTTTCCAACGTTTACATGAACCCGTGGAATATATCTCTTTTTCTAACCTCACATATTCTAACTGAAAATACTCCGCATCGATTCGACAAGCAGTCTCCAGCTGTGATTTTTGTACTATCGAATGGGTTATCATTCGATCCACCAATTAAACTTTTCTTTTTTTGCAAAATTGACAAAGCCCTCGACAATTTCGCTCAGATCATCATCGAGACGTAAATTCTCATGCGATTCAAAGATTCCATTCCTGGAGCTTACCCTTTTCCCTTCGTCATTAATGTAAATATATTCGCCGGAGTTGTCTTTTCCTGATTTCTTGGAAACAGCCATAAATATGGGATAATCCTCTAACAGTTTTTCATTTTCATCCCACTTCTGTAAAAACAGTACGGATGTTTTTGTTCCTGTTCCTTTGGCTGGTGCCGGAAGTTTAAAGGTGTTGCCTTCCAAGCCAACCACCGCTAGAATACGTGCTTTTTCAAAGAACCACATCCGCAGCCATTCCATATTGGTGTTATTGAAAACACCTTGGGGCAAGACAATGGCCATTCTTCCCCTTGGTCGAAGCGCATCCAATGAACGCTCAATGAAAAGTAGATGCCGTTTGACCTTCTGCTTCAATTTTCCATTCTTCCTGGCAAATTCATACTGACGTAATAAACCGGAATCTGTTATCTCCCCTGCAAAAGGAGGATTGGTCATCAATATGTTGAAATTCAGGTAGCGATAAGTCCGGCGATTTTCTTCATCCTGTTTGGAATTCTCGGAACGTCTTAAAAGTGATTTTAAAGATGTCCTCGCTTCTTCTCCCTGTTCACCAACCCAGTCACGCCCATCCAGGGAATTTCGCTTAAAGATATTATGCCTGCCATCTCCGGCAATGAGCATCAAAGCCTGAGAAATGCGTCTCATGTTGTCATCGAAATCAATGCCAAAAAGATAGCGATTGGCATATTTCTGCTTTGCTGCTTGTGAGGCTGATTTTAAATGGTTATCCCAAACCCAGTACATCGTATGGAGCAGGAATCCCCCTGAGCCACAGGCAGGATCAATTATGTGTTCATCCTGCTTTGGATTCAGCATCTTGACGCACATTTTGATCACATTTCGGGGTGTGAAATACTGTCCCTTTTGACCTTTTGAAACTTCGGCAATCAAATGATCAAAAGCGCGATCTATGATTTCCAGCTCTTCTCTGCCGGAGCCAAAAAATTTAACCTCTTCCAGAAAGGGAACACATATCTGCAACTGATCAGGAGTTAAATCAATCTTGGATAAGGGATTAAAGATGTCAGGCCATTCTTTAATGGCGCCCCTAAAGAGTTCATCATTAATCACAGCATAGGTCTTCTTCGGGTCTTTATATTGTCTGAAATGCACTTCCCCACCGGACCGAAGATTTTTCGCCTGATCCTCATCATAGAGTTTTGCATAGATTAATTTAAAAACTTCCTCGAAGACGTTTACCCCAGCCTGAGCCAGAACCATCTCTTCAAGCCTTGAAATAATGAAAGACAGGTCAAATTTATCCTTTAATTCTTTATAAGTTCTCTTCTCTTCGAAAAGATTATCCCACGTCTGGTGAACATTAGGAATATCGGAAAGGGTGGTTATGTATTCCTTTGGGTAGGGACGATAGAGGATGAACTTTTGAATGCCGTTCGACCATATACCACCTTCTGCCCCTTCTGCACTCAAGTATGACTTCAGTTGCTCTTCAGCTTTTTTTGCATCGGGTTGTTTTAGTTCAAAGATAATATACGGCGTTATTTTGTCTTCTTTATATAATACAAGATCGGCTGCTTTTTCCCGGACTTCTCTCCCGAACTGAACGGATTTTTCAACTTCTATCCTGTCTAATGGATACTTATATTCCTGAGTCAATTTTATTAGCCAGAGCTGACGAATAACCTCTTCCGGCTTACCTGTCCTTTTGTTCTTATCGTAAATGAAGATGTCTTTATTACGTTTCAAACACTTTACATAAAATCTGCCACTCTCCTTTTCAAAAGCTTTCACCTGCTCGAGAATTTCTTTTGAAAACTCCTTAAGTCCATGCTTCACCGATGAATCTTTAAAAACCAGATCGAAAATCTCATTAGAGTCAATTCGTTCTTTTTGTATTTCGTAAGTTGTGTTGCTCATAATACTATAAAAGCCCTCTTTCTTTGAAGCTGCAGAAATCATTCTTCGCAATGATGATATGGTCCAAGACTTCTATGCCTAATATTTCCCCCGCTTCGATCAATCTTTTGGTGATCTTTAAATCTTCCTCCGATGGTTCGGTATCACCGGAAGGATGATTGTGAACTAACACAACAGATGCGGCATTATGGATGATAGCTTCTTTAAATACCTCTCGCGGATGCACCAAACTCGCATTGAGCGTACCAATGGAGATGGTAGAAATGGCGATAATTTTATTTCGGGGATTTAAGATAATGAGCTTGAAATGTTCTTTCGCTTTATCCTTGATACTTGCCCGGATGGCTCTGACAACATTTTGAGGATTCTTTATATTACAATCTATGAGCTCTGGCTCTAAATCCCCCCTTTTACCCAGTTCAAAGCAAGCCTTAATCTGGGCTGCCTTGGCAAAACCGATCCCTCTAATCTGTGAAAGTTCCTCTATAGTTGCCTCGCTGATCGCTTTGATGTTACCGAATTTCGACAGTAGCTCCTGAGCGATGTTCATAACAGATTTTTTAGGGATTCCACGACCAAGAACAAGAGCCAGGAGTTCTTGTGCGGAGAGCGCCTCGGCCCCATATTTTCCTAGCCTCTCCCGCGGTCTCTCTGGTTTTGGCAGGTCATGCACAGTAAATGAGGAAATCTTTGATTCTTTCTTTATATCCATAACTTTGTTGAAAAACAACCCGAAAGGAGTCCATGGATGTCTATAACACGCCAAGTTAGAAGAGCACAAGAAAGAAAACAGGTCAAGGCACGGTAAATTTGTTCTCATGGTGTAATGAAGGAATATCGAATCATAATTATATCGCCCGTTAATGTCCCGAACGCCTGAACCTCGATATGCTCTCGTCCTTGATCATCAAAAAAAATCAGGCAGGCTGAAATGCTCTCTTTATGAATGTCCAAGCCGCAACAAACAGAATGCACAATCTCAATAATTTTGCTATCATCTCCTCGAATCATGGTTCTCATCCTTTGAAAGTAATTATCTTTGATCAACAATTATGAGATTAACCATGATTCATAAACAGTAGATTGTCAATAAAGAGGCAATTCCATAAAGAGGAAATTCCATGATAAAACAAACCATTCGAATCTTCGCGGTCCTTTCCGTTATTCTTCTCCTACAGCCTGGCTGTGGTATGGTTCGGATCAGTCAGGAGGCAAACGAGGCGTCTATAGTTGTCAAGGAACTCGTTAAAACTACCCAAAGCTGGGATGGGAAGTTTTTGCCTGCGTATCCGCAAGGGCAGCCCAAGATCACTATTCTGCGAATTAGCATACCTGCGGGAGTCCGACTCGGCACTCACAGTCATCCGGTGATAAATGCCGGCGTGCTGATAAGCGGGCAACTCACGGTCGTGACTATAGACGGAAAAACGCTGCATCTGAAAGCAGGAGATCCTATCGTCGAGGTGGTAAACACTTTACACTATGGCATTAATCAAGGAAAGGTTCCTGCGGAGATTATCGTCTTTTATGCCGGTGTTGTTGACATGCCGATAACCGTTGTCGAGCCGCGATGAGAGGTCGTTATAGTACCGGTTGATTTAATTCTTTCTGAGTTTGCGGGAAATTTTGGTTTTAATATTAACAAAATCTTTGTTCTTCCGTAACTACTCAGGTATCTTGCCACAAAGGCACAAAGGCACCAAGATTATAGGATTAATTCTTTATAATAGCCTTTTTAATGCATGGAACATTGAAATTAATGAGAAAACTCCGTTATTCAATTTATATCCATCTTCTCTTTGGGTCTTTGTGCCTTGGTGGCTGAATAGTTACAATAAAATCTTACCGAAGAACGTGTATAACTTAAAGGAGGAGACGATGTATTTCCCGTGTTATCGGCCAAGGCGGTTGAGAAAGAATGAAAATTTTCGAAGGATGATCAGAGAAACCAATCTGTCTGTGGATGATCTGGTTTATCCCCTCTTCGTGGTCCCCGGTAAGGGGATTAAAAGGCCGATCGCTTCTATGCCCGGGCATTTCCAGATGTCCTGCGATCACCTGATCAAGGAAGTGCAGGAAACAAAAGAAATGGGGATACCGGCGGTACTCCTTTTCGGCATTCCCGAGAAGAAGGATGGGGTAGCATCGGGCGCCTTCGCTAAAGACGGGACCATCCAGCAGGCGATAAAGAAGATTAAGGACAGGGTTTCCGATCTCGTCGTGATTACCGATGTGTGTCTCTGTGAATACACCAGTCACGGTCACTGCGGGATGATGGAGAAGGGAGATGTAGATAATGATACCACCCTCGAGGTTCTTGCGAAGGTCGCCGTTTCTCATGCCCTGGCGGGCGCCGATATGGTCGCCCCTTCGGCCATGATGGACGGCCAGGTGAGCGCTATCAGGGAGGCCCTCGATGAGGCGGGGCATGAGCATCTGCCGATCATGGCCTACTCCGCCAAATACGCCTCCTGTTTTTACGGTCCTTTCCGTGAGGCCGCCGCAAGCGCCCCGCAGTCCGGCGACAGAAGGTCATATCAGATGGATGTGGCCAACAGCGATGAGGCGATCAGGGAGATGACCCTCGATGTGGAGGAAGGGGCCGATATTATTATGGTAAAGCCCGCCCTCCCGTATCTTGATATTATCCGTCGGGCACGGGAAGAATTTGACTTACCCCTTGCCGCCTATAATGTCAGCGGGGAGTTTGCCATGATCAAAGCGGCAGCCGGTTTTGGCTGGCTTGACGGGGAAAGGGCAATGATGGAAGCCCTGATCTCTATAAAAAGGGCCGGGGCGGATATCATCATTACCTATTTTGCCCGGGATGCGGCAAAGCTACTAAAACATACGTCATAAGTCAAAAGACATACGACATATGACGTACGACTGATGTTTTTATGTTTTAGGGAGGAGCCAGGATATCTATAACCTCAAATTCCCTGAGGCCTCCCGGTGTTTTGACCTTGATAGTATCGCCGATGTTCTTGCCGATTAGCGCCTTCCCTATGGGAGAGGTTACGGAAATTTTATTTTCATTAATATCAGATTCAAAGGGACCGACCAGTTGGTATTTTGTGTCATCTCCTGTGGCGATATCTTCAATGATAACCATCGAGCCGAAGACGACCTTGTCATTGTTGAGATCCCTTAAGTCAATAACATTTGACATGGCAAGATTGTTTTCAATCTCCTGCACCTTGCCGTGAAGGAAAGCCTGTCTTTCCTTGGCCGCCGCATATTCTGCATTTTCAGATATATCTCCGTGCGCTCTAGCCGTCTCAATGTCCCTTATATTTTCAAGTATTGAGACTGTCTTTAGATATTCCAATTCCTTCTTTAATTTTTCAAACCCTGCTTTTGTGATAGGTATCTTTTCCATACACCTTCTTCCTCTTCAACCACGGTTTCAAAGCGCCTGATAGACCGGCAACCTTTTCAGCGCTAAATCATAGTCATCTTCTATTTGTAATTTTTTAATAGAGAAAGTTACTGGTGTCAAGGGGGATTTGTGGGATTTTCGTGAAGAGACACTCAGGATGCCGCCTGTGCCTTTTTTATTGACAAGGAAGCAAAGGTCTCTATAATTAAGGAGGGCCACGCTCCGTCGTGGCCGGCAAGACAAAGCATGAAAGGAAAATGCCATGTTTAATAAAGAAGCCCTCGAGAAGACAAAAAAGATGTTGGAGCAATGGGGGAGAGAGGTAGAAGATGTCTATAAAAAGAAGCTGAAGTTTGAGTCTCCCCAATATACTTCAGAATCCGGAATACCCCTCAAGTATGTTTACACGCCGGATGATGTGAAGGATTTAGACGTAGAGCTGCCGGGAGCTTTCCCCTATACCAGGGGGAACAGGGCGCTGGGTTATCAGTATATGCCCTGGATGATCCAGTTGCTCCATGGCTACGGCACCGGTGAGGAGACGAAGGAACGCACCCAATACCTGATAAAGGAAGGGATGAAAGGATACGGAGAACAACCAGCCGTCCTCTTTGCCGTAGATACCCCTACCCATTGCGGTTTTGATCCCGATGACGAAAGGTCGCGCGGCATGATTGGCCTGGGCGGTGTCAATATAACCACTCTCGAAGATATTGACACCCTCCTTAAAGACTACGATCTTCCGAATACCCGCGTGGCCGATAACATCAGATTCACCTGCCTGCCGTTCCTGGCGATGTATGTAGCCTACGCCGAAGGCAGGGGACACAGTCCCGGGGAGTTAAACGGTCAAAGCCAGAATGGATTAGGTAACAGGTGCCTGACCACCAACCTGCCATCTCCTGTCCCTGATACCCAGTACAAGCTGGAGATCGAGTTGATAAAATATACCTCCCAGACTATCAAGAGGTGGAACCACACAAACCTATGCGGTTATGTCTTGGGGGAAATGAATGCTACGCCGGCCCAGGAACTGGGAATCGTACTTTCCAAGGCCATTGACCTGGTTGAAGGGGGGATAAAGGCCGGCCTTAGACCGGATGATTTTGTCCCCCGATTCAGTTCTCAGGTCCACCTGGGGATGAACTTCTTTGAAGAGATAGCGAAACTCCGGGCGTGGAGAAGGATGTGGGCAAAAATTATGAAGGAGAGATTCGGCTGCAAGGATCCGAAGTCTCTCCAGTACAGGATCCATGTGCATACAGCCGGTTCTTCGCTTACATCCCAGCAGCCTTTGAATAACATTACCCGCTCTACCCTCCAGGTGCTGGCCTGCGTTCTCGGTGGCGTGCAGTCCATGCATACCAATTCTTACGATGAGGCTATCGGCCTGCCTTCCGAGGAGGCGGTGCGTACAGCCATCCGGATAAACCAGATCGTCCTCCATGAAACGGGGGTACCCCATGTGACGGACCCGCTGGGTGGTTCTTACTACTTAGAGTGGCTCACGGATAAGGTAGAAGAAGAAACAGAGAAGGTCAGGAGTGAGATAGAAAGCCGGGGAGGCTATTTCGGGTGCATAAAGAACGGCTGGCTCCGCCAACTCCTGGAGAAACAGAGCATAAAATGGCGTCAGGAAGTTGATAGCGGGGAGAGGATCGTCGTGGGTTTGAATAAGTTCAGAGTGGAAGAAGAGGAAGAGGTGCCGGCCTTTACCTTATACCAGCCTGAGATCGAGGCAGAGATCATAAAGAGGACGGAAAAATGGAAGAAGAACAGGGACAACATCATGGTGAAAGATTCCTTAGAGAAGGTGAAGGAGGCCATGGCGAAGTTTGATGCAGTGGAAAAGGCGGGGATACTTATGCCTGCTTTGTTAGAGGCCGCCAGGGCTAAATGTACACTGGGTGAAATGATGGAGGCAATAGTAGAGGTCAGTGGAGGCCGGATATATGCTTAGGGAGGAAACCATGAAAGATCAGGGTAAGGCTGAGGGCAAGATGAGGGCGCTGTTGGCGCGTTTTTCTCTGGACGGACATGACCGGGGGCTTCTCTCTGTCATGAGCAGTTTCAGGAATAGAGGTATCGAGGTTGTTTATACCTATTTTAGTGATCCAAAAGAACTGGCTAAGGCAGCCGAACAGGAGGATGTGGATATTATAGGCATCAGCAGTTCTATGGGAGAGCATTTCTACATCGCCTCCAATCTGGTGAAAGTGCTGAAGGAACAAAAAATAGAAATACCGGTGATCATGGGGGGTGTCATCCCTACAAGGGATATACCGGAACTTTTGGATATGGGGATAAAGAAAGTATTCAAGCCGGGCTCGGCGCCGGGCGAGATTGTGGATTTTGTCTTTAAAGGTGAGAGAGTACCATGACCGTAAGAAACGATATAAGAAACATCGCCATCATCGCGCATGTGGACCACGGCAAGACAACGCTCGTGGATGCGATGCTCAGGCAGTCACACATCTTTCGCGATAACCAAACTATCGTCGAGCGTGTGATGGATTCGAACGACCTTGAACGCGAACGCGGCATTACAATTCTCGCGAAAAATACGGCCATCACTTATCGCGGCACGAAAATCAATATCGTGGACACGCCCGGTCATGCCGATTTTGGCGGCGAGGTCGAGCGTGTGCTGAATATGGTGGACGGCGTGTTGCTGCTCGTGGACGCAGTAGAGGGGCCCATGCCGCAGACGCGTTTTGTTCTGCGAAAGGCTCTTGAGCTGGGACACAAGGCGATTGTCGTTATCAACAAAGTGGACCGCCCGAACGCACGGCTGAATCACGTCGCAAATGCCTCGTTCGATTTGTTCATTGATCTCGGCGCGAGCGATGAACAAGCGGAATTTCCCATCGTCTATACCGACGCGCTTAGAGGAGCAGCGTCACGCACACCCGGCGAAACCGGCGCCGATTTGCAGCCATTATTTGAAACGATTCTTAGTTACATCCCCGCGCCGAAAGTCGAACCAGACCAACCGGCGCAATTGCTCGTCACAACGCTTGCGTACGACGATTACAAAGGACGTATCGTGATTGGAAGATTGTTCGCGGGTACGCTGCGCCCGGCACAGGCGGTCGCGCGCATTGCACACGATGGGAAAATAACGCAGGGCAAGATAGCGGAACTGTTTGTGCACCAGGGATTGGAACGTATTCCGGTGGAGTGCGTCGAGGCGGGCGAAATCGTCGCGTTCACCGGGCTGGACGAAGTGTACATCGGCGAAACCATTACGGACACGGCAAACCCGCGCGCGCTCCCGCCGATTCGCGTCGAAGCGCCAACCGTACGGATGGCCTTCGGGGTGAATACATCGCCGTTCGCCGGGCGTGAGGGCACCTGGAGCACGTCGCGGAAATTGCGTGAACGATTGTTCAAGGAATTGGAATCAAACGTGAGCCTGCTGGTGCAAGAGACCGAATTGCCGGATACGTTCATCGTTTCGGGACGCGGCGAGTTGCACCTTGCGATTTTGATCGAGACGATGCGGCGCGAAGGATACGAGTTCCAGGTCAGTAAACCCGAAGTGATTTTCCGCGAAGAAAATGGGAAGAAGCTGGAACCGATCGAGGACGTATACATTGAAGTCGCCGGTGATTTCCTCGGCGTTGTAATGGAGATGCTCGGCACACGGCGCGGCAACTTAGAAGAAATGCACACAGCGGAGGATGGCAGCGTACATTTACGCTACCTCGTTCCGACGCGCGGGCTGTTGGGATTTCGCAGCAAGTTCTTGACCGCAACGCGCGGCACGGGGATCATGCACGCGCTTTTTCACGGCTATCTGCCGCTCGCAGGCGAGATCGAGACACACGGGCACGGCAGCCTGGTGGCGTGGGAAGCGGGAATCACAACGACATACGCGCTGAAAAATGCGGAAGAACGCGGCTTTCTGTTTATCGGTCCGGGCGTACAAGTGTACGAAGGAATGGTCATCGGCGAGCAGCCGCGCGAAGGCGACATCGGGATCAATGTCTGCAAGAAAAAGCAAATGACAAACATCCGCAGTTCGAACGAAGACATCTCTATACGCCTCACACCGCCGCGCATCATGAGTCTCGACGAATGCATTGAATATATTCCCGATGACGAACTGCTCGAAGTCACGCCCAAGAGTCTGCGGATAAGAAAAAAGATTCTGGGAGCAGAAGGCCGGCGTAGGGCATCCGCCACGCGTGAAAAGGCAGCCGCGCAAGCGTGACAGAAGGAAAATGACGATGAGATTGGGAGCACACATGTCCATTGCCGGAGGGATTGAGAAAAGCATCCTGCGGGGACTATCTATCGGTTGCCGGGCCATTCAAATCTTTACTAAAAGTAATAACCAGTGGCAGGCAAGGCCCCTGACCACCAGGGAAACAGAAAGTTTTAAAGAATTCCGGAAGACATCGGACATGTTTGTTCTGGGTCATACCTCATACCTGATTAACCTGGCCTCCCCCGACGAAGAGCTGTGGCAGAAATCCGTGGCAAGTTTTATTAGTGAGATAGAAAGATGCGCCCTCCTATCCATCCCCTACCTGGTTACCCACCCTGGCGCCCATGTGGGGGCCGGTGAAGCCGCTGGTCTTGCCCGCATCAGCCAGGCTCTCGACAGGATCTGCAAGGGGACAAAGGAATCGAAAGTTAAGGTGTTACTGGAAGTTACCGCCGGCCAGGGCTCTACGCTCGGTTTTCGTTTCGAACATTTGGCGGAAATAATGAAAAACAGCCATTATCCCGAGTGCCTGGGGGTATGTTTTGATACCTGCCATGCCTTTGCGGCTGGCTATGACCTCCGCACTCCTGAGACATTCGAGAAAACTTTTGCACAATTCGATGGATTGATCGGGATCAAACAGATCAAGGCGATACACCTCAACGATTCCCGGGGGGAATTGGGAAGCCGCCTGGACAGGCACGAGCACATCGGCCAGGGCCGGTTGAGGCTAAAGGCCTTTCGCCTTATTTTAAACGATCCCCGTTTTCAAGATTTGCCGATGCTGCTGGAAACTCCCAAGGGAAAAGATTTAAAAGAAGATATTCAGAATCTGACGACGCTGAAGAGTTTGCTCGGGAGCGCCAAGGGTAAATCCTCTATTGGGCAGTAGGGACAAGTTTTAAACCTGCACTTACTTAAGACGAATGAACATGACCGCTGACAGGATGTAGAGTGTTAGGGCAGCAAACAGGACGAGGGATTGATCCGGATGGCAACGGACATCGCCAATGCCCTGTTCCGGGTGCTGAGCCAGGATGGCTTGGTAATGAGCGAAGCCTTTTTCAGGACGTTGATGACCGCCTACACTCAGGAATCGCGCGTTGCCATTGAAAAATATCACGCCCTGACCCGGCTGAACGCCCTGATATACGATCGCCACGAAGAAATAGAAGCTGTGGACGCCTTTGTCGGCTCTGTCCGTCTGGCCGTAAAGGAATTTATCAATGATCCTGTCGGCATCCCCCTGATGGCGGCCTGGGTGCGGATTGCTGCGGCCATACCGGACTTTTCGGAAAGAATAAACGAGGCCGTGGAGCAGGACAATCGATAAAGGTAAAGTATCTGATTGCCTGCTTGATCCATTGGCAACCATGGAGGTTCCATGAAGCAAAGGCGCGGAAGCGGCGTTCTCCTTCATATTTCATCCCTGCCTTCCCGTTTCGGTGTTGGAGACATGGGCCCGGGGGCATATGAGTTTGCCGATTTTCTTTTTTCTGCGAGGCAAAGCTTCTGGCAGATTCTCCCCTTGAATCCGACCATGCCGGCATGGGACAATTCGCCCTACATGAGCCTCTCCGCCTTCGCCGGCAACCCGCTTTTCGTAAGTCCCGAACTGTTGATGCAAAATGATATTCTCTGTGGTGCTGACCTGGATGACCAGCCTCATTTTCCCGGTGACCGCGTAAATTACCCGCAGGCGCTTGCCTACAAGGAAAAGCTTCTGGAACGGGCATGGCAACGCTTCAAGGTAAAATCCGGAAAGGCGGACTACAGGTGGGAGACGTTCTGCATGGAAAATATATTCTGGCTCGGTGATTTTGCCCTCTTTATGGCTCTTCGGGATCACTTTCGGGAAGTAAATTGGACTGAATGGCCACGGGGCATTCGTGACAGACGGCCCGATGATATGCAAGAAGCCGGAAAAAAGCTGGCTGAAAAAATTGCCATGGAAAAGTTCCGTCAATATATCTTCTATGATCAGTGGATGTCCCTGAAAAGATATTGCAATGATCGCGGGATTCTGATCATGGGCGATATGCCTATCTACCTGAGTCACGACAGCGCCGACGTATGGTCTCATCCGGAACTTTTCCAACTCAACAAAAAAAAGATGCCCGCTGTGGTCGCCGGTGTGCCCCCTGACTATTTCAGCGAAACAGGACAACTCTGGGGCAATCCCCTGTACCGCTGGGAAATGCTGAAAAAAACCGGATATGGATGGATGATCCGGCGAATCGCCCATAATTTGAGGCTGTTTGATTACTTGAGGATCGACCATTTCCGCGGTTACGTAAGTTACTGGGAAGTGCCGGCCACCGAAACAACAGCAATCAATGGAAAATGGGTTTCTGCCCCGGGCTTCGATTTCTTCGAACACCTCGCCGGGAAATTCCCGTACTTGCCCATTATCTGCGAGGATATGGGAGCACCCGGCCCAGAACTCAGAGAAGTAATGTGTCGTTTTGGATTTCCCGGTATGAGAGTGCTCCTGTCTGCATTCGGCAAGGAGTTCCCGGCGAGTCGGCATACCCCGCATCATCACACGACCAATTGCGTGGTCTATACGGGCACACACGACAACAATACCATCAAGGGGTGGTTTACAAAGGAAGCCACACCCCAGAACAGGAGGCGGCTCACCCGGTATCTTGGTAAAAGAATCTCCTTAAAGGAGCTTCACTGGGACATCATCAGGCTGGCCATGATGTCTGTTGGAAGTATCGCCATTTTCCCCATGCAGGATCTTTTAGGCCTGGGGGAAGACGCCCGGATGAATCTTCCTGGTACGTCTGCGGGAAACTGGGAGTGGCGACTTCAGCATGAACAACTGATGCCATCCCTTTCCCGCAGGCTTCTGAAAATGACTAAAATGTATGGGAGGAGTGGTGCGTAAGCGGATGGAGGGCGATATATGACAACAAGTCAGGTAAGATCACCAAAAAGCGACATTAAACATTAAAGCTTATAATCCGAATTAAACAGGTTGGACTGTGTGAATAACAGTATTTTGAAAAAAGATGTAGCGGACAGGATTAACGATATCAAAGAGACGGATATCCTCGTCGGCATCCCGAGCTACAACAATGCGCGCACTATAGCGCATGTGGTAAGGGCAGTACAGGCGGGACTTACAAAATATTTCCCCGACAGTAAATCCGTGATCATAAATTCCGACGGCGGCTCAACCGATGGGACCATGGACGTTGTTCAGAATGCTGTCGTTGAAGACTTTGATGTCATCCTTATCAAGCACAGGAAAAAGCCGATATTAAAAATAACGATCCCCTATCACGGCATTCCGGGCAAGGGGAGCGCCTTCAGAACCATTTTTGAGATAGCGGATTCCCTGAGCGCAAAGGCGTGCATCGTGGTGGACTCCGATCTGAGAAGCATCACGCCCGAATGGGTGGAACTCCTCATCAAGCCCGTGCTCGGCGGAGATTTTGATTTTGTCGCACCCCTTTACCACCGGCACAAATACGACGGAACGATAACCAACAGCATTATTTATCCCGTCACGAGGGCATTATATGGCAGGCAGGTGCGGCAGCCCATCGGGGGGGGATTTTGGATTTTCAGGAAAGCTCGCAGCGTTTTATCTCTCAAAAGACGTCTGGAATACAGATATTGCAAAATACGGGATTGACATCTGGATGACAATAACTGCCATTGCCAATGATTTCAAAATATGCCAGTCTTTTCTCGGCGCCAAAATACATGATGCCAAGGATCCCGGCGCTGATCTGAGTGCAATGCTTTATCAGGTCGTTGGGGCGGCCTTCGACCTCATGGAACAATATCCTGAAAGGTGGATGGCTGTTGAAGGTTCCGAACCGGTTCACACTTTTGGGTTTCAATATGCCGTGGGTCTGGAACCGGTGACTGTCAATATTGGCCGGATGATCGGAAGATTTCAGTTAGGCGTAAAAGAGTTGACAATGATATGGAAAGAATTCCTTTCCAAGGATATTATAAATTATCTACGCCGGGCGGCTTCACAGCCTGATGCAAAATTTCATATTTCCGATGAGATATGGGTTGAGATAATCTACGGCTTTGCCGCAGCGGCGCATAAAAAACTGATCAGCAGGGAGCATCTCCTGAAATCACTTACTCCCCTGTATATCGGAAGGACCGCTTCATTTGTGAAAGAGACTCTGGACAGCGACGCCCTGCGGGTTGAAGAAAAGATTGAGGGGTTATGCAAGATGTTTGAAAATAAAAAAGGACAGGAAAAAGACGGGATCAGCCATCTCTGAGGATTCCGCTCGAAAGAAAGAGGGCGGAAGAGATATATCGCAAGTTTGTAAGGGCCGGAGTGCGGTCGGAATCGATTTGGAGGGATTTGAGAGGCCAGAGCACACTGGGGGAGGATGATTTTGTGGAAATGACGATGAGATTGGGAGCACGTCCATTGCCGGAGGGGTTGAGAAAAGTATATGGGGAAGCCGCTTGGACAGACACGAGCACATCGGCCAGGGCAGGTTGGGACGAAGTTCTTTCTTCAGGAGGCAGCCCCCTCCCCCCAAAAAGGCATAAGCGCTAACTTAAGTAGTAGAGCGTTTCATTAAAACATTTACACTTCTGTCATTTCGAGTGAAACGAGAAATCTTTTCCATATCACTGAGATAGAAAGATTTCTCCTTACGGTCGAAATGACAGTCTTTTAATGAAACGCTATACTAGTCTTTCCGGCGAAAGCCGGAATCCAGAGAGAACGTAACTACTGAAAAGAACTGGATTCCGGATCAAGTCCGGAATGACGGAAAAGAAACATTACTTCCTAAGTTAGCGCCTATGCCCCAAAAAGGATCAGCTATTTTTTAGTGACTATTCAGCCACTAAGACACCAAGACACTAAGATCATATAATTATTCTTCCTTTTCAGACAAAGTGGAAAAACTCATATCTATCCTTCGTGTCTTAGTGCCTTGGTGGCTACCTGAACAGTTACATTTTTTATTGACATTAAAGATGTGATAGTGATAAAAGATACCATGCGTTTAAGGTTACCCAGAAACCCCCTGACATATGTTATTCTCACTTTGTACGTTCTCATACCCTTTTTTGACAGCATGGTGTGTGCCGACTGTATAGGTAACGCACCTTTTCAGGGTGAAACAACCATCGGACACCTGCAAGCCTCTCGTAACGATGTGAGCTACTCCTCGAAAAATGGCACACAATCAAAGACTTCCGGTGCGCAGGACGCTAAATCCTTCTGTTCTATCTGCGCCAATGTCCTCATGGGAGTCGAAGTTTTTTCTACGAATCCGCATATCGTCGTATCTCAATACTATGGCTCACATGCGATATTCGCTCTCTCCGAGCTTCACTATTCCATCAATAAACCGCCTCAGAATCTCCCCGTATAAGCCTTTTCTTTTCAAGGATATTTCAACCGGATTTCTACCAAAATCCCGCTGAAATATCTCTACCCAATATCAAACTTTTTATACGAGGTGAATCAATGAGGCGTTTTATTATCGCGACATTTATTATTTTTTTTCTTGTTGCCCCGGCTTATCCGCTGACTGTTGAAGAGGCAGTGCAGCGTGCCCTCGCGCACAATCCCGACCTCCAGGCCCTCCGACTCGAAGAAGAGACTGCCAGTGGCCGGCTCGAAAAAGCGTTGTTACCCTTAATCAATAACCCGACGATCGAGGGCAATGTCTCGAAAAAGGACAGACCGGAGGGAGAAGGCGGCGGTGCGTTCACAAACTATGGATTCAAGCTCTCTCAGGAATTCGAGATCGCAGGTCAGAGGGGCGCACGCATCGAGGTGGCGGAAAAAGAGCTTGCCAGAGTGAAAGCCGATATCCAGGACAAAGAGCGGGTTTTGATTGCAGACGTAAAAGATGCATTTGCCAAAGTGCTTGCCTCAAAGAAGAAAAACGGCCTGGCGCAGGAAATCGTCCAACTGAACGAAGAGCTGCTCGGCTACACGAAGATCAAGCTACAGGCAGGCGACGTTTCCGGCCTCGAGGTGAACCTTTCAGAAGTTGAGTTGAGCAAGGCAAAGAAAGAACGTCTCCTGTCAGACAGAGAATACCGGGAAGCGCTTCTTGCCTTACAGGGATTCCTCGGGTCGTCACCCGATATCTCCTTTACCGTTCAAGGTGATTTGCCGTCTGAAACACCGGTACTGCCCGATAAGGAAGTTCTGAAAGCGGCAGCCCTTTCCCGGAGGCCGGACGCCAAGGCAAGCATACTTGAGGCCGAAAAAACCCGGTCTGCGCTAAACCTGGCAAAGAAAGAAGCCTCTCCGAACATAACTCTTTCAGGATTTTACGATATGGATGAGAGGAGAGATGCCGTGGGGATAGAGATGTCTATTCCCTTGCCGCTCTTTGACCGGAAGCAGGCGGAGAAGAAAGAGGCCTACGCAAAAGCTGAGGGAGCAAAAATAAGGTCGGACGGACTGAAAAAAGCCATAGAACGCGAAGTCGAGCAGGCTTTCCGCGATCTTGCAACCGCTATCGAAGAACTCTCTCTTTTCAAGAAAGAAATAATTGTAAAAGCCGCAGAAAACTTGAATCTCCTGAACATGGCTTTCAAGGAAGGAAAGGTCGGCTTCTTTGAAGTGCGGCTTGCACAAAAGGACACCATCGAAGCACAGTTTGCCTATATTGAGGCGCAGGCAAGGACACAACTGGCGCTCAATGCAATAGAGAAAACCATAGGAGGAACACTGAAGTGATAAAACAAAATAAAAATACAACGAAGAAAGGGTTACTTGTTGCAATTCTTCTTCTTGGCATCGCATTCCTGACGGTAGGGTGCGGGAAAAAGGAAGCGCCGCAGGAAGGAAAAACAGCAGCGGTGGCGGAGACGAAGGAAACCGGCCGCAAAGGCGGTGATGGGAAAGAAGATCCCGGCGTTGTCACACTGTCCCAGGAAAAGCAGAAGTATTCAGGAATAGAGGTTAAACAAGTAGTCATTGAGGCGGCGGCGGTCCCCCTCTCGGCGACGGCTGTGATTGAGATGAATATGGACCGGGCCGCGAAGATCAGCTCCAGGGTAACGGGAAAGGCGGTCAGGATCCTCGCGTCGCAGGGGGGCAGGGTGAAGGCCGGACAGCCCCTTGCCTATCTTGACAGCATGGAGCTCAATCAGATATGGGCCGATTATCGCAAGGCGCAGGGAAAAGTGGAACTGGAGCAGAAGAGCCTTCAGCGAGAGGAGGTCCTCTTTCAGAAGAAGGTATCCCCGGAAAAGGACGTCCTGGAGGCGCGGCAGAAGTTGGGAGAGGCAGAGGCAGACCTGAATCTTGCCCAGGAGCGTTTCCGGTTGATCGGCGTTGATGTTGGGCAGTTTGAATCGAGCAAGGGCAACGGGAACCACCCTCTTATTCCGGTCACATCGCCGGTAGGAGGTGTGGTGATAGAAAAGACGGTTACCCAGGGAGAGGTTGTCAATCCCGAGAAGACGCTCTTTATGGTCGCCGATCTCTCGACACTCTGGGTGGTTATCGATGTCTATGAAAAAGATATTTCCCGCCTCAAGCTCGGCGCAGGCGTCAAGGTGTCGGTCACGGCGTTCCCCGATAAGGTATTCAAAGGAAAAATCTCTTACATCGCCGATGTGGTTGATGAAAAGACACGAACCGAAAAAGCGCGGGTAACGATAGATAACTCAGGCGCCCTGCTCAAACCAGGCATGTTTGCGACCATCCTCACAGAAGCAACAAGCGGCGGGACCGACCGGCTCATCGCCGTTCCGGAAGAAGCCGTGCTTATTGATGGCGCGAAGCGTTACGTCTTTGTCCAGGTCTCCCCCGGCAAGTTCAAGAAAAGGGATATCGAGGCCGGCAGGACACTCGGAAGACGTCTGGAGGTTACCGCAGGACTCAAGGAGGGAGAGACGGTCGCAGTCAAAGGCGCCTTCATCCTGAAGTCGGAACTTAAAAAAGAATCCCTTGAAGCCGAATAGGAGGAGACGATGCAGAGAATTATAGATTTTGTACTCAGGCAGAGACTCCTCGTTCTCATCGGTGTCCTCCTGCTTACCGGTATCGGCGTCTATTCCTTCAAGAAGCTCCCGATTGACGCTTTCCCGGATGTGACCAATGTTCAGGTCCAAATCATTACGACCGCTTCCGGCATGTCTCCTTTTGAGACAGAAAAACTCGTCACCGCGCCGATTGAGCTTCAAATGAGCGGGCTGCCGGGTCTCCATGAAACGCGGTCGCTTTCAAAATACGGTCTGTCGCTTGTCACGCTTGTGTTCGCGGACAATGTTGACACCTATTTCGCCCGGCAGATCGTGTTTGAGAGATTGATCGGGACGAAGGAGGGGCTGCCAAAGGGTGTGGAGCCGATGCTGGGACCTGTCTCCACAGGACTGGGCGAAATTTACCAGTACACCCTTGAAGGCAAAGGGAAAAGCCTTATGGAGCTGAGGACGCTCCAGGATTGGGTTGTGAGGAAACTTCTGCGGCGTGCGCCCGGGGTTGCCGATGTGAACTCCTTCGGCGGCGATGTAAAACAGTACCAGGTCATCGTGAACCCGGATAAGCTTCTCAAGTTCAACCTCACGTTGCGTCAGGTCTTTGAGGCCGTGGCGCGGAACAACACGAACGCGAGCGGCAGTTTCATGAACGTCGGCGGGGAGCAGTACATCATCCGCGGCCTCGGACTGCTGAAGGGCATTGAAGATATCGGCAACATCGTCATCGCCTCGTATCATGGCACAGCGGTTTATGTAAGAGATGTGGCCGACCTGAAGCTCGGGCCCGCCTTCAGTCAGGGAGCCATTGTGAAAAACGGCGAGGAGTCACTGGCAGGCATCGTCCTTTTGATTAAGGGAGGGAATTCAAAGGAGGTCGTCGAGAAGGTGAAGGAGAAGATGAAGGAAGTCGCAAAAACACTTCCCGAAGGAGTGCAGGCTGTACCTTTCTACGACAGAGCCGAGCTGGTGCAGCGGGCGCTTTCGACGATCACCAGCGCCCTTGCCGAGGGCACGCTCTTCATCGTCATCGTGCTCTTTATTTTTCTCGGCAATGTGCGGAGCGCCCTGGTCGTCACCTTATCCCTCCCGCTTACGATGCTCTTCACCTTTATCGTCATGCGCCGGATGGGGCTGACGGCAAACCTTATGTCCCTCGGCGGACTTGCCATTGCCATTGGCATGGTGGTTGACGGCGCGGTCGTAATTGTCGAAAACACTTACAGACACCTTTCGGAGCGTAAGGACGAAGCCCCGATTCATGTCATCGCCGAATCGGCCGAAGAGGTGGCAAAGCCGGTTGTATTCGGCATCCTGATCATCACCGTGGTCTTTCTCCCGCTCTTCACACTCACCGACGTGGAGGGGAAGATGTTCACTCCCCTGGCCTTAACGGTTGCCATTGCCCTTATCGGCTCCCTTTTCATCTCGATCCTGATCGTGCCTGTGCTTTCGTCCTTCCTGATGAAGGGAGGCAAAGAGGAGGATACAAGGCTGCTTGCCTTCATCAGGAAGGGTTTCAGGCCGGTCCTCGACTGGGCGCTCGGCAACCGAATAAAAACCATTCTTATCTCGTCAGGAATCTTTATCATGAGTCTCGCCATTCTTCCCTTCATCGGGAAGGAATTCATGCCGGTCCTTCAGGAAGGACACCTTACCATCCAGTTGATCCGCCTTCCCGGCATCTCCTTGCAGGAGTCGGTCGAGATGGAGAAGAAGTTCCACAAAATTCTTCTTGCCTTCCCAGAAGTAGAGACAGTCGTATCGAAGATCGGCGCCGCTGAGATCGCCTCAGACCCTATGGGACCGGAGCTTTCCGACCCGATTATCACGCTCAAGCCCAGGTCTCAATGGAAGACTGCCAAAAGCCTCCCTGAATTGACGGACAAGATGAGGGATAGGCTTGAATCATCCATGCCCGGCGCCGGCTTCAACTTCACGCAGCCGATTGCCCTCCGGGTAGATGAACTGATATCGGGGGGTAAAATCACAGGTTGCCGTCAAGATCTTTGGTGACGATCTCGAACAGCTCAAGGACAAGGCAGACGAGGTGGCAAAGGTCATGGCCGGCGTCGAGGGGATGGAAGACCTGCGGGTCGAGCAGGTATCAGGACAACCATACCTGCATATTGATATTGACCGGAAGGAGATCGCCCGCTACGGGATCAACATCTCCGACGTTCAGGAGATCATCGAGATCGCCCTTGCCGGCGGACAGCCGACGGAAGTATTCGAAGGTGATAAGCGCTTTGCCGTCCAGATGAGATTTCCCGAAGAAAGGAGGAATAATATAGAATTGATCGGCAACCTTCTCGTGCCGCTTCCCGAAGGAAGAGTCATCCCGCTTAAGCAGGTTGCCAAACTCTCTTTGCTGGAAGGGCCGAACCAGATCAGCCGCGAGGAAGGACAGCGGCGGATCGTCATCGAGTGCAATGTAAAGGGTAGAGATATCGGCGGGTTTGTCAAAGAAGCGCAGGCAAAGATTGCCGCCCAGGTGAAACTTCCCGTCGGATATACCGCCACATGGGGAGGTCAGTTCGAAAATCAGGAGCGGGCCATGAAGCGGCTTATCGTGATCATCCCGCTGACGTTCATCCTGATTTTTCTCCTCCTCTACATGACCTTCGGCTCTTTGAAAAACGCCCTGCTGATCATCATGAACATCCCCTTTGCCCTGGTGGGCGGCATCGTGGCCCTGTTCGTTTCGGGCCAATACCTGAGCGTTCCCGCCTCGGTCGGATTTATCGCCCTCTTCGGCGTGGCCGTCCTGAACGGGGTCGTTCTCGTCTCGTACTTCAACCAACTGAGACAGGAAGGGGCCTCCCTTGACGAGGCGATACGAAAAGGAACCGACCTACGATTACGGCCCGTGCTTATGACCGCATCCGTGACCATGCTCGGGCTTGTGCCGTTGCTCCTCGCGTCGGGAACCGGATCGGAGATACAGAGACCTCTTGCCGTCGTAGTGATCGGCGGTCTGATAACCTCAACATTATTAACACTGATCGTTCTTCCCACCCTCTACCGGTGGTTTGAAGAAGAAAAGATAGAATTTTAGGAGGAAAACCATGAAAGAAATTAAGGCTATCATCCAACCGTTCATGTTGAGCAAAGTTGTAGATGCGCTGAAGAAGATTCCGCATTTCCCAGGCATCACGGTTACCAAGGTTCAAGGGTTCGGCAGGAAAAAAGGAGAGGGCGCACATCACAGAATCGTCGAGGATCTCATCAATTATGTGCCGAAGGTAAAGATCGAAGTTGTCGTTAATGACGACATGCTCGATATTGTAGCTGATACGATTTTAGAGCACGCACATACAGGCAACAGGGGCGACGGCAGGATATTTATTCATGATGTTAAGGACACCATCAGGATCGAGACAAAAGAACGCGGCAATGCAGCCGTGTAGAAAGGAACGAAAATGCGAAAAATAATAAAGGGTTCTCTAATTGGAATAATGAGCCTTATTTTGATAGGGTGTGGAGCAGCAGCAAAGGAAATACGGGTAAAAACACAAACCGAACGTACGGATGTCTTTACTGAGATCAAGAATGCCGGCACTCCTGCACGGGGCTTTGTTCTTCTGATCATCAAGGCGACAATCAAGACCCATCTTGAGGGATATTATGTACTTGAGTCGAAAGATTCTCTGCATGGGAAGCCAGGCTATCCTTTCCTGATCAATATTGACGGACAGGCCGAGATACGGAAGATCGACGGGCAGAAAGAAAGCCTGCCGCTCTACGACAAAGAGGGAAAGACAAGCCATGACCCCGACGCGGGAGAAGGCATCAAGTATGTTCTGGAGAAAGAGATAAGGATGCGAGCAGGAACACACAAAGTTTTCCTCGGATTGCCTGCCGACGACTATTTCAAGGAAGTGGGGATCACGCTCCAGGAAGGGAACACCTATGTGCTGGAATTCAAATCCGTTTACAAATATAAAACCCGTCCTACGAGAATTCCCAGATTCGAGAAAGGGATTAAGGAGTTTGAAGTCTTTTTGAATGGGGTTCGCGTGTAATTTCGCGGGCGGGAATCTGCCTTGTCCCTTAGTACGTTAGCTGGAAAAATCTTTTCAGGAGAACGATATGCAGCGAAATATTACCGTTAATTTAGGGGATCTTGTTCTTTCACTTTCCGACGCCATGGATTTGGCCAGTCCTTTATTGATACAGCATCAACAAAGGACAGCCTTTGTTGTGTGGGAAATGGGGAAAGCCGCAAGATTTTCAAGTGAAAGGTTGGAAAAAATTTTTATAGCAGCACTGCTTCACGATATCGGCGCTTTTTCATTGGAGGAAAAAATCTCCCTTCGGAATTTTGAGGTCGAAAATGTAGAAGATCATTGCATTCGTGGTGAACTTTTGCTCAATAACATACCTTGGCTAAAGGACTCGGCAAGAATCATCAGATTCCACCACAAAGAGTGGCAGCACTGGGGAGAGTCAATTGAAAATCCTCTTGTTTTAGAGTCGCAGTTGTTATTTCTTGCCGATTATCTTGAATGCGCAATAAAGCGTGAGCATTACATTCTTCATCAACACGAAGATATTCTCTCAAAAATAAAATCATCGTCAGGCTCTTCAATACATCCTCACGTTGTGGATCTTTTAATCACGGTATCTCATCGCGAAGAATTCTGGCTGGATCTTATTTCCCCCCGATTGTATTCTCTTCTGCTTAATGAAGGTCCTTTTAGAAAAATAGAAATAGACTTTTCGGATATTTCTATAATAGCCGAGCTTTTTCGAAATATGATTGATTTCCGGTCCCGTTTTACTTCAACTCATTCTTCAGGTGTTGCTGCATCTGCATCCATGTTGGCAAGAATTTTTGGACTTACGGACACAGAAATAGGGCTTGTGGAAGTTGCAGGCAATCTGCATGATATAGGGAAATTGTCAATTCCCAACAGCATTCTGGATAAACCCGGAAAACTTACGAAAGAAGAGATGGCGGTTATGAAATCACACACGTACTATACTTATCATGTGATTAATACTATTGGAGGACTTAAGCAGATTGCAGAATGGGCCGCCTACCACCATGAAAAACTTGACGGTTCGGGATATCCCTTTCGTTGCACATCAGCCGAATTAGGTACCGGCGCACGAATAATGATGGTCGCAGATATATTTACCGCACCGGCTGAAGACCGACCGTATAGAAAAGGTATGTCCAAAGATGGAATTGTTCAGATTATTAAACAGTTTTCTGATCGTAGCCTTTTGGATACCAGAATAGTTAATCTCCTTTTTGAGAATTACAACGAGATTTTTTCCTATGTAGCTGAAAAACAGGCTGTTGCCAGAGAGTTCTACGAAAAGCAATTTGAATTCCATTAATGTTTTCTTGACAATGAATCCCATGTTGGGATATGTATAAGCCAAGAAAGAGACAAAAACATGGAAGAAAAAGAAAGGCAAAGAAAAATATATAAACCAAGACCAGGGACATTAATATTTTGCGGAAACTCGAGACTACCCGAGAATGTCACCGCAAAACATGTATTTGGATATTTTTCGGTTGAGCTGGAAGTTGACCCTGTGGATTTTAAAATTATAGATGCCTCATGTACACTGTTGCCGTCGCTGGGAGAGAAAGTATTGCTGAATGCACTGATAGGGTATGAGGTTGAAGAAGGAATAGAAAGTGCGGTAAATGAAATAGAAGGAAGATTTTTCAGCACGACAAAGAGGGCGATTATTGCGGCAATTGAAGATGCCTATAGAAGGTATACGGATTATTTAAAAGAAAAGGGGGTTGACAGGGAATAAGAGATAGTATAAAAAATTAAGAGTTAAGCGCTGAGTTATTTGTTGTTATGTGAAAGCCTCGCATAGCTTGCGCAGATAATGGCCAGTGTGAGAACTGAAGGGGAGCAATAAGCTTATACGTACGCGCATAATACCGGGCTGTAATTTGTTAATATTAGATTCACGAGCCACGGTAATTTGAGTATGCAAGTATTAAGACGATGTAATGTCCCCGGTTTCACTGGCAGGATTGTCAGGTGAGGCCGGAGATTTTTTTGTTTAGCAGGGGAACCGCAATTAAAATGATTGATCTTCACTGCCACATCCTTCCGGGTATCGATGACGGCGCCGGATCCCTGAGTGAATCTATTGAAATGTGCAGGATAGCGGTCAATGACGGCATATCGAAGGTGGTCTGTGTTCCCCATCATGTGGTCGGAAAATATAATAATAACCGTGAAAAGATAACAAGATGTGTAGAGAAATTACAGGCATCCCTGAATGATGAGGACATCCCCCTCACCTTGTACCCCGGTTGTGAGATTCGCCTTGATCTCAACCTGGTCGAAAATATAAAGACCGGTGAACTTATGACGATGAATGATTCCGGGCGGTACATTACTCTGGAATTACCCAATGAGGCTCTTCCCCAAAACATAGAAGAGATCATCTCCTCCTTCATATTTGTCGGTATTGTCCCCATTATCGGGCACCCGGAGAGGAATCAGGTTATCCGAAACAATCCGGGAGTAATCTATCGATTGGTGGGACTGGGGGCGCTGACACAGTTAACATCGGCAAGTCTCACCGGACTCTTCGGAAGTGAAATTAAAAAGTTTTCCATCTTTCTTCTTAAACATAAGCTGGCACACATGTTGATGACGGATGCCCACTCAAGCAAGCGAAGACGGCCTGTCCTTTCGGAGGGACTGGAAATCTTAAAAGAGATCGTTGGTGAAAAAGCTGCCATGGAAATGGTAGAGGCGATCCCTGAAAAGATATTGAACGGTGAGGATATCGATGTGAAATATCCCGTACCATTTAAGGAAAAATCAAGCGGGAAGATGAAAAAGTATTTTAGTCTTATATTTTTGTGTGTTTTTATAGGTTTTATCTTTGCATGTGCCCACCCGGTGATAAGGGAAATTTCGCCGCAGGGTAAAAAAGGTACGCAACTGAGGTGGGATCGGGAAACCCACAGATGGGTCTTCAAAGCAGAACCCCCTGCCCGAAAGGCGCTTCAGGAATCCAGACTTCCATCCTTCGCACAGGCGGTCCCCGTCCCTCCTCTGAA